>Ga0075430_100000123_pt1 | contig 48209 bp, 43 predicted proteins | sample RhiMetdeltSRZDD4_FD_75294 | JGI IMG/M metagenome (GOLD analysis project Ga0075430, IMG submission 75294) | Populus rhizosphere microbial communities from Tennessee, USA - Rhizosphere MetaG P. deltoides SRZDD4 | ecosystem: Host-associated > Plants > Roots > Rhizosphere > Soil | place: USA... | reverse complement strand
TGATGCGGACCTCGGGCTCGCGCAGCGGGCCAACCGGCCGCAGCGGCGACGCGCACGCCGCGGCCAGGATTACCGCGACGAGGAGGAGGCGTCGCCTCACGCAGCGCGGCCGCGCCAGAAGTGATCGGGCCGGCGCGCGAGGCGCTCGGCCAGGAAGCGGTGGGCGCGCTCGGCGTCGCCGGCGCGGAAGGCAGCCTCGAACAGGGTGTCGTGGAAGACGTCGCGCTGGGCGCGGCTGCCGCCGAGCTCGACGATGCGCGGCCGGAGCGGCTCGATCGCCGTCACCGTGCGCGCGTAGTCCCCTCGCGCGAAGGCGTGCAGCCCCTCGACCAGCGGCACCAGCACGTCACCGACCAGGCCCGTGCGGTCCTTGGGCGCGCGCTCGCGCACCAGGCCGAGGTGGCGCTCGGCGGTCGCCCAGTCGCCGCCGGCGGCCAGGGCCATGGCGATGTGGGCGACGTGGAAGTAGAGGCCCTGTCGGCTCACGCGCTCGCGGCCGATGGCGGCGAACGGCCGCCAGCGCTCGCCCATGGGCCGCCCGGCCAGCTCCATCCGCCACAGGAGCGAGATCGAGTCGTGCAGGTCACCGGCAATCGACGAGGGCGTCTGCTCGAAGACCGTGTGCGACATCTCCGCCGCGCGGTCGTACTCGCCGCGCGCGAAGTGCAGCAGCGCCAGGTGCCACAGCAGATGGTTGCGGAACCAGTTGAGGCCGTGGCACGGCTCGATGGCCACTGGCAGCCGCGTCACCCCGGTGTCGAAGTCGGCCGACTCGTAGAGCGCGTGGGCGAGCGCGTGCACCCCCCAGGCGTCCCGCGGGTTGAGGGCCAGGGCTGCGTCCGCGGTGCGCACCGCCTCTGCGCAGCGGTCGGCCTCCTCCAGCGCGAAGGCGTGCAGGCCGAGCGCGAAGGACTCGCCCGGGTAGTGCGGCACCAGCGCCGTCGTCAGCTCGAGCATCTCGGGGAAGCGGCCCTGCCAGAAGAAGATGTAGTAGAGCCTCTGGAAGACCATGACGTCGCGCGGGAAGCGCGCGAGGTGGGCGCGCATGGCCGCGACCGCGTCGTCCATCTTGCCCGACGTCCACAAGGTCAGCGCCTCCACGTGGCCGCGCTCGCGCTCGGCGAGCGTGGCGGCGGCGGCGCGCGCGGCGTCGCTGGCCTCCTTCGTCTCCGCGAAGCGCTCCTCGAGGAAGAGGCAGACCGCGGCGCCCGCGTGGGCCAGCGCCAGCCCCGGATCCTGAACGGCGGCCTCCCGGAAGAGCGCGAGCGCATCCGCCTGCCAGCCGAGCAGCGCGCGGACGGCGCGATCGTAGGTGGCGAGGGCGTCGGCGGAGGTGGTCGTGACCGTCAGGCCGTAGGCATCGTCAGGCATGGCGCCATGCTAGCAGACGGCGCCGCCGTCGAGCGCCGAGGCGAGGAAGTCCATCGCGCGCCGCTCGGCCCACGACGTCGCCCGCCACGGGCGGCCCTCGACGAAGCCCACGTGGCCGCCGATCGGCACGAACTCCGCCCGCACGTGCGGCGGCAGCGTGCGCGGGTCGGGCAGGCTAGACGGGGGGATGAACGGGTCGTCCAGCGCGTTGAGGAGCAGGGTGGCCCGGCGGATGCGTGCCAGGTACGGGCCACTGCTCGACCGCGTCCAGTAGTCGACCTCGTCGGCGAAGCCGTGGAGCGGCGCGGTCACCGCGCGGTCGTAGGCGGCGAAGGTCTTGGCGCGGCACGCCGCCTCGACGTCGACGAAGCCGGGGAACGCCAGCGCCTTGGCGCGCGTCTTCACGCGGAACGAGCGCATGAAGCTCGTCGTGTAGAGCCAATTCGGCAGCCCCCGATCCATGACGCGCGCGCAGGCCTCGAGGTCGAAGGGCACCGAGATGGCCGCAGCCCCCACCAGCGCCTTCGGCGCCCCGTCGCCCTGCTCGCCCAGCCACTTGAGGAGCACGTTGCCGCCGATCGAGATGCCGACGGCGCCGACTCGCAGCGTCGGCTCGCGCTCGGTGAGGGTGCGGAGCACGAAGTCGAAATCGCCGGTCTCGCCGGAGTGATAGAAGCGCGGCAGGCGGTTCAGCTCACCGCTGCAGGATCGGAAGTACACGACGCCGGCCCGCCAGCCGCGGGCGGCGGCCAGCCGGAACAGCCCGCCGACGTAGTGGGAGCGGATCGTTCCCTCGAGGCCGTGGAGGACCAGCAGGAGCGGCGCCGCCGGGGCGCCGCCGAACCAGTCGACGTCGACGAAGTCGCCGTCGGGGGTGTCGAAGCGCTCCCGCCGCACGCCCCCGAGGCGGTGCCGCCGCGCCACCGCCCAGAGGGTCTGGACGTGGCGGTTGCGGCCCCACCACGGGGGCGTATAGGCGGCCCCGGCGTCTACTCCTGCCCGGTCAGCAGCAGCTTCACGATGTCTGGCACGATCTCGCGCGCGCGTCGGTCAAGCTCCGCTTCGGTGAGGTTAGCGATGGGGTGCGGCATCGCGAGGTACCGGTAGTTCGGCTGCCCCCACTGCTCCGCCATCGCGCGACCGGTCGCCTGGAACACGTCGGTGATGATCGAGGCCGAGGGCACCCCGTGCTTCTCCAGCAGGATTCCGTCGAGCACACTGCCCGACGAGCACGACCCTCAATCACCGATGCCGGCGACCATGACGTCCGCCGACTTCTTGACCTCCTCGATGATCTCGGCGTGGGCCGGCACACTGGCGTTGTGCTTGTGGTACATCCGCCACTCGGCGACGCCGTACTCGGCCTTGAGGATGTCGCCGATCTTCTCCAGCAGCCGGTCGGAGTTGAACTTCGTGTTCTCGATCAGCGCGACGCGCTTGCCCTGCAGCGCCGTCGGCCGGGGCACGTACGCGATGGTCTGCGTCGCCGCCTCCGTGGTCGGGTCGAGGATCTCCATCATCGCTTGATCTCCTTGGTGACCGCCTGCGAGCTCTTCGCGCTGCCCCAGCCCGGGATGTAGCAGGAGAAGGCGCCGGCCCGGCCGCCGGCGGCGACGACCAGGATGTCGTCGGGCGAGCCGACCAGCGGGCGCATCCGCTGCTCGTCGCCGTCGACGATCGCGTTCGACATCCGGCCGGTGCGCTTCAGGTGGGCGTGGGAGTTGTGGGTTTTCTCGAACAGGAACTGGCGGATCCGCTTCTTGTCCCAGCCGTCGGCGGCGATCGTCTTCATGTGCTCGCCGGCGAGGACGATCACGTAGGTGGGCTGGCCCATCACGGAGCCGGAGATCCGCATGTCGTCCGCCACCGTCGTCAGCACGCCCTCGGCGGTGTTCGAGAGCTGGTTGTAGAACTGGTGGGGGCCGTTGGCCGCGACGACCGTCACCGCGCTCTGGTCGGCGCGGAACCCCCGCTCCACGTGCAGCGGCGTCCACGAGCTCTCGGCCTCGTTCTCGGCGATGACGTACGAGAGCTTGCCCGGGTGGCCGAGCGTGCCGCGGTCGAGCAGCCCCGGCAGCGAGCCGCACACGTTGCGCATGACGAGGCGCACCGCGCGGCCGATCGTGAGGTTCGAGCGCCAGCCCGGGCCGAACAGGTTGTCGCCGGCGTTGATGTCGAGCTCGCGCGCGATCGGGCCGTTGACGATCATGAGCACGCCGGCGCCGCCGGTCGACGTCCCCGGCCCGTGGTAGCTCCAGCGGGAGTCGGCGATCCCCTCGACCGCCGCGACGACCACCGGCATGTACTCCGGCCGGCAGCCGGCCATGACGGCGTTGATCGCGACCTTCTCGGCCGTGATCGAGACGGCCCGATGGGTGACGAAGCCCACCTGGTGGCCCGGCTCCAGGCGCGCCGCCTCCAGCATCGCCCGCACGCGGGCCTCGGTGGGCGGGACGACCGGCAGCCCGTCCGACCACCCCTTGTCGAACGCCATCTCGATGGCGTCGGCCTCGTCCTTGACGCTGAACCGCTTCGACGTGAGCGTGGCAGCCATACCGCCTCCTTGACGTGGTCGCAGGCGTCCGGCCGCCACGCTATCACCGCGCCCCGACCCCACGCAACCAGCGGCCGTGCTTGCCCTTCCAGTCCCGGCGCCCTATGCTGGTCGGAACTTGCGGGACCACGCCGGCGCGCTGGAGACCAGCTGAATGCAGTGCACGCGGTGCCGTCACGAGAATGCGGCCGGCGCCAAGTTCTGTGGAGAGTGTGGGGCCCGCCTGGAGACCCCGTGCGCGGCCTGCGGCACCGTCAACCCCTCGGGGAACAAGTACTGCCACGAGTGCGGGACGGCCCTCGGCGGCGCCGCCGCCGGTGACGGGCGCTTCGCCTCGCCCGACACCTACACGCCCAGCCACCTCGCCCGCAAGATCCTGACCGCGCGCCACTCCCTGCCCGGCGAGCGCAAGAAGGTCACGGTCCTGTTCGCCGACCTCAAGGGCTCGCTCGAGCTCATGGGCGACCGCGACCCGGAGGACGTCCGCACGCTGCTCGACGGCGTGCTCGAGCGGCTCATGGAGGCCGTCCATCGGTTCGAGGGCACGGTGAACCAGGTGATGGGCGACGGCATCATGGCCCTCTTCGGCGCGCCCGTCGCCCACGAGGACCACGCGACGCGCGCCTGCTACGCGGCGCTGCGCATGCACCGCTCGGTGGTGCAGTACGCCGAGGAGCTGCGGCGCCGGCAGGGCGTCGACGTCCAGATCCGGGTCGGCATCAACTCCGGCGAGGTCGTCGTCCGCGCCATCGGCACCGACCTCAACGTGGAGTACAGCGCGGTCGGCCAGACGACGCACCTCGCCGCGCGGATGGAGCAGCTCGCCCGGCCCGGCACCACGCTCATCACCGAGGCCACCCGCCGGCTGGCGGACCGCTACATCGAGGTCGCCACGCACGGGCCGGTGCCGATCAAGGGGTTGCGCCAGCCGGTGGAGGTCTACGAGCTCCGCGGCGCCACGCCGGCCTCGCGCCTGCAGGCCGCGCCCGCCGCGCTCACTCGCTTCCTCGGCCGCGAGGCGGAGATGGTCCGCCTGGAGGGGCTGCTCGAGCGCGCGCGGGCCGGACGCGGCCAGGCGGTCGGCGTGTCGGGCGAGGCCGGCGTGGGCAAGTCACGCCTGATGTGGGAGTTCACGCGCTCCAGCCGGACCGAGGGCTGGCTGCTCATCGAGCTGCCGTCGGTGTCCTACACGAAGCCGACGCCCTACGCGCCCGTCACCACGATGCTGCAGGCGTACTTCCAGATCGAGCCCGACGACGACGTCGCCGCCGTGCGCGCCCGGGTCGCCGAGCGCACGCTGACCCTCGACCCGCAGCTGCACTGGGCGATCCCTCCTTTTCTCGCGCTGTGCAACATCCCGCCCGACGACAGCGAGTGGGCGGAGCTGGAGCCGCCGGAGCGCCGTCGCCGCATCTTCGCCGCGGTCACGGGCATCGTGCAGCGCGAGGCCGCGGGCCGGCGCGTGCTGGTCGTAGTCGAGAACCTGCACTGGGCCGACTCCGAGACCGAGGCGCTCGTCGACGCGATCGTGACCGAGGTCGCCGAGGCTCGCGTGATGGTGCTCGCGAGCTATCGGCCCGAGTACCGGCCGCGGTGGCGCGAGCTCGACTACGCGGCCGAGCTCCGGCTCGAGCCGCTGTCGACCGGGAACGCGGAGGCGCTGCTCCACGAGGTGCTCGGCAGCACGCCCGAGATCGCGCCGGTGGCGCGCTTGCTGGTCGAGCGCACCGGCGGCAACGCGCTCTTCCTGGAGGAGAGCGTGCGCACGCTCATCGAGAACGAGGTGCTGGTGGGCGTCCCCGGCGCCTACCGGCTGGCCAAGCCGCTGGCGAGCGTGGTGATCCCCGATCGCGTCCAGGCCGTGGTCGCCGCACGTGTCGATCGGCTGCCCGACGACCGCAAGGCCTTCCTGCAGGCCAGCGCGGTGATCGGCAAGGACCTGCCCTTCCCGCTCCTCCAGGCGGTCGCGGGGGTGCCGCCCGATCAGCTGATGGGGAATCTGGCGGACCTCGAGGAGAAGCAGTTCCTCCGCACCGTCAGCCTCTACCCCGACCTGTCCTACTCGTTCCGCCACAGTCTCACGCACGACGTCGTGTACGCCTCGCTGCTCAAGGAGCAGCGCCGCGGACTGCACGCGCGCATCGTCGATGCCCTGGAGGCGCTCTATCCGGATCGCCGTACCGAGTACGTCGAGCGCCTGGCCCACCACGCCCTGGGCGCGGAGCTGTGGTTCGAGGCGGTCGGCTACCTGCAGGAGGCGGCCGACAAGGCCGCCGCGCGCTCCGCCAACCGCGAGGCGGTGACCTTCCTCGAGCAGGCGCTCACGGCGCTCGGCCACCTGCCCGAGAGCCGCGAGACCTTCGTGCAGGCCATCGACGTGCGCCTCGACCAGCGGCCGCCGCTGCTGCAGCTCGGCCGTCTCGAGGAGATCAAGGGGCTCTCGGAGGAGGCGGCCACGATGGCCGCCCAGATCGGCGACGAGGCGCGCCAGGCTCGGGCGTACGCGTACCTGATCAACTATCACTACCTCCGCGGCGAGCCCACCCGCGCGCTCGAGTACGGCGAGCGTTGCCTGGCCATCGCCGGGCGGCTCGGCGATCACGTGCTCGTCTCGATCGCCCGCCGCTACATGGGCCACGCCTACCACGCGCTCGGCCGGGGTCGCGACGCCGTGCGCGCGCTGCACGAGAACGCCGAGGCGCTGGCCGCCGACGTGGCCCGCGATCCGAGCGCCAACGCCATCACCGCCTACGTCGCCACCTGCGCGTGGCTCGCCTTCGCGCTGGCCGACCTCGGCGACTTCGAGGGCGCGGAGATGTGGGCCGATCGCGCCCGGAGCGAGGCCGAGGCCCGGCACCATCCCTACAGCGAGGCGATCGCGCTCACGATGGCCGGACAGGTCGGCGTGCTGCGCGGCCAGCTCGAGCGCGCGGTGGGGCCGCTGGCCCGTGCGCTGTCGATCTGTCGGGACGGCCAGCTCACGGTCTGGCAAGCGATCCCGGCCGCGATGCTCGGCCAGTGCATGGTCACGCTCGATCGCAAGGACGACGGCCTGTCCCTGCTCCACGAGGGCGTACGGCTCTCCGGCGAGCTCGGCGTCAAGGCCTACCTGGCGCGGTGGGTGACCCTTCTCGGCGAGGGCCTCCTGATCACCGGCGACGCCGCCCGGGCCGCCGAAGCCGGTGAGCAGGCGCTCGCACTGGCGCGCGCCCACGGTGAGCGCGGCCACGAGGCCGCCGCCCTCCGGCTGCTCGGCGAGGTCGCCGCCAGCCACGGCCAGGCCAACGCGGCGGCGGCCACCGAGCACTTCGCCGCCGCGATCGCCCTCGCCGAGGAGCTCGGGCTCCGCCCGCTCCTGGCGCGCGCGCACCTGGGGCTCGGCCAGTTCATGCGGCGCGGCGGCCAGGCGGAAGAGGCCGAGGCGCACCTGGCCACGGCCGTGGTGCTGTTCTCCGATCTCGGGATGCGCAGCTGGCTGGATCGCACCGAGCCCGAGCTGCGGGCCCTCGGCCACCTGGTGATCGTCGCGCGCCCGAACGTGAACCTCTACGAGTACCTGCGCCAGAAGTTCGCCGGCGACCCCAACGTCCAGGTCGTGCTCGATCGCCGCCACGGCGAGCCGCGCCCCGAGAACATCCCCGCGGTCGAGCGGCGCGCCGCCGACCGCCGCCGCGTCGCCGTCGACGACGCGCTCCGCAGCCGGGGCCTGGCGGTCGTCCTACCGCTCCGCTAGCAGGAAGCGGCGCAGCGCCTCGGTCGTCTGCTCCGGAGCCTCCTCCGGAAAGAAGTGGCCGGCCTCGAGCGGCCCGCCTCGAACGTCGTCGCCCCACGCGCGCCACAGCGGCATCGGTCCGCCCGCGTCGCGATACCAGGTGCCGAGGGCGCCGTCGGCACTCCAGAGCACCAGCAGCGGGCAGACGATGCGCCGGCCGTTCGCGCGATCCGTCCGGTCGTGCTCGCGATCGAGCGTCGCGGCGGCCCGGTACTCCTCGCAGATGGCGTGAGCGTGGGCCGTGTCGCGCAGGGCCTGCACGTACGCCGCTCGCACCTGGGAGGGAAACACCGCCGGCGGCGAGCCCCACCCGTCGAGCGCGCTGTCGACGATGGCCTCGGCCGCCGCCGCGAGCACGCGTTCCGGGAGCGGCTCCGGCTGGGCCAAGAGCGACCACGGCCAGAAGCCCAGCGCGAACCTCGCGTCGGCGCGGTCCCACACGGTCTCCGTCGGCACGACGTCGAGCACGGCGAGCCGGTCGACCCGGTCCGGATGGTCGAGGGCCAGGCGGTAGGCGACGCGCCCACCGCGGTCGTGGCCGGCGACCGAGAAGCGACGGAACCCGAGCCGCTCCATGACGATCACCATGTCCCGCGCCATCGCCCGCTTGGCGTACGGTGCATGGTCCGGGGCGGAGGCCGGGCACCCGCTGCGGCCGTACCCACGAAGGTCGGCGCACACGACCGTGACGTCGCGGACGAGCGCCGGCGCGACCTCGCGCCACATGAGGTGCGTCTGCGGAAACCCGTGCAGCAGGAGCACCGGCGCCCCGGAGCCGGCCCGACGCACGAAGATCGTGGTCTCGCCCGTGTCGACCTCGCCGGCCTCGAAGTCGTCGAGGGTCACGGCGCCTCGACGCCGGCTACGCGATCGACGTCAGCCACTCGCGCGCGGCGGCGGTGCTGGCCTCCGGCTGCTCGAGCGTCGGCAGGTGGCCGCAATCGTCCAGGACGATCAGCCGCGCGCCGGGCACGCGACTCGCGATCTCCTGCGCCCGGTCCACACTGGCGAACTGATCGTGGCGGCCCCACAGGAGCAGCGTCGGAGCCTGAAGCCGGTCCAGTGCGCTCCAGCGATCGTGGCGGGTGATCATCGCGTCGTTCTGGCGCACGAACCGCTCGGGTCCCGCCCGGTGCGCCATGCGGCGGAACGTGGCGGCGGCCTCCGGGCCGCGTGGCCCGCTCGCGTGAACGGCCCGCGCCTCGAGCTCGTCGATGACGGCGTCGAACGCTCCGGCACGCACCCGCTCGTTCATCCGGCGGGCGCCGGCCGGGTCGGCGCTGAGGTCGGGATTGGCGCCCATGAGCCACAGGCCGGCGACGCGCTCCGGCGCCTGGGCCAGGATCTCCAGCGCCAGGTTGCCGCCGGCGGACGTGCCGGCCAGCGCGAAGCGAGGCGGCGCCTGGCGCAGGATGGACTGCGCCGCGGTCTCCAGGCTGGTCTCGGCCACCGGGAAGATCGAGGCGCCGCCGAGGCGCTCGGTCTGCTCCCGATACAGCTCGGCGTCACACAGCATCGCAGGCAGCAGGACCAGCGGAAGCGCCACGCTACTCCTCGATCGGCACCGTCATCGAGCGGGTGGCCCCGAAGGTGGGCACCACCGAGGAGTGCTTGCCGGGGCCCCCGGCGACGATGACCACGAGGTCCTCCGGCGCGAGGCACCAGTGCACCTCGGCGTCGGCCGGCTGGTTGGCGAAGCGGGCGGGGTCGATCGTCGCGAAGCGGGCGAGGTTCTCCGCGCTGAAGCGGTCCAACCGGATGCGGACCATCTCCCACAGCCGGCGCTTCACCTCGGCCTTCGTCCAGCCGGTGGACGCCAGCGTCTGGGCGTGCTCGGGCCCGAGGATGACGAGCGGCTCGCCGGCCAGGTAGATGTTGTTGCTCCCGGTGGTGGCCGCGGTGCCGGCCACGGCCAGCAGCAGACCCTCGGGCGTCGTCGAGCCGTGGTCGTTCACGTTGTGCGGCGCCTCAGCCCCGCAGGCGGTGACGGTGCTCGACGCGGCCGGAAATCCGCGCTCCACGTGCAGCGGTGGCCACGGCGAGACCGCGTCGTTCTCGGCCAGGCAGTAGCTGAACTTCCCCGGATGCCCGAGCGTGGCCCGGTCCTCGAGCCCGGGCCGGGCGCCGCCCACGTTCTGCATCACCAGGCGTACCGCGCGCCCGATCACGGCGTTCGCGCGATGGCCGTTCCCCAGCGCGTTGGGGCCGCCGCTGATGCCGAGCCGCCCGGCGATCGGGCCGTTGACGATGAGCAGCGGCGTGCACGGGTGCGTCGTCGTCTGGACCGCGTTGAGGTTGAACCGCGGGTCGGCGATGGCCCGCACCGCGGCCACGATGACGGGCAGGTGCTCCGGGCCGGCGCCGGCCAGCGCGGCGTTGATGGCCATCGCCTCCAGCGTGGCGGCGCCGTCGAGCGGTGCCAGCGTGGCGATCACCTCGTGTCGGTGCGCGGCGCGCGCGCCCAGCACCCGGTTCACCCGCGCGGGCGTGGGCGGCAGCACGGGCAGGCCGTCCGACCAGCGCGCGTCCATGGCCCACGTCTGCAGCGCGTCGAGGTCGTCGGGCGCCTCGACGAGCGCGGCGCCGACGGACGCCGTCGGCCGGGCCGGTGGGGCCGGGTCACGCGTGAGCCCGGCCAGCACCTCGTCGACGATCGCGTCCGCCCTTCGCCGCACGGTCGCCGGATCGACGCCGCCGATCGGGTGCGCGACGAGCGACACCGGCAGGTGCGGCATCCCCTTCTTGGCGGCCTGGGCGCGCGCCAGCGAGAGGAACGCGTCGGTGCCCAGCACGACGGCGGGGACGCCCCTCGCCTCCACTTCCGCGGCGTCGTGGATACTCCACGACGTGCACGACCCTCAATCGGCGGAGGCGGTCAGCAGCACGTCGACCGACGAGGCGATCTCGTCGATCATCGTCGCCGGGCGCGAGGAGCCCGGCTTCGTCCACGTCCGGATCGTGACGCCCTCCGCGCGCGCGGCGAGCAGCTCGGCGACGCGCAGCAGGAGCACGTCGGCGTTGGGCTTGGAGTTGTCCAGCACGCCGAGGCGCAGCCCGTTCAGACTGGCCGGGCGCGGGGCGAGCGGCTTGAGGGTGTCGGGCGTGACGCCGAGCGGGCTCAGAACTCTCATGGCCCCGGAGTATAGCGCTCCCCGCGGGCCGTCCGCCGGCCGCGGAGCGCCGCCGCCACGGCCCCGACGCCCACCGCGAGGGCGGCGACCAGGAAGCCCTCGGTCGCGGCTGGGCCGAGGCCGACGGCGACGCGCCGCGCGCCGAAGATCTGCGCGAGCACGGCCACGCCGGCCACGGTGCCGAGCGTGCGGGCGAGGAAGGCGAGACCGCCCGCCGCGCCCTGCTGCGCGGACGGGAACGCCGTCATGATCACCGCCATGTTCGGCACCTGGAACAGCCCGAGCCCGAGGCCGGCCCCGAAGAACGCCACCGCCAGCATCGCGATCGGAGTCCCGGCATCGGCGCGGCTCAGCAGGAGGAGGCCCAGCGCCTCGAGCGCGAGGCCGCCCGCGACGAGGACGCCAGGACCGATGCGATCGGCCAGGCGTCCGGCCGGCGGCGCGGCCAGGGTGGTGCCGAGCGGGGTGAGCATGAAGAGCACGCCCGCCGCGGTCGCGTCGAGACCGCGCGCGGCGACCAGGTAGAACGGCGCGAGCAGCCAGATGGAGAAAATCGCCGCGTTGGCCACGAACGCGAGCGCGCAGGCCGCGAGCACGGGCGGGCGGATCAGGTCCGCGGCGGCGACGAGCTTGGGCGCTCGCGGCGCCGAGGCCGGGGGGAGCGCGAGCAGCGCGGCGACGAAGGCGAGGACGGCGAGCGGCACCCGCACGTGGAAGATCGCGCGCCAACCGACGGCGTCGACCAGCACGCCGGAGGCCAGCGGCCCCACGCTGAGCCCGAGCCCCATCGCGGCGCCGAGGAAGCCGAGCGCACGACCGCGCGCGGCCGGCGCCGCCGCGAGCGTGACCAGGCCGGGCGCGGTGCCGTACACGCAGCCGCCGCCCAGGCCCTGCAGCACGCGGCCCAGCAGCAGCCACCCGAAGGTCGGCGCGAGCCCCGCCACGACGAAGGCGACGGCGCTGAGCGCGAGCCCGGCCCGGAAGACGCGCCCGTGGCCGATCCGGTCGGCGAGCGCGCCGCCGACGAAGGCCGTGAGCGCATAGGTGCCGACGTAGCCGATGATGACCCAGCGCATCTGCTCGGGGGGCGCACCGAAGGCGGCCGCGATGGCCGGGAACGCGACGTTCATGATGGAGTCGAGCGAGACCACGAAGGCGCCGCCCGCGGCGATCCAGCGAATCATTCGGCCGTATGATGGCACGGCATGCCCGATCCCCTCTCGTGGATGATCCTCGTCGGCACCGCCTTCGTCGGCTCCATCGTCGGCGGCGTGGCCGGGTTCGGCGCGGCCGTCATCCTGCTGCCGGTGACGGCCTGGACGCTGGGGATCCGCATGGCGGTGCCCGTGCTCACGATCACCATGCTGCTCGGCAACATCTCGCGGCTGTGGTGGAGCCGCGGCGAGACCGACCGCCAGGTCGTCGGCCGCTTCCTGCTCGGCGCGATCCCGGCGACGGCGCTCGGCACCACGTTCTTCGTCGCCGCCTCGAGCGACGCGCTGAGCCGGGTGATCGGGGGCTTCCTGCTGGCCTCGGTACCCCTGCGCCGCGTGCTGTCGATGGGGCACTGGCGCGTCCGCCTGGCGCACTTCCCGTTCATCGGCGTGTTCTTCGGCCTGCTCTCGTCCACGGTCGTCGCCATCGGCGCCGCCCTGACGCCGTTCTACCTCGCCTACGGGCTCCGGCGGGGCGCGTACATCGCGACCGAGGCCGTCTGCGCCTTCTCCATGCACGTCACCCGCGGGGCCGTCCTCTCACGCCACAAGCTGCTCACGTGGGAGGTCGTGACCATCGGGGTCGTGCTGGGCGTCGTCATGTTCGCCGGCTCGTGGATCGGCCGGCGTCTGCTCGACCGCATGAGCGACCGCGTGTTCCTCGCGGTCATCGAGTCGCTGCTGCTGATCATGGGCTTGCAATTCCTCTTCTTCCCGCGGTAAAACCCGGCTCATGCCAACCCAGATCAACAAGGGCGTGATCGGCAAGGAGTCCCCGCCGTTCGTCCTCACCGTCGAGCGGGGGCGCATCAAGGAGTTCGCGCGGGCCATCGGGGATGCGAACCCGGCCTACCTGGACGACCGGGTCGGCCAGGCCTCGGAGTGGGGCGACATCATCGCGCCGCCGACGTTCCTGACGACGTTCCGCGACGGCGCCGACAGCGCGACCTTCCTGAAGGACCTGGGGACCGACATCTCCCGCGTGCTCCACGGCGAGCAGGAGTTCGAGGTCTTCCGCCCGATCCGCCCCGGCGAGACCTTCACGTGCCGCTCGCGTGTGGTCGACGTCTACGAGAAGACCGGCCGCAGCGGCCCCATGGCCTTCGTCAAGCGCGAGACGGTCGTCACCGACGCGACGAACGAGATCGTCGCCAACATCCGGCACATCACGGTGGTGCGCCTGTGAAGTACGCCAAGGTCTACTTCGACGACGTCAAGGTCGGCGACGAGCTCCCGCCGGTCGTGAAGGGCCCGATCCAGCAGATCCAGCTCACCCGCTACGCCGGCGCCTCCGGCGACTTCAACCCGATCCACCAGGACGACGAGTTCGCGAAGGCGGCCGGCATGGGCGGCGTCTTCGCCCACGGCATGCTGTCGATGGGCTTCGTGGGCCAGGCGCTCACCGATTGGGCCGGGCCCGCCGCCGTCCGCAAGTTCGGCGTCCGCTTCGCGGCGATCGTGCGATTGAAAGACGTGGTCACCTGCCGCGGGCGTGTGCTCGGTAAGTCCAGCAAGGATGACGTGAACCTCGTTGACGTCGAGGTTTGGGCTGAGAATCAGCGCGGCGAGAAGGTCGTGACGGGCCGCGCGACCGTCGCGCTCCCCACGCGCGACTGACGCCTTCCCCGCGCGTCGTGAGGCGGGCGGGGGCGGGCTGGCGCCGCGTCGTGTCTCGCGTCCGCGCGCATGGCTCGCCTGTCGCCGCTGCTCGTTCGACGTGGGGGCTCGCTGCGACCCCCCATCCCCCGGAGGGGGTTGGGGCGAGGGCTTTCGACCGTTGGCGGCTTGCTCGCCCCCACGCCGAACGAGCGCGGCGACAACGGCTCGCCATGATGCGCGGACGCGAGACACGACGCGGCGCCAGCCCACCCCCACCCGCCTCACGGCCCCCGACACACGCATCGACCCAGCGCGCGGTCAACGCGACGTCGGTCTACCTCACGATCATCGGCTGTCGGTCGTCAGCCTTTGGGCGTGAGGCCTTTGCGGCCGGTCCATTCTCGTAGGGCTTCTCTTGTGGAGTCGAAGGCGAGTTGGTTCCAGGGGATTTCGGTGGGGGGGAGCCATTCGAGGCGGTCGTTTTCGGCGCAGGGGGTGAGGGTGCCGCCGCGGACCGTGGCGGTGTAGACGATGATCACGGGGGAGCCGGGGTAGGAGTAGACGTTCAGGAGGCCGGTGAGGTCCACCGAGAGGCCCGTCTCCTCGAAGGTCTCGCGGACGGCGGCGTCGGTTACCGTCTCGCCGAAGTCGACGAAGCCGCCGGGGAACGTCCACAGGCCGCGGCCGGGGTTGATGGAGCGTCGGGTCAGCAGCAGGCGGCCGTCCTGTTCGGGGATCGTGCCGGCGACGACTTTGGGGTTCAGGTAGAAGACGAACTCGCACGAGGGACACACCGCCTGCTCGCGCTGATCGGGCGGGACGGGCGAGCGGACGAGCGCGGCCGAGCACAGCGGGCAGAAGCGGACGGTGGTGGGGGCGAGGATCTTGTGGCCGTGGTCGTCGCTCACACGGCGCAGTCTACCGCATCGGACCCGGGTCGCCTTGACACCTTCCGCGGCGCGGTGTTACAACGCGGGTGCTTTCGCCGTGACGACGCTCGCCCAAGCCAGGAGGCTTCACATGCGCCGACGTATTTCACTCACGATCGCCGTCGCCGTCGTCGTCCTCGCCTGCACCGCCTGGCTCACCGCCGCCACCTGGGGCCAGGCCCTCAGTGGCGAGTACAAGATCGGTGTGCTGGAGCCGCTCACCGGCCCGCTCGCCGGTGAGGGCAAGCGGCATCTGGAAGGCTTCGAGGTCGTCCGCGACCTCATCAACGAGCGCGGCGGCGTCATGGGCAAGAGGCTCTCGTTCGTCGTCGCCGACGTGCCCGATCCGACGGCGGCCGCGAGCGAAGCGAACCGGCTCATCACCCGCGAGAACGTGAAGATCATCACCGGCACCTTCTCGTCGCGGCTATGCGGGGCGGCGAGCGAGGCGGCCGCGCGCCACAACGTCATCTACTGGGAGACGTCGTGCGTGGACCCGCGCTTCAACAAGCGCGGCCTCAAGAACGTCTACCGGACGGAGATCGACGCCACCGGGTTCGGCTGGTACAACATCGACTTCATCGTCAAGCACCTGGCGCCCCGCTTCAATCTGAAGCCCAACGAGCTCAAGATCGCCTTCATCTCCGAGGACTCGTCGTACGGCCAGGGCGTCACCGAGTCGGCGGTGGCCCGCGCCAAGGAGGTCGGCCTGCAGGTCGTCGGGCCCGTCGAGTACTACAACTTCCAAACGATCAACGACATGACGCCGATCATCGTCAAGCTCAAGCAGCTCAACCCCGACGTCGTCCACCACATCGCCTACACCAACGACGCGCCGCTCTTCTGGCGGCAGGCGCGCGAGCAGAACTTCCTCTTCAAGGCCCTCGTGCACGCCGGCGCCACCGGCTACGGCGGCAGCGACTTCGGCAAGGCGATGGGCAACGACGGCAACGGCGTCTTCGCGCTGCTCGAGCCGGGCCCGGGCTTCAAGCTCGAGTCGCTCAAGCCGGATGGCCAGAAGATCGAGAAGGACTTCCGCGACGCCATCCAGAAGCGGACGGGTTCGTACCCGCTCGGCGCTCACCAGCTGGCCGGCGGCGGCCTGTGGCTGCTCAAGGTCGTGCTCGACCGTGCCCAGAGCGACGACCCCGAGAAGTTCCGCTCGGCCGTGATGGGCCTCGACCTGCCCGTCGGGACCATGATCAACGGCTGGGGCGTGAAGTTCTCGGAGACGGGCCAGAACTCCAACGAGCGGGTGCAGCACTACATGCTGCAGTGGCAGAACGGCCAGCTCGTGACGGTGTGGCCGGAGGAGTTCACGACCAACCGCGCGAAGTGGATCCCGCTCGGCCCCTGGGACCAGCGCAAATAGACGTCTTCGCTCAGCTCGGGGTCTCCACGGTCCTGCTCGGGGGCATCTATGCCCTGATCGCGGTGGGGCTCACCCTGATCTTCGGGATCATGCGCGTCGTGAACTTCGCCCACGGCGAGTTCCTGATGCTGGGCATGTACCTGGCGTTCTGGGCGTTCACCCTGCTCTCGCTCGACCCGTGGTTCGTGCTCTTCGTCTCCATCCCGCTCTTCTTCGGGATCGGGGTCGTCACCTACCTGCTCGTCATGAAGGGCGTCATCCACGCCTCGCACAACGTGCAGATCTTCACGACGGTCGGGCTCTCGACCGCGCTCCAGAACCTGGCCCTCGTGCTGTGGTCGGGCGACTTCCACACGGTGCGGCCGTGGCACGCGGCCACCCCGATCCGGCTGGCCGGGACCGCCTTCAACCTCTCGCAGGTCGTCGCCTTCCTCATCGCGATCGGGCTCACGGTGCTGCTGGTCCTCTTCATGCGCTGGACGCACACCGGCCGGGTCATGCGGGCGACGGCCCAGGACCGCGACGCCGCGATCCTCATGGGCATCGACACCGACCGCGTCTACCGGCTGACCTTCGCCATCGGCATCGCGGCGGTCGGCGCTGCCGGGGTGCTCGTCTCCCCGCTCTACGCCGTCTACCCCACCGCCGGCCTGCAGTTCGTCCTGCTGTCCTACGTAGTCGTCGTGCTGGGTGGTCTCGGCAACATGATGGGGGCGCTGATCGGTAGCCTCATCGTGGCCGCCGTCGAGGTGGCCGGGTCCTACTACTTCGGCACCGCCTGGAAGGAGATCTTCTACTTCGTCCTCTTCATCGCGGTCCTCGTGTTCCGCCCGGCCGGGCTCTTCGGTCAGCGCGGCGCCGAGAACCTGGGCGTGTGATGGTCCGCGCCGTCGGGCGCCACCGCGGCGCGCTCCTCGTCTTCGGCGTGGCCGCGCTGGTCCCGGTGTTCGTGCGCGACGCCTACTTCCTCGACAGCCTCGTGCTGATCTTGTTGTGGGGCGCCCTGTCGGCCGCCTGGAACGTGGCGGGCGGGTACGCCGGCCAGGTCTCCATCGGCCACGCGGCCTTCTTCGGGATCGGCGCCTACTCGGCGGCGCTGATGGGAACGCGCTTCCACCAGTCGCCGTGGCTCGGCATGCTCGTCGGCGTGGCGCTGTCCCTGGTGGCCGGCGCGGCCATCGGCTACCTCTCCAACCGGCTCCGGGGGCCGTACTTCGCGCTGTCGACCATCGCCTTCTCCCAGGTGCTGCTCATCGTGGCCAGCCGCTGGCGGGCCTTCACCTCGGGCTCCGAGGGGATTCCGGTGCCCTTCCGGCCCGGCTTCGCCACCCTCGGCCTCAGCCACGTCGCGTGGGTCTACATGGCGCTGGCGGTGGCGGTGCTGTACTGGGCCATCCAGGTGTGGCTCGAGCACTCGCGCTTCGGCTACCGGCTGGCCGGCGTGCGCGAGGACGAGGACGCCGCCCAGGCCCTCGGCATCCCCGCCCGGCGCCTCAAGGTGATCGCGGTGACCGCCAGCGCGGCGCTGACCTCGGTGTGTGGGACACTGTGGGCGCAGTACGTCGGCTTCGTCGATCCGTTCTACGTCTTCTCCGTCGACCTCTCGGTGCGCTTCGCGCTCAACGCGATCATCGGCGGCATGGGTACCGCGCTCGGGCCGTTCCTCGGCTCGATCCTGATCACGTCGCTGGAGACGTACCTGCGCGCCACGCTCTCCGGGGTGAAGTCCGGCTTCACCGGCATCTACCTCATCGTCTACGGCGTCGTGCTCATCCTGGTGGTGCGGTTCTTCCCCGACGGGCTCGCCGGCCTGGCCGATCGGCTGCGCGCCCGCCGCGCCCGGGCCCAGGCGTGAGCACGCCGGCGACCGCGATGCTCACGCTCGAGCGCGTCACCAAGCGCTTCGGGGGCCTGACGGCCGTCCGCGAGGTGAGCCTCGAGGTCCGGACCGGCGACCTGCTGGGCATCATCGGCCCCAACGGCGCCGGCAAGACAACGCTCTTCCACCTCATCTCCGGGTACTACGCGCCCGACGAGGGCCGCGTGGTCTTCGATGGGCAGGACATCACGGGCCAGCCGGCCCACGCGATCTCGCGGCTCGGCCTCACGCGCACCTTCCAGATCGTCAAGCCGTTCGGCAACCTCTCCGTGCTCGACAACGTGATGATCGGCGCCCTGACGCGCCGGGCGTCCACGCGCGAGGCGCGCGGCGACGCCGAGCGGGTCATCGACCTCTGCGGCCTCGGCCCCCACGCCACCGCGCGGGCCCGGGCGCTGCCCCTCGCCCTCCGCAAGCGGCTCGAGGTCGCGCGCGCGCTCGCCACCCAGCCGCGCCTGCTGCTGCTCGACGAGGTCATGGCCGGCCTCAACCCGACCGAGCTGGCGGCGATGGTCGACCTCGTCCGCCGGCTGCACGGCGAGGGCCTGACGCTCATCGTGATCGAGCACGTCATGGCCGCGATGATGCGCCTGGCCCAGCGCATCGTCATGCTCCACCACGGCGAGAAGATCGCCGAGGGCACGCCGCGCGAGATCACCAGCGACCGCCGCGTGATCGACGCCTACCTCGGCGAGGAGTTCGTCCTTGCTGAGGCTTGAGGGCGTCGACGCCTACTACGGGGACCTCCAGGCCCTCTACGACGTCTCGCTGGAGGTCGAGCAGGGTCGCGTCTTCGCGCTGGTCGGCGCCAACGCCGCGGGCAAGTCGACGACGCTACGGGTGATCTCCGGGCTGGTGACGCCGCGCCGGGGCCGCGTCGTCCTCGACGGCGAGGACCTCTCGCGCATCCCCGCCCACCAGCGCGTCGACCTCGGCATCGTCCAGGTGCCGGAGGGCCGCCGGCTCTTTCCGTTCATGAGCGTCGCCGAGAACCTGATGCTCGGCGCCCACACGCCCCGGGCCCGGACCGTGCGCGAGGAGACGCTGCGCTACGTCTACCGGCTCTTCCCCGTGCTGGAGGAGCGCCGGGCCCAGCTCGCCGGCTCGCTCTCCGGCGGCGAGCAGCAGATGTGCGCGATCGGCCGCGCCCTCATGGCCAAGCCCCGCGTGCTCATGCTCGACGAGCCGACCCTGGGCCTCGCCCCGGTCCTGGTGGCCCGCATCTTCGAGACCGTGCGCACGATCAACGCCGACGGCATGACGATCCTCCTCGTCGAGCAAAACGTCCGCCAGGCCCTCACCCTCGCCGAACGCGCCGCCGTCCTCGAATCCGGCCACCTGGTCCTCACCGGCCCCGCCCCCACCCTCCTCACCGACGACCGCCTCAAACGCGCCTACCTGGGCCTGTAGAAGCAGAGCCACGTCGCAAAGCGCGCCGCGCCGGGCGCGACCCAGCCGACTCACCAACCTCGTCCTGACCTTGCCGACTTGGTCGGCACACGGGATCCGGCGCCGCGTCGTCGAAGTGGCCGTGCTGCGAACCTGGCATCACTGAAGGTCTTCCGATGGTCGCACGATGTTTGCGCCCCGACCCACGCCGTGCGCCGCGGGCGGGGCGGGCTCGCGGCGACGTGGTCCCTCCGGCCGCCATTCGATGGCGAGCCGTCGTCGCCGTTGCTCGCGGCGGGTTCGGCGAGCGCGCCGCCGACGTCTCGACTGTTCGCCGACAACCCCCGCCTCGGGGGATGGGGGGCCCGCGCTCGCCGAACTCGTCGCGAGCTTACGGCGACAGGCGAGCCATCGCGGCGGCCGGAGGGACCACGTCGCCGCGAGCCCGCCCCGCCCGCGGCGCAGCGGCTACTGCCGGGGCGCGGACAGCGCTTCGGCTTCGTCGAATTCTGAGGCCGCCAGCTGCCGCAGCCCGGTCCGGTCGTACACGTGCCCGAGCAGCAGGTGCAGCGTCGCCTCCTCGGGCGCGGCGGCAATCGCCGCGACCAGCTCCCGCCGCGCATCGGCGTAGAGCGTCTCCTGGAAGAGCAGGCCGGCCCGCATGAGCGCCAGCGTCGCCGGCGGATAGTTGCCGGCCGTCGCGGGCGTCAGCACGCCGAGCGCGTCGGTGATCCGTGCGCCGTCGGCGGCCGGGACCACCTCGAACGACGCCCTCTGCACGCCGTGCTCGCGCGTGGAGAGCTCCCACGTGTAGCGCGTGCCGGGCGTGAGCCGCGGGGCCGTCGCCGGATAGTCCACCGAGCGGCGCCCGATGTCCGCCTGCTCCCACAGCGTGGTGCCCTGGGGGTCCAGCAGCCGCACGCGGTACTTCAGGCGATCGGAGCCCGCCCACTCGAACGTCACCGCGCCCGGCAGCACGCGCGTCTCCCGCGGGGCCAGGATGGTCGGCGGCAGCGCCCGGACGCTGCGCACCGACAGCGACTGGTAGGTCTTCTCGCGCTGCTGGCCGACCAGGAAGCTGGTCACGTTGCCGAGCACGGCCCGCGCGCGGTCCGACGTGCCGGCGCTCGCGCCCGCGTCCACGGTGAACGGCGAGTTCGCTTGCGTCACGACCTGGGTGCCGCGGCCGGCGGTGAAGACGAGCACCGCGCGACCGTCGCCGCTCACGCGCACCTGCGCGCCGGCCCGGAGCGAGAGCAGCGGCTTGGGGGGCTGCCAGTCCGCCTGCGCGGAGGACCTGACCTCGACCTTGCCGCTCTTCATCTGGATCTCGGTCAGCACGGCCACGGGCTCCTGCGCCCACGCCACGGCCGCGGCGAGGATCAGGACCACCGTGAGCGACACACCTCGGATCGCCGTCATGCCCCTGCCCTCCCGTCGGTCAGCACCTCGAAGACCCGGACCTTCTCGACCCGGCCCTTGACGGCCACCGGCCCGCAGTCGCGCACGCGGACCCGGTCGCCGACGACGGCCAGCGCTTCCTCGGTGACGAGGATCGTCGTGCCGAGGTCCTTGTTCAATCCCTCCACCCGCGACGCCACGTTCACGGGGTCGCCGATGACCGTGTACTTGATCCGGTCGCGCCCGCCGACGTTGCCGGCGAAGACCGAGCCGGTGTGGATGCCGATGCCCATGCGCAGGCTCGGCAGCCCGGCCGCCGCCCATCGCTGGTTGAGCGTCTCGAGCGCCGCGTCCATGGCCACCGCGCTCTGTACCGCGTGCCAGGCGTGCTCGGGATCGTCGACCGGCGCGCCGAACACCGCCATCACCGCGTCGCCCACGAAGTCGTTGACCATGCCGCGATGGGCGAAGATCGCCGCGGTCATGGCGTCGAAGTACTCGTTGAGGTGGGCGGCGATCCGCTCCGGCTCCATCTGCTCGGACAGCGTGGTGAAGCCGCGCAGGTCCGAGAACAGGATGGACACCGTGCGGTGCTCGCCGCGCAGGCTCGGGGCGTCGGCCAGCACCCTGGCGAGGACGTCGCGCGAGAGGTAGCGGGCGAAGGAGTGACGGAGGCGGCGCCGCTCGAGGGCCTCGCCGCCGCGTCCCATCATCGAGGTGGCGAGCACCGGCAGCACGAAGTCGATCCAGTAGCCGCCGCGGTCGAAGGCCAGCAGCGCGGCGGGCACGCCGACCACGAAGGCGCCGGCCACGGTCACCAGCGTGCCGAGCGGCGGGCGTAGCACCACCAGCACCACGCCGGCCACCAGCACGACGAACACGTTGAGCGCCAGACCGACGAGCCAGCTCGACGGCCGGATGAACCGGCGCGTCGTGAGCATGTGCACGACGTTGGCGTGCACCTCGACGCCCGACATGAGGCCGTGCGGCGTGGGATAGAAGTCGCGACTGTCGGCGAACGTGCCGCCGATGAGCACGATGCGTCCCCGCAGCGGGTTGTCGGCGGCCGGCTCCTGGTTTGAGTCGCCGAGGGCGGCCACGACGTCGCTCGACAGAGTGAGGAAGCTGCCGGCGGGCCCGACGTAGTTGATCGGCCACTCCAGCCCGGCCGTCGCGACCACCGGGGGGACGCCCGTGAGGGCCAGGCGGGAGCCCGACTGCAGGCGTGGCAGCGACAGCGGCCGCCCCTCCGCCATCGCCTCCTCGAGCGCGCCCGCGTGGAGGCCGCCCAGCCGCGCGAGGACGGCGAGCCCGAGTGTCGGCGCCGGACGGCCACTCGGACCGGGCAGCACCGGATCGACCCGGCGCACGAACCCGTCGCGGTCCAGCGGCACGGCGGGCGTGGCGACCAGCACCGAGGAGCCCAGCGAGGCCGCGCCGAGCGGGACGGCCCCGGGCGACAGCGGCCCCAGCACCACCACCCGGCTCAGCGCGCCGTCCGCGAAGTCGCGGATCGCCCCGGCCAGCGCGGCGTCCTCGGGCGAGGCGCTCGGCGTCGCGAACGTGACGTCGATCCCGACCACCGCCGCGCCGCTCTTCTGGAGCCCACGCACCACGCGCGCCAGGTACCGGCGCGAGATCGGCTGACGCCGCCCGAGCCCCTCGAACGCGTCCTCGTCGACCGCGACGATCACGACGTCGTGCGGCGGCTGGTGGCCCTGCAGCTTCTGCAGCAGGTCGAGACCCCGGACCTGCCACGCTTCCAGATAACCGAGGGACGAGGCGATCGAGACGCCGACCGCCGCGACGAGGCCGACTCCCCACAGGGGCAGCAGGCGACCGCGCCGGTACCGCCACCAGGTGCGCAGTCGCTCGGCGATCGCGCGCTCCTACCGGGCCCGGACCCGCGTGAGCGGCAGGACGCCCTCGAGCTCGCCCTTCATCACCGGGTGCTGGTTACCACCGACGCTCCGCGACTTGCGCACGACCTGCTGCTCCACGTACTCGTACAGCTCTTGAAGGCTCACGATGCCGTCGCGGTTGAGGTCGCCGGCGCCGCGCAGCCCCTCGGTGAGGTAGTACGTGAAGATCCCGTGGCCGAGCTCGGGGAGCTCGATCGAGACCTCGGTGGGCGCCGAGGCGGTGATGATCGCCCGCCCCTTCGAGCGCGTCAGCCGCTCCAGGAACAGGTCGTCCACGTTGACCGACCGTGTCTTCCTCGACACGAACGTCCGGCCACCGGCCGCGCCGCTGTAGCAGGCGTCGAGGAAGACGACGACCCGCTCCGCCTCGATCCGGCCGAAGATCGTCTGCAGATCGTCCATCGGCAGGGCGGTCGAGAAGAGATCGTCAGGGTCGGCGTCGCTCGGGATCAGGTACTTGGCCAGGCCGTCGCGCTCGAGCCCGCGCTGGTCCACCTCCGGGGCGCCGTGGCCCGCGAAGTAGACGATCACCGTGTCTTCCTTCTGAGCGGCGCGGGCCAGGAACGTCCCCAGCGCGTACTTGATGTTCCGCAGCGTCGGCTTGCGCTCGCTGCGGTCGGTCAGGAGCAGGACGCGGTCCTTCCGGAAGCCGGCGATCTCGGTGAGGACCCGGTACATCGCCTCGGCGTCGGCCACGGTGTACCGGAGGCTGGGGATGCTCGGCGACTCGTAGCGGCCGACGCCGATCACGACGGCGTAGCCGTCGCGGCTGACGGGCGCGGGCGGTGTCGGCGGCGCGGGCGGCACCGCCGCCACCGCCGGCCGCTCCAGGGTCACCGTGCGCGTCTCCTGGCGCATGGTGCCGTCGGCGGCGAGCGCCGTGAGGACGATCGTGTTGGTCCCCTCGCGCAAGGTCACGGGTGTCGTCACGACCACGGTCGGCTGAGGCGTCGGCTCCGTCTGGCGCGTCACCTCGGCGCCGTTGAGCGTGACGCTCACGGCGCCGACACCGGGGCCGGAGGTCACGACCGCCGCCACGATCGTCTGGGGATCGCTCACGCGAGCGCCCTCGGCCGGGTGGCGGATCGCGATCGTCAGCGGCGCCGGGCGGGGTTCGACGCGCGCGCGCTCGGCCGGGGGCGACGCGGGCGTCACGGCGGGCGGCGGAGCCGATGGGCGAGCGGGGGCCGGAGCCGGTGGCGCGGCGGGCGGCGGGGACGGCGGCGCGGCCGGGGTCTGGGCGATCGCGGGCGGGCCGCCGCCGAGCTCGAAGGTCAGGAGTTCCTTGCTCGACGTCGCCTTCACGATGCGCTGGGGTTCCGGCGCGTACCACCACGTGACCTCGAACGCCGCCTGGCGAGCGGAGGGCCCGTAGCGGAGGGTCGCGCTGTGCGTACCGAACTGGCCGGGGATCTCGGGATCGAACACGTAGCGGATGCGGAAGGCGTCGAACGCGCCGCCCGCCGTGGTGACCTTCTCGGCGGCCTCCACGCGCCAGGTCGCGTACACCTCGATGTCGATCGACGCCACGCGGATGATCGCGCGTCCCACGCCGCGCTTGCCGACCTCGAGCGGCCACGTCAGCCGCGGGGGGTTCTGCATCTCCAGCGTCTCGGCCCCCCGCTTGACGTAGGTGATCACCACGTCTCGGGTCAGCCAGATCTCGCGATCGCCGGCGGTGAAGACGTAGCCGTCGCGCGTGACCCGGGCCAGCCGGTACGCCGCGTCCTTGAGGACCCAGGTGTCGCCGACCGCGTAGGAGGGCCGCTCGACGCGCGGCGCCTGGGCCAACGTCCCCGCGGGGAGCATCAGTGCGACGGCGATGAGCGCCAGTGTCCCGCGTCTCACTGTCCCGAGACCCGCGTCAGGGGCAGAACGCCCTCGAGCTCACCCTTCATGACCGGGTGCTGGTTCCCCCCGGCCGCGCGCGACCGAGCCGTGACCTGCTGCTCGACGTACTCGTACAACTCCTGGAGGCTGACGATGCTGTCACGGTTCGTGTCCGCCGCGCCCTTCAGGCCGCTCACCAGGTAATAGGTGAAGAGCCCGTGCCCCAGCTCCGGCAGCTCGATCGACACCTCGGTCGATCGCGACGCGGTGACGATCGCCCGCCCCTTCGCACGCGTCAAGCGCTCCAGGAAGAGGTCGTCGATGGAGGCCGCCCGCGTGCGCTTCGACGAGAACGTCCGGCCGCCGGCCGCTCCGCTGTAGCAGGTATCGAGGAAGGCCACGACCCGATCGGCCTCGATGCGCCCGAAGATCGTCTGCAGCTCGTCCATCGGCAGCGCCGTCGAGTAGAGATCGTCGGCCTCGGCGTCGTTCGGGATGAGGTACTTGGCGAGTCCGTCGCGCTCCAGACCCCGCGGGTCGACCTCCGGCGCCCCGTGTCCGGCGAAGAAGATCAGCACTGTGTCCTCCTTCTTGGCCGATCGCGCCAGGAACGTCCCGAGGGCCCACTTGATGTTGCGCAGCGTCGGCTTGCGCTCGCTCCGGTCGGTCAGGAGGAGCACGTGCTCTTTCCGGAATCCGGCGCGGCCGATCAGCGTCTCGTAGACCGCCTCGGCGTCCGCCACCGTGTAGCGCAGCCGCGGAATCGACGGGTTGTCGTACTGGCCCACGCCGATCACGACCGCCCACCGATCGTGGCGGTGTTCGGGCGCGGCTGCGGGCGCCGGCTCTGGCGGGGTCCGCGCCTCGACGACGATCGTGCGGACGTCCTGCCGCACCGCTCCCTCCCCGTCCGTCGCGCTCACGGCGACGACGTTCACGCCCGAACGCAGGGTCACGGGCACGGTGACCAGCAGTGACTTCTGGAGGGTGCGCTCGACCTGCTGGTGCACCTCGACGCCGTTGAGCGTGACGCCGACGCGGGCGACGCCCTTGCTCGACGACACGACGGCGGCCGCGACGCTCGCCGGGTCCACGACCCGCATGTGGTCCTGTGGGAACCGGATCGCCACGGTCAGCGGCTGCGGCTTCTCGTAGACGACCGTGCGGACCTCCTGGGAAACGGTGCCGTCGGCTTCCGTCGCGGTGAGGACCAGCGTGTTCTGGCCCTCCCTGAGCTGGATCGGGAGGCTCACCGCCAGGGTGCGCTGCGGGGGGCGCTCGTCCTGCCGATGCACGTTCACCCCGTTGAGCGCGACCGTGACCTGAGTGACGCCCCGCGCGCTCACCAGGTGCCCGGCGAGCCCGATGCTCTCGTGCTCGACGCGGGCCTGGTCCCGCGGCGACGACAGGGTCAGCTGTAGCGGCATCAGGGCCGCGATGCGCTGCTCCTCCGCGCGCCGACGCTCCGCCGCCAGCCGCTGCTCCTCCGCCTGGCGCCGGCGCTCCTCGACCTGCCGCTGCTCCTCCTCGCGCCGCAGCTTCGCCTCGGCCTGACGCCGCTCCTCCGCCAGCCGGCGCTCCTCGGCAACACGAAGGGTTTCGGCCCGGCGCCGCTGCTCCTCGGCGACCCGCTGCTCATCCTCGTGCTTTCGTTCGGCCGCCAGACGTTGCTCTTCCGCCTGCCGCCGTAGTTCTTCCGCCCTCCGCTGTTCCTCCTCGCGGCGCCGGGCCTCCTCGGCCTGGCGGCGCTCCTCCGCCAGCCGGCGCTCCTCGGCGAGACGCTGGGCCTCCGCCTCCTCGTTCGTCCGGCCTCCGGCCACCTGGACCGGCGCGCCGAGGGCCGGATCGAACACGACGGTCCGGTCGTCCACCCGCTGCGCCTCACCCGGGACGTCGTACCGGATCCGGATCCGGTTCTCCCCCTCCGCCAGTCGGACACGCACCTGAGCGCTATCGCCCTTGACGTCAGCCGGGCTCGCCGAGCCAGCAACGATGTCGTTCACCGACACCGTCGCGACCATCCCGGGCTTGGCCGTCCGCCACGGGATCTGGAGCAGCACGTACTCGTGACCGACGCGTGGCGAGACGTTGACGGCCGGCAGTGCGAGCGTGGGCGGTGCGACGTAGAAGACCGTCCGCGCCTGCTGCGTCGAGACGCCGTCTGGGTCGGTCGCGGTGACCAGGACCACGTTGCGGCCGTCGCGCAGTGGCAACGCGACGTCGAGCGGCAGCGTGCGTCGGACCGCCCCCTTCGGCGTCTCCGTGGCCACCGCCTCGCCGTTGACGCTGACCGTGATCCGCGCGACTCCCTTGCCGCCCGTCGCGCTGCCCACGAGCCTGACGTCCGCGTTGGGGCCGAACCGTGTCTGGTCTTCCGGCTGCCGGACGACCACGGCGAGGGGCTCGCTCTCGCCGGGATCGACCGCCACGAGATCGAAGCCGATCATCCAGCTGTCGACGCGGACGAACTGGCGGATCTCGGGCGCATACCAGAACTTCAGCGTCGTCTCGGACGGGACCAAGGCCCTTCCGCGCTGGGGGCCAAAGTTCCCGCGTGGTGTGACCGTATAGACGATGCGGAAAGCCTTGAACGTCCCGGCCGGAACGGTCACCTCCTCGTATGTCTCGACGACCCATCGCAGGTCGGCGTCGAACTCGCCGTATCCGTCGTTGTGTCGCCCCGTCGCCGCTCCTCGCTTGCCGATCGCCAGGGGCCAGCTCAGCTGTGGGCTTGGGGTGAACTCGAGGTATGTGTGGCCGAAGCGTCGATACCGCGCCAGGCCGAGGTCCCGGGTGAGGTGGATCTCCTCGTGCGCATCCTTCGAGAAGACGTACGTGTCCGGCTCGACCCGGATCAACTCGTAGATGCCGTCGCTCCGGATCCAGCGATCGCCGAGCGCGTACGTCGGCCGCGGCGCCGGCGGGCCGGGCGGCGTGCCGCCCGCTGGCCGCGCCTCGTACCTCGGCGACGTGAAGCTCACCAGCGGGATCATGTCGTGCGGACCTTCCGCCTTCACATAGTGACCGGAGTCCGGGGCATACCAGAGACGTTGCGTGCGCCGCCACACGCCGCCGCCCGTCTCGGCCTCGAGGGCGATCCGGAACGCCTTGACCGTCGCCGCCCCAACCACGACGTCCTCGTACGCCTCCACGGTCCAGTTCAGCCGCAACGGCACGCCCGTGGGTCGGTCGTGCCAGCGCCACAGCCCGTGCGCCTGCGACCACTGGCCCACCTGCATCGGCCACTTCAGCGTCAGGGGGGGATCCATCTGGACCCAATAGCGCCCGTTCTGCATGCGGGCGGGGGCGAGGTCGCGCGTGAAACGGGCCTCCCGGCCCTCGGGAGCGACGAAGACATACTGATCGTCCTCGATTCGCGCGAGCTCGAACTGGCCGTCGCTGCGGTTCCAACGATCACCCACCTGGTAGGTCGGCCGCTCGGCCCGCGGTCCGCCGGCGGACCCCGAGCCTCCGGTCGTCGCGCACCCGGCGAGGACCAGCGCCACCAACAGCGGTAACGCGCGAACCTTCACGGCATCCTCCGAGTGGCGTCCGCCTGCGTCAGGGGTGCCGCGCGCGGCGGTCGGGCGGCACCGTCAAGCATAGGGGCGTGCGCGGAGATTGGTCAAACATGTTGTGCGGTTCTAGAATCCCCGCTGGGAGGCGACATGAGGATCGACCGCGGGCGGCTGGAGAGCACGATCGAGGAGCTCGGCCGGGTGGGGGCGACCGCGCGGGGGGGTCTCACGCGGCTGGCGCTGAGTGACGAGGACCGGCAGGGCCGCGACCTCATGGTGGCCTGGATGCGCCGGGCCGGGCTCCGTGTCACCGTCGACCAGATGGGGAACATCTTCGGCGAGCGGGCCGGCGAGCCCGGGCGGCCTCCGGTCATGATGGGCTCGCACGTCGACTCGGTGCCGACCGGCGGCAAGTACGACGGGCAGCTCGGCGTGCTGTGCGCTCTGGAGGCGATCCGCACGCTGAACGATCACCGCGTCCGCACCCGCCATCCCGTGACGCTCGTCATCTTCACGAACGAGGAGGGCGCGCGCTTCCAGCCGGCGATGATCGCCAGCGGCGTGCTGGCCGGCAAGATCCCTCTGGAGGACGCCTACAACGCCCGCGACAAGGACGGCCTCCGGCTCGTGGACGAGCTCGAGCGGATCGGCTATCTCGGCGCCGAGCCCTGCGTGCCCCGCCCGGTGCGCGCCTATCTCGAGCTGCACATCGAGCAGGGCCCGCAGCTCGAGGAGGAAGGGCTCGCGGTCGGTGTCGTCGAGGGGATCGTGGCCATCGCGTGGTCGCGGTTGACGATCCACGGCGTGCAGGACCACGCGGGGCCCACGCCGATGCGCATCCGGCACGACGCGCTGGTGGCCGCCGCCGAGGTCGTGGGCGGGGTCCGCGGGATCGCCCGCGAGCTGGGTGGCGCGCTCGTCACGACCGTCGGCGCCCTCACCGTCACCCCGAACATCCCCAACGCGATCCCCGGCCGCGTGGCGCTCTCGATCGACATGCGCGACCCGAGCGACGCCACGCTGGACCGCGCGCGCCAGCGCCTGGACCACGTCGTGGCCGAGGCCTGTCGGCGCGAGGGCGTGACGTACGAGCTCGAGCACTACTGGCGCGTGCCGTACACGCCGTTCGACCCGGAGGTGGTCGCCGCCGTCGAGCGCGCCGCTGGCGCAGCCGGCGCGCGCCATCGGCGGATCCTCTCCGGCGCCGGCCACGACGCCCAGTACATGGCGGCGATCGGCCCGGCCGGCATGGTGTTCGTGCCGTCCCGCGACGGCCGCAGCCACTGCGAGGAAGAGTTCACCACGATGGACGACATCGAGTACGGCGCCAACACCCTGCTCGGCGCCGCGCTCGACCTGGCCGGCGCCGCCTCGTGAGGGCTGCCGTCAGCGCAGTAGCGCGGTGAGGGCGACGGCGACGGCGGCGTTGTTGACGGCGTGGGCGATGATGCCGGGCAGCAGGCTGCCGGTCCGCTCGTAGACCCAGGCCCACAGCACCCCGGAGATCAGCACGCTGAGGAAGCCGGCCGTCCCGTAGCCGTGCGCGAGCGCGAACACCAGGGCGCTCGCGAGCGCCGCCATCGGCCACGCCAGGCGGGCCCGCAGCGTGCCGTAGAGTAGCCCGCGGAAGACCACCTCCTCGAAGACCGGCGCGAAGACGACCGAGCCGAGCAGCGTGACCGCCACCGCCGTCGGCGGACCCCAGGCGATGTCTGCGTCGAACCACTCCGCCCAGTGCGACGTCAGCCCCAGCGGGCCGGAGAGCGCGCCGAGGACAAGGTCGATGACAATGCCGGCCGCGACGAGCGCCAGCGCCGCCTGCACGCACGGGCGCCAGCCGTCGGGCCGCGGCCGCAGCCCGAGCGCGGCGACGAGCCCGAGCCCGGCGGGGACGAGGAGCGAGCGCCACACGAGCGCGAGCATCGGCAGGTACATCAGCGGCTGGTCCAGCGCCTCGGCCAAGACCGGCCGGTCGGCGAGCCACTGCGAGCCGACGAGCAGCGTGAGGAGCACGAGCGCGGCCAGGGCCGCACCGCGCACGAGGGTGGCCAGGCCGGCCCCGAGCGACCACGGCGGCGGCAGCGGCGCGTCGGCCACGGCGCGACGGCCGTCCGCGGGGCGCCGACGCAGTGTGCGCAGGGCGACCACGCCGAGCACGACCAGGGCCAGGTCGAGCGCGGCGATCGCGCGCAGCCGCCACAGCAGCGGCCCTGCCCGCCCGGCGATGGCCGCGCGGGCCGTCTCCGCCACGGCCGGGTTGTCGAGTCGCGCCGCCACCCGGAGCGCGAGGGCGTCGGCGAACCAGCCGGGGCCGAGCTCGCCGAGCGTCTCGCTCGCGAGGGCGGGATCGAGCTCGCCCGCCCCGAGGTAGGCCGCTGCGACGACGTCCGCGTGGCTCGCCAGCGGCTCTCCCCGCACCTGCCACTGGCGCAGTGCGCGCTCGAGCCGCTCGCGACGGCCGGCCTCGCCGAGGAGGATGGCCAGGCGCAGGTCCACGCCGGGCGCCAGCGACTGCGCCGCGAGCTCGTCGTACCAGTCGATCGCCTGGTCGACGTCGGCGGCGGTGTCGCCGAGCGTGAGCGCGTAGAGGCGGCGCTCCCAGGCCGGGGCGCCGGCGAGCGCGGCGTGCAGGTCCATCGTGCGGCTCACCACCAGCGCCAGCGCGCGCTCGGGCTCCTCGAGCCCGGCCAGGCGCGGCTCGCCGGCCTGCATCCGCACGAGGAACGCGGTCATGAGGACGAGCACCAGCGCGGCCGTCACGGTGACGGCGCGGCTGAGGCCGCGGCGCCGCGGCGGCACGGCCGGGATCAGGACGTCGGGCGACGGGGCGGGGGTGTCCGTGGCTGTGGCTATTCGGCGGGCGGCAGCGCGTCGCCGGTGACGTAGGGGACGACACGCGACCGGGGCCGCACGCGGACGCGGGCGACGACCGGCAGGTGATCGGAGGCGACGCGGGCGAGACGGCTGCGGTGGACGTGGAACTCCTCCCCCTGCAGCTCCACGTCCCAGTAGATGCGGTCGAGGCGGAAGAGCGGGAACACCGCAGGGTGCGTGCGCCGCATCCGTCGCATCGGCGAGGAGAACTCGCGCCGGAAGCCGCGGGTGACGGGCCCCTTGTGCCACTCGTTGAAGTCGCCCAGCAGCAGCCGGGGGCCCTCGCAGTCGGCGGCGCGCAGGAAGGCGTGCAGCAGCTCGACCTGCGCGCGGCGCTCGCGGAAGCCGAGGCCGAAGTGGCAGTTGAAGATGTGCAGCGCGGTGCCGTCCACGCCGACGTCGACGCGCAGGCAGCCGCGCGGCTCGCGACCGTCGCATGAGAGGTCGCACCGCGTGAAGCCCAGCACCGGCAGCCGGGTGAGGATGGCGTTGCCGTAGGTGCCGTCGCCGAAGGGCCGCGTCTCACCCATCACGAGCGACATCCCGAGGGCCTCGGCGAGGTAGGTCGCCTGGTCCGCGTAGGCCATGTCGCCGTTGACGCGCACGACCTCCTGCAGCCCGATGACGTCGGGCCCGATCTCCTGGATGACGCGGGCGATGCGGTCGACGTCGCGGCGGCGGTCGAGCCCCACCCCGCGGTGGATGTTGTAGCTGGCAGCGACGAGCGGTGTCACGCGACCTCCTGGTATCGCACGAAGTGTGGATAGAGCTGGAGCGGATGGGAGATCGTCGGCGCCGGCAAGGTCACCCCGGGCGGCGTGACGACGAACGTCTGCATCTCGTCCTCCGTGGGGCCGGCGTGCGCGCCCGTCTCGGCGATGAACGACACGTTCCCCTCCGGAGCGTCCAGCCCGTACAGCACGAGGTCACCCACGCTCGGCATCGCCATCAGATCACGGATGCCTGCGGCGACCAGCTCCAGGTCGGCGCGCCCGGCGAAGGGGCCACTGCCCAGCTCGGCCAGGCCGAACCGCTTCCCGCGCCAGACACACACGGGGCCCTCGGCCGAGCGCGCCAGCACGAAGCCGATGCCGCGGCTGCGCGAGATGCTCTCGGCCAGCCCCGGAAAGCGCGCCTCGACCCGGTCGAGGTCGAGCGGGCCGGGCTCGTCGAGGAGGTACAGGAACGCGTTGGGGCCGGCCGCGATGACGCGCACCCCGCCCTCCTCGCGCGCCTCCTTCACCTCCCCCAGCAGCCAGGGGAAGTCGTGCTCGAGGTAGTTGATGAAGCGCTGCACCACGCCGGCGGCACGTCCGGTTCGGATCGCCTTGATGCCGGTCGAGAGCCGGCGCCCGGTCGGGCGGCCGGGTGCCACCTCGTGGGCTCCGGCGGGGTTGAGAAACTCCTCGAAGAGCAGGCGCTCGATCCGCCGTCCCCCATTGAGGCGGTCGTAGGGCGTGCAGTGCGCCTGCCCGTGGTCGGCCAGCACGTAGATGTCGTAGCGGTGCTCGGTCACGCGGCGCGCCGCTCGCCACAGCACGCGGAGCGAGCGGTCGACCGAGGTCAGCGCCCGCAGCGCCCGCCGATGCCGGGGCCCCCAGGCGTGGGAGAAGATGTCGTAGTCGAGGTAGTTCACGTACACGGCCGGCGTGCCCGCGTAGATGTCACGCGCGACCGCCAGCGTGAAGAGCTCGCGGATCCACACCGACACGCCGATCTTGAGCGCCAGCAGCTTCCAGCCCCGCGGGGCGCTGACCGGGTCGGCGACGAACGTCAGCAGCGCGCGCCCGATCTGCACGGCGGAGACCGCCACGCTCTTGAGGACCACCCACGTCAGCACCACCGCCATCGACAGCGCGTGCAGCAGACCGGGGGCCGATGGACTCTTGAGCATCGCGAACGTCATGAGGCTGTTGGCGGCGCCCCCGGTGAAGACGCACCCGTACGTGCTGCCACCCTGGACGATCCCGAGCCGGCCGGCCGCCTGCGTGGCCTCCACGTGGGCCGCGTCGCCGGCCCGCGGGAAGTAGACGTCACTGCGCCGCCGCTTGTCGTGGTAGTGGAAGCCCGGGATGTCGGGCCTCACGCCGTACATGGCCGCCATCTGGAAGGCGGGCGTCGAGGTCGGCAGTCCGACCGACATCGGCGTCAGGCGACAGCCGCCGCGGTCGAGGAGCCGGCGGAGGAACGGCATGCGACCTTCGTCGAGGCCGCGCTGGAGGACCGCCCGCGAGAGCCCGTCGATCTGCACGATCAGCAGGCGGCGGCGGCCCGACGGCGGCGGTGGACCGAGCCGCAGTCGGCGCACCATCCGATCGAGCCACCGCTGGAGCGACAGCACGAGGTCGTCCAGAGGCATGCGCGCTCATTGTACTATCGCCCTCACGATGCTTCCCCCGATCGTCGGCAAGGTCCGCCGCTTCGTCGACGACGAGGTGCGGCCCGTCGCGGCCGCGCTCGAGCACGCCGACACCTATCCGCACGCGCTGGTCGCGCGCATGCGCGAGCTCGGACTCTTCGGCGCGCTCGTGCCGACGGCGTACGGCGGCCTGGGGCTCGACGTGACGACCTACGCGCGCGTCATCGAGGAGCTGTGCCGCGGCTGGATGTCGCTGGCCGGAGTGCTCAACAGCCACACGATGGCCGCGCTCATCGTCCTGCACCACGGCACCGAGGAGCAGCGCAGCCGCTTCCTCCCCCGCTATGCCAGCGGCGAGGCCCGCGGCGGCCTCTGCCTCACCGAGCCGCACGCCGGCTCCGACGTGCAGGCGATCCGCACCATCGCCCGCCGCGAGGGCGACCGCTACGTGCTCGACGGCAGCAAGATGTTCATCACCAACGGCCGCGAGGGCCACGCCTTCGCGCTGCTGGCCGTCACCGATCCCCGCGCGCAGCCGCGCCACCGCGGCATGTCGTGCTTCATCGTCGAGAAGGGCCACCCGGGCTTCCGCGTGACCAAGTCGCTGACCAAGCTCGGCTACAAGGGCGTCGATACCGTGGAGCTGCTCTTCGAGGGCTGCGAGGTCCCGGTCGCCAACCTCGTCGGGGGCGTCGAGGGACGCGGCTTCGCCCAGGTGATGAGCGGGCTCGAGACCGGCCGCATCAACATCGCCGCCCGGTGCGTCGGCGTCGCCCAGGCCGCCTGCGACGACGCCCTCGCCCGGGCGCGCGCCGGCGGTTCCCCGCCGCCGGCCCTCGCCGACCTCGCCACGGGGACGGAGGCGGCCCGCCTGATCACCTATTGGGCGGCCGGCATGAAGGACCGGCGCGAGCGCTGCGACCTCGAGGCGGGCATGGCCAAGCTGTTCGCCTCGGAGACCGCACACGAGGTGGCGGTGGCGGCGATGCGCGTGCACGGCGAGGCGGGGACGCTGACGCGGCTGCCCGTCGAGCGCCACTATCGCGACACGCCGCTGATGATCATCGGCGAGGGCACCAACGAGATCCAGCGCACGCTCATCGCGCGGCAGCTCGTCGATCGCCACGGCGAGCGGCTCGGCGCGCTCACCTCGCGCGAGGGCGAGCCCGAGGAGCGCCGATGGCTCGTGCTGGCGGTGCGGCAGTTCGTCGACAAGACGCTAGTGCCGGCGGCCGCCGAGCACGACGCGGCCGGCCGCTACCCCGACGGGGTGGTGCGCGAGCTGGCCGAGATGGGCGTGCTGGGCGCGCTCGTGGACCCACGCCAGGGCGGCCTCGGGCTCGACCTCGTCACGACGGTGATGATCGTGGAGGAGCTGGCGCGCGGCTGGACGACGGTCGCGGCGGCGGCCGCGGCCCACCTGACGGCCACGTGGGCGCTGGCGCGCTTCGCGCCGGCCGCGGAGCGGGAGGCGCGGCTGCCGGCCCTCGCGCGGGCGGAGCACGTGGCCACGGTCGTCGTCACCGACGCGGTGACTGCACGGGCCGAGCGGACGGGCTGGCGGCTGACGGGCACGACGGGGCTGGTCGACAACGCCCCCCGCGCGCACTGCTTCGCGGTGCAGGCCGCGGGCCCGGACGGACGCCGGCTCGTCGGCCTCGTGGAGCGCGGCGCCGCCGGGCTCCGCGTGGGCGAGCCGGAGCCGACGCTGGGCGCGCGCGGCCTCGCCCCCTGCCAACTTACACTCGACGGGGTCCGGGCGAGCGTGCTGGAGTCACCCACGGCGGGTGAGGCCGTACGCGGCGTGGCCATCCTCACCGCCGCCGCCGTCGCCGTCGGCCTGGCCCAGGCGGCCTTCGAGGCGGCGCTGCGCTACGCCCAGCAGCGCACCACGTTCGGCAAGCCGCTCTACCAGCACCAGGCGGTCCAGCTCAAGCTCGCCGACATGGCCAGCGCCATCACCGCCGCGCGCCTGCTCACCTACCACGCGGCCGCGACCGACGCGGAGGGCGGGCTCGACGTGGCGGCGGCCGCCATGGCCCGCCTGCACGCCTCCTCGGTGGCCGCGCGGGCGACCCTCGAGTCGATGCGGATCCACGGCGGCTACGGCTACGTGAGCGAGTTCCCCGTCGAACGCTTCTACCGCGACGCCGCGCGCCTGCTCTTCGCGCCGGTGGACGACGACACGCTGCGCGCTGACCTCGCCGCCCGCCTGGTCGCGCGGTCGTGACCGCCTCCGGCCTCGCCGCGGCGGCGGGGATGGTCAGCGTCACCACGTTCACGGCGTGGGCCCTCTACATCACCCTCGTCGAGCACCCCGCGCGCCTCGAGAGCGGCGCCGGCCCCGGCCGCGCACAGTTCCGGTCGAGCTACCGGCGCGCCGCACCGTGGCAGGCGTCGTTCGCGGTGATCGCCTGCGCGGCGGGCGGTGCCCTGGCGCTCCTGACGCGGCGGTGGACCTGGCTGGCCGGCGCCCTGGCGATCGGCGCCGTGGTGCCGTTCACCCTGCTGGTCATCATGCCGACCAACCACCGTCTGCTCGGCCCCGAGCCACTGGGCGACGCGGAGGTGATGCAGCTGCTGCGCCGCTGGGGCCAGCTGCACGCGCTCCGCACCGTGCTGGCCGCGCTCGCGCTGCTCGCGTTCCTGTTCTCGCTCGGCCCGCGCATCCAGGGAGGCTGACCCGGTGGCCTACGGACGCTACTTCGAGGAGTTCACGGTCGGGCAGGTGCTGAAGCACTGGCCGGGCCGGACGGTCAGCGAGGCAGACTGCACGTGGTTCGCGCTGCTGACGATGAACCAGCACCCGTTGCACAGCGACGCGCACTACGCGGCCACCCACACCCAGCACGGCCAGCGCGTGGTGTTGGGACCGCTCGTCTTCTCGATCGGCATCGGCATGACGGTGGCCGACGTCTCGGGCAAGGCCATCGCCAACCTCGAGATCGAGCGCATCGTCCACGAGGCGCCGACCTTCATCGGCGACACGCTCTACTCCGAGTCGACGGTGCTCGCCACGCGCGAGTCGCGGCAGGGCGATCGCGGCACGGTGAGCGTCGAGACGCGCGTGACCAACCAGCGCGGCGAGCGCGTCATGACGTTCACGCGCACGGCGCTGGTGCCGAAGCGGAGCCACGCCACCCTCGGCGAAGGCCAAGGGCCCGCGTGATGCTGGACGGGCTGCGGGTCGTGACGGTCTCGCAGTTCGGCGCCGGACCGTTCGGCACTCAGCTGCTGGCCGACCTGGGTGCCGAGGTGATCAAGGTCGAGGACCCCGCCGTCGGCGGCGACGTCTCGCGTCAGGTCGGGCCCTACGCGGCAAACGGGGACTCGCTCTACTTCCAGTCGTTCAACCGCGGCAAGAAGTCGATCACGCTCGACCTCAAGCACCCCGAGGGCCGTGCGGTCCTGCATGACCTCGTCCGCGTCTCGCACGCCGTCTACAACAACCTTCGCGGCGACCTGCCGGCGAAGCTCGGACTGACGTACGCGGCGCTGCGCGAGGTCAACCCGGCGGTCGTGTGCTGCTCGCTCTCCGGCTTCGGGGCGACGGGGCCGCGAGCCGCCGAGCCGGCCTTCGACTACCTCATCCAGGGCTACGCCGGGTGGATGTCGGTCACGGGCGAGCCCGACGGGCCGCCCGGCAAGTGCGGCGTGTCGGTCGTCGACTTCGCGGGCGGCTACGTCTCGATGGCGGCGCTGCTGGCCGGCCTCTGGGACGCCCAGCGGACCGGCGTCGGGCGCGACATCGACGTGTCGCTGCTCGACACCGCGGTCAGCATGCTCTCCTACTTCGCGATCTGGGCGCTGAACCGCGACTGGCAGGCCAACCGCGTCGCCGACTCCGGCCACCAGTCGCTGGTACCGGCCCAGAACTTCCCCACCCGCGACGGCTGGATCGTCGTGTTCTGCAACAAGGAGAAGTTCTGGCAGGCGCTGGTCGAAGCCATGGGCCTGCCGGAGGTCGCTCGCGACCCGCGCTTCGCCACCTTCGCCGACCGCCTCGCCCACAAGGACGCGCTGCTGCCGATCCTCAAGGCGCGCTTCGCCCAGCGCACCACCGCCGACTGGCTCGACCGGCTGCGCGGGCGCGTGCCGTGCGCCCCCGTCAACACGCTCGCCGAGGCGCTCGCCGACGAGCAGGTGCGCGCGCGGGGCATGATCCTCGAGGTCGACCATCCGGAGCTCGGCCGCCTGCGCGAGGTGGCCTCGCCGGTGCGGACCGCCGGCACCGTCGACGCCCCGGCCCCGGCGCCCCGCCTGGGCCAGCACACCGACGAGATCCTGGGCGGGATCCTCCGCTACGGGCCGGCCCGCGTCGCCGCGCTGCGGGCCTCGGGCGCGGTGGGCCCGCGGCGGTAGAATCGTAGGCATGGCCGAGCGGGTCCTGCCGACCCCCGACGTCGACGAGATCACCGGGACCGGGACCGAGATCGCCCCCCCGTGGATGACCGTCCTGCACAACTGCGACTGCCACACCTTCGAGCAGGTCGTGAAGCAACTGCAGAAGGCGATCGCCTGCAGCGAGGCCGAGGGGTGGGAGATCGCCTGGCAGGTGCACAACACCGGCAAGGCGGTGGTGAGGGTCGGCCCCGAGGCCGAGTGCGTGCGCGTCGGCAACATCCTGGCGTCGATCGGCCTCGTAGTCACGGTGGTCCAGTCGTGACCCGCCACCGGGTCGCGCTGTGGGTGCTCCTGGGCGGCAAGCTGCTCGGCGCCTGGGGCCTCACCTGGGACATCCAGTGGCATCTCCTGATCGGCCGCGACACCTTCTGGATTCCCCCGCACCTGATGATGTACGGCGGCGTCACCGCCGGTCTGCTCGTCGCCTTCGCCGTGCTCGCGCTCGACACCGTGGCCTCGCACCGCCACGGCGCGCCGCGCGGCGCGCTCACCGTCGCCGGCTTCACCTCCACGCGCGGCATGCACCTCGCGGCGTGGGGCGTGGGACTCGTCGTGCTGGCCGCGCCGATCGACGACCTCTGGCATCGCCTTTTCGGTCTTGACGTCACCCTGTGGAGCCCCCCGCACCTGCTCGGCCTGCTGGGCTCGGCCGTCAACACGCTCGGCGCGCTGCTGATCGCGACCGAGGCGTACCCGGCCGGCGGCCGCGCGCGCCTGGCGGCGCTGCTCCTCGGTGGCGCCCTCCTCTACGGCGGCGTGCGCGTCGTGCTCGAGCCGGCGTGGCTCACGGCCTTCAGGCACGGCGGCGTGGCCTTCCACACCTTCGCCATGCTGGGCGCGCTACTGCTGCCGCTGGCCCTCGTGCCCGCCGCGCGGCTGCTCGATCGACGGTGGGCTCCGGTGGCCGTGGTCCTCGTCGCGCTGGGGATCGCCCTCGCGGGCGATCAGATCGCGCGGGTGGGCTTCGCGATCGTGCAGCCGGAGTCGGTGATCGACGAGGAGATCCAGAAGGACCCGACGTCGCCGATCGCGCTGGCGGCGACGATCCGCACGCGCAGCCAGGGGGCGGGACTGCCGCAGCCGGTGCGCCTCATGCTGCCGGTGCTCGCGGCGCTGGTGATGACCGTGGTGGATCCGCGGCGCCGGCCGGCCGCGGCCTGCGTGGCCTACGGCATCGCGCTGCTGGGGCTGTACGGCTGGTCCACCAGCCACAGCCCCGCGTTCGCGTCCCTGGTCCCGTCCGCCGCGGAGACCGCGGTGGCCATCGTCATCACGGCCCTCGCCGGCCTCGCGGGCTCCGTCGCGGCCCGACGGCTCGCCGACGGGCTCGGGGCCGCGCCGAGGCCGGGCGCGATGGCGGCCGTCGCGCCGGAGGCTACATCACCGGCCCGATGATCCAGGGAGCGAACTCCTCCTCGCCCACGCCGGACAGCTCGCTCTTGCTCCGCTTGCCCGACGCCACCGCGACGACCTCCTCGAAGATCTGACGGCCGACCGTCGCCAGCGGCGTGCCCTCGACGATCACGCCGCAGTTGACGTCCATGTCCTCCTCCATGTGGCGGTACATGAGGGAGTTCGTCGCCAGCTTGATGGACGGCACCGGCTTGCAGCCGAACACCGAGCCCCGCCCGGTGGTGAAGCAGATGACGTTGCAACCGCCGGCGACGAGGCCCGTGATGGACACCGGGTCGTGGCCGGGCGTGTCCATGAACACGAAGCCGCGCGTGGTGATGGGCTCGCCGTACTGGAAGACGTCCATCATCGGCGTCGTCCCACCCTTGGTGACGCCGCCGAGGGACTTCTCGAACACGGTCGTGATCCCACCCGCCTTGTTGCCGGGCGCGGGGTTGTTGTCCATCGCCTCGATGCCGCGGCAGTACCACTCCCACCACTTGTAACGATCGATCAGCTTCTTGGCCACGCCCTCGTTGACGGCGCGGCGGATGAGCAGGTGCTCGGCGCCGTAGATCTCCGGCGTCTCGGCCAGGACACCGGTGCCGCCGTAGCGCACGAGCTCGTCGACCGCCCAGCCCAGCGCGGGATTCGCGGTGATGCCGGAGTTGCCGTCGGAGCCGCCGCAGTTGGTGGCCAGCGTGAGCTCGGAGACCGGCTGTTTCGTCCGGCGCGCGGCGTTGGCGATCGGCAGGATCTTGGCGACCTCGGCGGCCGCGCGCTCCACGGTCTTCCGGATGCCGCCGGCCTCCTGGATGTTGACCAGGAACGGCTTGCGCTCGGCGTGGCCCGGCAGCGACATCTTCTGGCGCTCGATCATCACCGCGGCCTGGTTCACCTCGCAGCCCAGGCCGATCACGATGTAAGCAGCGACGTTGGGGTGCTTGGCGTAGCCGGCCAGCACACGCTGCAGCGCCATGTGGTCCTCGCCGAACAGCTTGGTGCCGCACCCCGACTTGTGGGTGATCGCCAGCACGCCGTCGACGTTTGGAAAATCGCGCTGGACGTCGCGGAACTTGTCCTTCACGAACTGGCTCACACTCGCCGAGCAATTCACCCCGGAGATGATCGCGACGTAGTTCCGGGTCCCGACTCTGCCGTCTTCTCGCTGGTAACCGTCGAAGTAGCGCATCTGCTCCGGCGGGTAGAAGTCCACCGGCGTCACGTCGACGCCGACCTCGTAGCGGTCGGCGGACAGCTCGCCGATGTCGAGGTTCTGCGTGTGGACGTGGTCGCCGACGGCGATGTCCTGGGTGGCGAAGCCGATCACCTGGCCGTACCGCCGCACCGGCTGGCCGCGCCGCACCGCGCGGCGCGCGACCTTGTGGCCGGGCTTGATGTCGGCCCGCACCTCGAGGCGCTCGGCGCCGTCCTCCAGCACGCTCCCCGCCGCCAGCTCCCGCTTGGCGATGGCGACGTCGTCCTCGGCCCTCAGCACGATAGCCCGCTCGGTCAGCGCGTAGGTGGCCATGCCCTGTCCCCTGGTGATGTGATGGCGCCCACTATACCGCGCCGCCGCTCGAGGCGGACCCCGGCGCCTTGATGCGCAGCACGGTCGGCGGCTCGGTCTCGAGCTGGATCGTCGTGTGGTCGATGCCGAAGCGGGCGTGGAGCAGCGCGTGCAGCGTCTCCAGCAGGCGCTCGCTCTCTCGCACGTCGTCCACGACCACGTGCGCGCTCATGGCCTCGCGGCCGGAGGTGAGCGTCCACACGTGCAGGTCGTGGACGCGCCGCACGCCGGCCACCGCGACCATCGCGGCCTCGATCTCGCCGAGCTCGAGGTGGGGCGGCGTGCCCTCGAGCAGCACGTTCACCGCCTGCTTCAGCAGCGACCACGTGCGGGGCACGATCAGGAGCGCGATCGCCACGCCGGCGAGGGCGTCGGCGCCCGTCCAGCCGGAGAGCAGCACGATCCCGGCGGCGACCAGCGTGGCGAGCGAGCTCAGCGCGTCGCTGAGCACCTCCAGGTAGGCCGCCCGCACGTTGAGGCTGTCGGCGGCGCCCCGGTGAAGCAGCCAGGCGCAGACCAGGTTCACGCCGAGCCCGCCCGCCGCCACGACCGCCATCGGGCCGGCCAGCACGGCGGAGGGGGCGTGCCACCGGCGCCAGGCCTCGACGAGGATCGCGCCGGCGACCACCAGGAGCACGAGGGCGTTGACGAGGGCGGCCAGGATCTCCGCCCGGTAGTAGCCGTAGGTCTTGGCGGGGGTCGGCGGGCGGGCCGCGATCCAGGTCGCGAAGAGCGCCAGCGCGAGGGCACCAGCGTCGGTGAGCATGTGGCCGGCGTCCGCGAGCAGCGCGAGGCTCCCGGTCCAGAGTCCCGCGACCAGCTCGACGACGAGGAAGGCGCAGGTCAGCGCCAGGGTCGCCGACAGCACCGGACGGGACCTCGCGGCGGCGGTCGCCCGGACGTGCTCGTGTCCCACGGGCGTCGCCATCAGCCAAATCCTAGCAGGTTCCAGGTTGGCGGGGGGCTCCGTGGCCCCCACACCGCCGGGGGGTGGCCCAGGCGCGGAGTTACAATTTCGCCATGCATACCGACCGGACGATCGTCTTGCGAGGGCGTCGGTTCCACTACACGGAGTGGGGAGGGGCGGAGGCTCCCGTGGTCGTCGCCCTGCACGGGGTCACCGGACACGCACGGACCTGGGACGACGAGGCGCGGCTCCTGGCCGGGCGCCGGCGCGTGCTGGCGCTGGACCAGCGCGGCCACGGCGACTCCGAGCCCGCCGTCGACGGCGACTACTCCGACGACGCGCTGCTCGCCGACCTCGTCGCCTTCGGCGACGCGCTCGGGCTGCGCCGGTTCTCGCTGCTCGCGCTCTCGCTCGGCGGGCGCGTGGCGATCAACTTCGCGGGCCGCCATCCCGACCGGGTCGAGCGTCTGATCGTCGTCGACATCGGTCCGGAGATCGCGCCGGCCGGGCGGGCCCGGGTCGGCGCGTTCATGGCCGAGGCCCCCGAGCACTTCGAGACCGTCGACGCCGTGGTCGCCCACATGCGGGCCAACAACGCGCGCTACACCGAGGCGATGCTCCGCCACCGCGCGCAGCACGCCGTGCGGCCGCTCCCGACGGGCGGCTTCACGTGGAAGTACGACCGCGCGCTCCGCGACGCCATCCGTCAGGGCAGGATGCGCGCGCCCGCCGACCTCTGGCCGCAGTGGCGCGCGATCACCTGCCCCACGCTGGTGGTGCGGGGCGAGGAGTCCGACGTGTTCTCCGAGGAAACGGCCAAGCGGATGATCGACGAGCTGCCCGCGGCCCGGCTGGTCGTCGTGCCCGGCGCCGGCCACACCGTGCCCGGCGACCAGCCGGCCGCCTTCCAGGCGCTGCTCCGCGAGTTCCTGATGCCATGAGCCGGGCGCTCGGCAGCGTGGCGCTCGTCGTGCTCGCGGTGTGGGTCGTCGCCCACATGCTCTACATCGGGCCGGTGCGCGAGGCGGCCGAGGCCACGCTGGTGTGGACGCTGGGCTTCGGCGCCGCCTGCCTGATCGTCGCGGCGATGGTGCTGCTCGCGGTCGGCGTCACCCTCGGGGAGACGCGGCCGGTCTGGCTGCGCTTCCTGCGACTGGCGCGCAGCGTGGCGGGCGTCATCGGCAGCGCCCTCGTGCTGATCGGGCTCCTGCACTACCGCGACACCGAGCCGCACGGCGAGGTCCACTGGCTCCTTCTCGGCCTGGGCGTGCTGGCGGGCGCGCTGATCGTGCACTGGTGGGTCGTGCGCGCCACGCGCCGCGCCACCGCCTGACCCCTGGTACCACCGCCGTCGTGAGCCGAGGTCGCCTGGCCGCGCTGTGGCTCGCCAGCTTCGCGTTCTTCTTCTCGTTCTTCCTACTGCTGGGCATGCTGCCCCTCTACATCCGCGACCTCGGCGCCTCCGATGGCGCGATCGGGATCATCATCGGGTGCTTCGCCCTCACCTCGATGGTCCTGCGGCCGTGGACGGGCTGGGGGGCCGACCGCTGGGGCCGGCGGCCGTTCATGCTGGCCGGCGCCGTGGTCTTCCTGGTCGCGCCGCTCGGGTACGCGCTGAGCGCCGGCGTGCTCGCGCTCGTGACGGTACGCTTGCTCCACGGCGCCGGCATGGCCCTCTTCCCGACGGCGGCCACGGCCCTCGTCGCCGACGTGGCGCCGCCCGAGCGTCGCGGCGAGTTCCTCGGCCTGTTCGGCGCGGCCGGCAGCATCGCGATGGCGCTCGGGCCGATCACCGGGGTCGGGCTCGTCGCGCACGGCGGCTTCCCCGTCCTCTTCGCGGCCGCCGCGCTCACCGCGCTCGTCGCCCTCGCGCTGACCACCGCGACACGGGAGACGCTCGCCGCACCGAGCTCGCGCCCCTTCACGCCGGCCTCCACGCTCAGCGTGCCCGCCCTCGGCCCCTCGCTGGTCATGGGCTGCCTGATGCTCACGTACGGTGCCCTCGTGACCTTCCTGCCCCTGCACGCGCAGCACGTCGGCGTGAACCCGGGGATCTTCTTCCTCGTCTACGCCCTCACCCTGACGCTCGCACGCGGGCCCGCCGGCCGCCTGTCGGACCGGCGGGGACGCGCGCCGGTGGCGGCCGCCGGCCTCGCCGTCGCCGCGACCGCGCTGGCGGTCCTTGCGGTGAGCGAGGGCGCGCTGGCGCTGGCCGTCGTCGGCGCGCTCTACGGTCTGGGCGGCGGCGCGGCCCAGCCCGCGCTGGTGGCGTGGTGCGTGGACCGCGTCGCGCCGGCCGATCGCGGACGCGCGATGGGCACGTTCTTCACGGCGCTCGAGCTGGCGATCGCGATCGGGGCGATGTCCTCGGGGCTCGCCGTCGCCCGCTGGGGCTTCGCGGCGACCTTCCTGGCCATCGCAGGTGTCGCGCTCGTCGGCGCGGTCATCGCCCTGCTCGGGCCGCGCCTGCGCACTGGTTGACGTCGGAGTCGGCTATCGAGGGGCGCCACGGCTTCGCCGGGCGTCCCGAGCCGCCGGGGGGTCTGGGGCCATGTCGGGGCCCCCAGCCTACCGAAGCGTGTGCAGCTGCAGGAAGTTGACGACCGCGCGCTCGGCGCGCGCGTCGCCGGCGACCGAGTGGCCGGTGCCGTCGAGGATGATCGAGCGCGACGCTGGTCGCGCCCCCAGGCTCGTGCCGCAGTCCCCGTTCCAGGCCGGGTCCCGGAACCACGGATCGTCCTCCCAGCGGATCGCGAGCACCGGGCGCGTCGGCGCCGTCGCCAGGCCGCCGCGCGGGTACGGCGACGTGCACGTCCAGCCGGTGAGGATGTAGCCCGCGAACGGCGGGCCGGTATAGCCGGCGGCGGCGACAGCGCCTTGGCCGACGCCGAGCAGAAACACGGCCGACTGACGCACCCACGGCAGCGTGCGGACCTGCCGGAGCGCGTAGGCGATCTCGGCCTCGCGGCTCGCCAGGTCGGGCACATCGCCCGGGGCGTACAGCGTCGGCCCGTCGCACGGGCGGGCGCGGCCGCCCCGCGCGCGGTGATCGGGGGCGATCACCGCGTAGCCCTGGCCGGTCAGCAGGTCGGCCCAGCGGCGGAGGTCGTCCCCAGGACCGGCGCAATCCTGGGCATAGAGCACCACCGGGACGTCGCGCGGGGTGGGCGTGGCGCCGCCGGGTCGCGCGACGTAAGCGGCCTGCCAGGCGCGCTCCAGCGGCGCCTCGCCGCCGGCCAGCAGGGTGGTGCAGCCGGCCGCCGCCAGCGCGAGCGCGACGACGAGGCGGCTCAGCGCTCGCGGAGCTTGCGCGCGGCCTCCGCGCGCATCTGCTGCATCGCGCGCGTCTCCTGGTCGGAGTAACGCTCCTCCGTCCACGGGTCGGCGTGCATGTGGTAGCCGTTCTGCTCCCAGAAGCCAGGCGGGTTGACGTTGAGCACCTCGAACGCCCGCAGCCACTTGCTCGACTTCCAGAAGTAGAGCTTGGGGAGCACCAGCCGCATGGGCCCACCGTGGTCGGGCTCGATGTCCCGGCCGTTGTGCCTGAGCGCCAGCAGCACGTCGTCGTCGCGCAGGTCGTCCAGCGCCGTATTGGTCGTGTAGTCGGGGTCCGCGTGCTGCAGGACCCACCGGGCCTCCGGCAACGGCCGCGCCTGCTCCAGGACCCAGCGCGCCGACACGCCCTCCCAGGTGTTGTCGAGCTTCGACCATCGCGTGACGCAGTGGATGTCGGACGTCACCGTGATCCGCGGCAGCCGTTGAAACTCCTCCCACGTCCACGTCAGCTCGCGCTCCACCAGCCCGAAGCAGCGGAACGTCCAGCGGGCGGGGTCGAAGCGCGGGGTGCGGCCGTAGGTCAGCACGGGCCACTTCGTCGTGAGGTGCTGGCCGGGCGGGACGCGCGCGGCCAGCGCCTCCGGAACCTTCTTCATCCGTCGTTGCCTCCAGATCTCCCACAGGAGCTTGGCCATCGCGGGCCACTATAAACCTGCCGGCTCGCCCCCAGCCACGGTCATATAATGGATGCGCGCGCGACCCGGGAGGATGCGCGGGAGAGGAGCCGGGGTGAACGGCGAACGCAAACTCGCGATGTTCATGGACTTCGAGAACATCGCCCGCGGTGTGAAAGAGGCGCAGTACAAGCAGTTCGAGCTGAAGCTGGTCCTGGAGCGCCTCCTGGAGAAGGGCAAGATCATCGTCCGCCGCGCCTACGCGGACTGGAACCGCTTTACCGAGTACAAGCGTCCTTTCCACGAGTGGGCCATCGAGCTGATCGACGTGCCCCAGTCCCGCTACAGCGGCAAGAACTCCGCCGATATCCGGATGGTCGTCGACGCCCTCGACCTCGCCTACGGCAAGACCCACATCGATTCCTTCGCGCTGGTGTCGGGCGACTCCGACTTCTCGCCGCTGGTGTCGAAGCTCCGCGAGAACGACCGCTACGTGATCGGCCTCGGCGTGAAGTCGTCGTCCTCGGACCTGCTCGTCGCCAACTGCGACGAGTTCATCTTCTACGAGGACCTGATCCGCGACACCAAGAAGACCCGGCTGCTGAGCGGCATGCCCGACAAGAAGGCCGAGGCGATGGCCCAGCTCATCGACGCCATCCAGGCCCTGGAGCGCGAGAACAAGGAGACGCTCTGGGGGTCGATGGTGAAGCAGACCATGATCCGCAAGAACCCCGCCTTCAACGAGTCCTACTACGGGTACTCCACCTTCTCGAAGCTTCTGGAGGAGGCCGCGAAGCAGAAGATCGTCACGCTCGAGCGCGACGAGAAGAGCGGCACCTACATCATCACCTCGCTCACCGAAGAGGGCGGCCGCGCGGCCTGATGGACATGGGGGCCCCGACCTGACCCCGTAGTCGTTGAACCTCCGGGGTGTCGCTCCCGCCCGCGATGGGGCGGGGTTCCCCGCGCTTCCCCAGCTTCTTCGAGCGCGCCCAGGCCGGCAGCATCGCGACCGGCAGGGCGTCCCAGTCGACGGTCCCATCTTCCCGGATCGGGAGTGCCAGCTTGCCGTCCCTGCTGGGCAGCGGCGCTCCGCCCTGGAACACCGCCTGGTGGACCAGGAACTGGCGGACGACCTGCGGCGGAGCACCCCGGTCGACGAGCGGGTCCGGGTTCTCGTCGTCCTGAGCGAACGTGGCGATGGCGCCCGGCCGGACCGCCCCGCGCAGAACGCCCTCGTAAGAGGCTAGGCCGAGGAAGGTCCAGGTCCGGCGCTCGGGCATCGGCATGACGTAGATCGGGGAGCCGGCGAGGGCCTTGGCCAGGACCTGGCGGGACACGGCGGACTCGCCCCGCTGCATCTCGTCCTCCATCGCCTGGCTTCAATCGTTCCAGTTGTGAAGCAGCTCCTCGGCCTGGTTCCGGTCGGCCACCGCGTTGTGCTCCCAGGTCTGCAGCTCGTCCCGCTTCGCCTCCGCCGCGTCGCGCTCGTCGCGGATCTGGTCCGCCCGCTTCTTGGCCTGCTCCTTCGTCAGGGTGCCGTTCTCGATGGCGTCCAGGAGCCGCTCCTGCCGCAGCTCCAGGCCGGGGATGACGACGTCGACCAGGTGGGCTAGCTCCGCGTGGCGCGCGTCGATCTCGGTCGGGCTCGCGGCCTTGCCGGCCAGGTACTGCTCGAACGACTCGGCCGTGAACGTCCCGCGCAGGGCCTTCACCACCGCGGCGTGCAGCTCGGCCGCCGGCGCGGAGGAGGCGTTGGGGCAGGAGCCTGACACGCGGTTGGCGCTGCAGACGTAGCCCAGGCGGAGGTTCGCGCCACGCGTGACTGCGTGCATGGGCGCCCCGCAGACTGCGCAGCGCGCGATGTTCGACAGCATGTGCTTGCCCCGGAAGTTCTCGGGGCGGCCCACGAGCTTGTTGTGGATGCGGAGGAACTGCTTCGAGGCGGCGGCCAGCTTCTCGTGCGCGGCCTGCCACAGCTCCTCGCTCACGATGCGAAGCGACTCGTCCTGTCGCTCCTGGACCGTGCCGGTCAGCATGCGGATCTTGGTGCCGCCCCGCTTCCCGCGCCTCGTGCGGCCGCGTACGACGACACCACGGTAAAGGCCGCGCCGGAGGATCTCGCGCACGCCCTCGCCTGTCCATCGCTCGGTGATCGGCGGCAACGGCGGCAGGCCAGCCCCGATGCGCTCGGCGTCCTTGCGCGCGCGGCGGAGGCGCCCGGCCTCGGTGATCCGAGTGGGCGACTTCACGCCGGTTTTCTGCAGGTGCTTCGCGATCCGGGTCTGGCCCCAGCCTTGGGCGGCCAGCTCGAAGATCTTCGTCACAACGGCGGCCTGCTCCGGGTCGGGCTCGCGCCGAACCGCCTTGTCGACGCCCTCCAGGCGGACGTTGCGGTAGCCGTAGACCGAGCCGCCGGTGACGAGGCCCTTCTCGAAGCGGGCATTCAGCGCACGGTTCACCCGGGCGCGCGTCTCCTCGTTGTCCTGCTCGCCCTTCCAGGCCGTGACGACCGTGGTGATGTCGCCCGCGACGAGCTTCCGGTTGCCCTCCACCGCCCAGCACTCGACGCCAGCCTCGGTGATCTCCTGGATCGCCGTGAGCTGGCGAGCCGTGTCGCGGCCGAACCGGGACTGCTCCCACACGATCAGCGCCTGGAACGGCGGCTTCACGAGTGCGGCGCGCAGCGCCTGGTAGCCCGGCGGCTTCACGAGTGCGGCGCGCAGCGCCTGGTAGCCCGGCCGCTTCACGCACTCCTCGCCGCTGATCTCGTCGTCGCTGTAGACGTGCCGCTCGTCGAGCTTCCAACCGCGCGCCGCCGCGAACTTCTTGATCTCGTCGAGCTGCTGCGTGACCGACTTCAGCTCGGCCG
>Ga0075430_100000121_pt1 | contig 48401 bp, 89 predicted proteins | sample RhiMetdeltSRZDD4_FD_75294 | JGI IMG/M metagenome (GOLD analysis project Ga0075430, IMG submission 75294) | Populus rhizosphere microbial communities from Tennessee, USA - Rhizosphere MetaG P. deltoides SRZDD4 | ecosystem: Host-associated > Plants > Roots > Rhizosphere > Soil | place: USA... | reverse complement strand
CGAGATGTCGTCGGTCTCGGTCCAGAGCCAGATGTCGTCGAGCGCATCAGCGATCGAAGGCGACACCGGGAACCGGATACCGCCACGCTCGATGCCGACCGTGGGGACGTCCAGGATGCCATCATCACAGACGATGTTGAAGAAATCGTAGATGATGGACGATGGGGCACACCACCCGCCCGCAGCGACGAGGTTCGCCGGATCGGCTGCCCGTCGCATGATGTCCCAGATCTTCTCGGGAGCTGCCTCCCGATCAAGGACGATGTCGAATTCCTTGCGGATGGTGGCGACGGTCGCCGGACCGCTCGGGTTGCCTAGCGCCTTGGCCCGGCGATGGACGGCCTCGGTAAGCTTGTCGAGGTCGTCGAGCGGACGGCCAGCCGAGAAGCTCGGCACGTCCGGTGCGACCAGGACCATGGCGCTAGATCGTGCGCCAAGCTCGGGATCCGGGGCACGCCTACGCACCTCGGAGAGCGGAACGTTCAGCCGAGGTCGCCGGATGACCAGGGGTGCGGTGGGGGCCGACGCTGTGACCGCAGGTGCGGGGGTCGTCGGAGTGATCACCGCATCGGGGGTGACGACCTCTTCGGTCTCGGTACCAGCGGTGACCGTCTCGGCAGCGGCCGTTTCGGTCGTAGCGGCTTCCTCGGTCTCTTCCTCGGTCTCGCCCGCCAATTCGGCGGCGAGAGCTTCGGCTCGTGCGTCCAGCTCCTGGCGTTCGGCTGCACGCCGCTTGACCTCAGCACGCACACGCTGCACAGCGAGCTTGATGGTCTCAAGCTCAGCGATGTTGTCAGCGTTGAGCTGCTGGGTGCCCGTGCGGATAGCATCGAAGGTGGCGAGAAGCTCACCCTCCATCGACTCCAGCTCAGGATCGGGCGTCTCGGTGAGATCCTGAGGGATCTCAACGCTATCTTCGGCTTCCTCTTCGGCCTGGTGCTCTTCGAAATAGAAGATCCACGACCGACTCGTCAGGCCCTTCATGCGGTAGTGACCTCCGTCGGGGTGTGAGAACTAAAACCACGACTGGAGGGTTCACACCGCTCCGCTTAGCGCATGAGCCTTGAGCTGCACGCCCGGAGTCGCTACTCCGTAAGCCTACCTATGGAAAAGCCTGGCAGTAGTATAGCACAGCGCCGCCTCGATCGTCAAGCACTTGACAAAAAGGCAAGGATGTGTTAAAATTAATATATGAGGAACACCGAGACCGCCCGAAAGATCGCCAACGAGACCCTGACCGCCGACGGTTGGACTTACAACGCAGAGACGGCCGAGTACACCCACACCGACGGTCGCCGTGGCCGCCTGGCCTTCATCCCCGCAGACGCCACCTCCGCTGTCGACGCCCGCAACTTCGAAGTCGGTCGGGTCGAGCTGCACCAGCCGGGTCGCCGCCCCACCATCGAGGACCTCCGGAACCGGGTCAACACCGCTCCGGCACCCATCGTCGTTGTCGAGTTCTGAAGGATGATCACCGACCGCAATTGGTCGATCGGGGAGACCTACGTCGACCAAGCAGGTAACACTTGGAAGGTCACCCGACTCGAGACCCTCCCTATCGGCACCATTCCCTGGGTGAACGAGCGAAGGGGCGGGGATAACCCCGCCCCTTCAATTTTACCTGACGGGCCTAGGAACAGGCGCAGGTGCCGGTTCGTTGGGCGCCAGCCAAACCCCTGCAGCGACGAACGCTGCGATAGCCACGTTCAACCACAGCGACCCTGCCATCTTCTGACCATTGGCCAGATACCCGGCCAGCAGCCCCAAACCACCGAGAGCGGCTGCTGTGATCGATTTGCTGTAGCTCCACAGGGGCAGCCCCAGGTTGGCAGTGATGTACACCTGGAACGCTGTGAAGCCTGCAATCGCCACCTGAACCCACTCGGGGTTGGTGATCTTGTCGTCGGTCCATGCGGCGGCGATAGCCATCACAACTGCGCCGATCACGGCGACGACACCTTTCATGTATGCACTCACGCAGGCACCTCCTTGGTGCTTTGCTTCCACGGCTTACCTGCAGTGCTGTCGAGTGGCGAATCCCCAACCGAATAATGGCAACGCCACGTCCGCTCCGGCACGTGGACGAACTTGGCTCCGATGTCCAGCAGACGGAGCCAGCCGCCCCAGTCCTCGCAATCCTCCCGTGGCCACTCCTTTGACCCGGGAGTTGGAAAGCCGCCGGAGCGCTCTAGGGCTGCCCGCCGCACGACCGCTGTAATCGGGATAAATGCATGCCGACGCATGTGCCGTGCTTGCTCGGGTCCGAACGGGACCCCTAACGGGTGAACCAACTGACCGTTGTGCATGACTGCTAGAGCGTCGGGTCGTTCAGGTGTGGCCTCGGGCCAGCCGACCAGCTCGAACCACGAGTACACTACATCGGCGTTCGTAGCCTTCGCCGCACTCATGCATCGAGCGAGATGCTGCGGTAGGAACTCATCATCATCATCGAGGAAAGCGACATAATCGGTCGATGCGTTTCGCCATGCCCGGTTGCGAGTAGGCCCAGCACCATCGCCTTCCTCATCCACAATAACGTGGATCTGGTCAGGAAACCGAGTCTGTTGATTAATCGACGCCAGCGCTCGATCAAGCAAAGCCTTGCGGGGCGGAATCGTCGGGATGCACACCGCTACAGTAAGCGGCTTGCGGTTCTTAGCCTGTCCCACAGCCCACCCCCCAAACCAACCCGACCGGGTTGCAATGAAATCGATGGAGCAACGTATACTGCATCTGACACAGGACGCTCAACAATACAATCGGCTCGGCATAACACGAGATAGGCACTGGTACGTCAATGGTAAGGCCGTGGATCTCATAATGATCTGTGCACGTAACCGATACAGCTACCACCGTTCTGGCCGCCCTGAGGTGTTCTTGCTGTCGTGATGCCAGAACCACGTTACCTCGTCGACATGGCGGAACCGGGCACCCAGCGCATCGAGTTGCATCCAGAACGCCCAGTCCTCGCCCGAGTTGTCAGCATTCGGGATCGGCTCCGGGAACGCACACTGCTGCGCTAGCTCATTGCGCACCAGCGTAGTCATTGGGAACGTGAACGGACTGGCGGAGTCCCATTGCCGGCCTCGGTTCATCGGTACCGGGTCGGTACCGCCCACTACCTGGAACCACGGCCAAACTACATCAGCTTCGAACTCCAAAGCGGTGTCCAGTAGCGTCGACAGGTGGTGGCCCATCAGCTCGTCGTCATCGTCGAGAAACGCCACCCACTCCGTGGTAGCTGCCTTCAGCGCTCGAGTACGGGTCGGCCCAGCACCCAACTTACAGTGGTCTACAGCAATAGAATACGCATCGGGTTGACACACCTGAGCTGTTGCTGAGTGCACAGCTCGAGCCAGCAGCTGACCACGCACGGGGATCGAAGGAATCACCAGTGTGATTTCGTCAGCCATCAATGCTCCTGTGCCCAGATCAAGCCATCCTGACCCGCTGCTTCATTAACCCACGGGGTCTGGCTTATCGTGGTGGAAGTATAGTGCACAGCTCCTACGCCCTGCAATACTCCTACCAAATGGCCAGCTGCGTTCATCTTCCAGATAAGGTCGTCATCGCCGTACCAGATCCGGTAACGGGGGTCGACGTCCTGCCACATCGAGACCCGGACCATAAAGCACCATTGCAGGAAACTCCTGCGATTACCGATCTGATGACTGACCGCCGTGACCTGACCCGGGGCTACACCAAAATGAGTCTCACCCACGCTCATAGCGCCGAACTGAGGGTTGGCGTCCAGGGCGTCCGCCAGCGCTCGAGCTGTGCCAGGGTAGATCTCAATGTCGTCATTGCACAGGATTAGATAGTCAGCCTCGGTTGTTTTAGCTGCCTGGGCGGCTCGATTCCATTCTTCGTAGATGGAAAGACCCGGCAAATGCTGCATACCCCACATTAGCCGGGGGTCGATATCCAACTCAAAAGGCCGCTCCGAGTTGACATATACCCTAACATCAACATCGTCATCGATCAAGCGCTCGATCAGCGCCGACAACCATGGCGACTTACCAATACTAGGAATGCAAGCGTGAATCACGCTCATAGCACGATGGGTGCCGGGATCGGCAGGATCCAAGCGCCGTCAAAGTCCGGATGGTTGCGCATGATGGTTGGGGCGTAGTTCCAAGCCAACAGCAGCACTGTACGAGCATCCAGGTGCTTGGTGGACGGAGGGGCGATCCGAATCCCAGTGCCTGGGATGAAACGACCCTGCTTGGCTCGGGTGGTGTCGATTACATGATCGATCAGCGTGTAGTCCAGTCCGGCAAAAGTGAGCAGGGTGGTCGCCTTCGCAGGCGCACCATAGCCGATGATCGGCAATTCAGCTTCGTTGATCGTCTCCATCAACCGATCAACGATCCGATCCACCCGACCCTGGAACCCCCGGTAAGCCTCGATACCACCTAGCCAGCGTTCGGAGTCTGAAAACCACCGATCAGTGCGATAACCCCTTATGTCCATCATTGGGGCCTTACTGCGTCGCAGCTCGACCCGCAGTGAACCGCCCTGCCTGCTAGTCAGTTCCGCTTCGGACACCCACAGACCCCAGCGTTCGATGGCGTGCCTGAGGCTCGTCATCGAGAAAAAGTTACGATGTTCGTGGTACACCAGGTCGAAGGCGTTATTGACCAACAGATCGGGCAGATACTGAACCTCGATGTAGGCGACGCCGTCCTCCGACAACAAATGTTGTACTCCATCGAGGGTGTCGGCAACATCCTCCACGTGCGCCAATACATGGTTAGCGATCACCACCCCCGCTGGGCCATGCTCGTCCCGGATCTGTTCAGCAACCGAACGGCTAAACGGTTCCTGTAGGACTCGACCGACCCGCTGCATGGCGACCTGAACTGGCCCGCCTGCAGGGTCCACTCCGAGGGTGGCGCACCCGGCCTCCTCGAAGTGCCGAAGCATATCGCCGTCGTTGCACCCGATCTCGACCGTCAACCGCTTCGCTAAGTCGAGATGCCGCTGCAAGATGTCCCTTGCATATTCGGCATGGTAGTCCGATAGTGGAGCTGAGGCTGACGAGTAAAACGAATAGCCGGTCCCGAACAGGATGTTGTGGTCTACTACCTCGAGCAGCTGGACCAGCCAACAGCCAGTACAGACGGCGAGCTGTAGCGGGTAGTAGGCGACGGTCTCATCAGCGGTTGCCGTGTAGGCGTCAGCGATCGGTGTGTGGCCCAGATCGAGGAACATCTCCAGGTCGTCATAGCCGCAAGCACTACAGGCCCGTCGCCTCATTTGAGTGGTCCAATCCACGCTCGAACTGCGTACTGCCAAAGCTGGGTCGGATCCGCCACTGGCCACCCGCCCTCGAGTTGGTTGATCGTCATGGCGTGCACCACTGGCCACCCGGCATCCCTGATGATCTTGGCGACTGCTGGGCCGGTGGTTTCCCACATGTGCTCGTCACCGGACCATCGGCCAGCTCCGTGCCGTAGCGTGTCAAGCGAATGGTAGGTGAAATCGAAGGTCCCGTCCTTGACCATCTGCTCAGCGACTGCGATATCCGGCCCGACGGCCACAAACACACAACCATCGGGGTGAGCGCAGGCCACTAACCCCGAGGCTAGCAGTTTACAGGCATAAGGCGACAGGTGCTCGAGCAGGTGGCCCGCATAGATGTGGGTTACCTGACCTGCCCACTCTTCCGGGACCGCTTCTCGCAGATCACGACGCTGGTCGATCCGGTGGGGAGTCTCATTGTCGACATTCACCCAACCGTCGACGTATCGGTCCCCACACCCCAGGTTGAGCTTCACAGGCCCCACTTCTCCCGGAACATCTGGTCAGCCTGCACCCAGGCTTGCTCGGATTCTGGCGTCTTGAACCCAGCCACAGTGTGGTGGTGCGTATCGAGGTCAATGACTACGACCTTGAAGCCTTGCGAACCTGCTTCTAGGCCGATGTCATCATACCCGTGGAAGCCTGTATAGCGTTCATCGAATCGGAGTTTATCGACCGCCCTAGGCGAGAACACCATGAAGCTGCCTTCGATCGACTCCACTTGACCAGCCCGAACGCCAAAGTCGATCAAACCGGTATCGATCATCTGGTGGCCAACCGGATTAGCGCTCCACCAAGCCAAACCGTTCCGGGCCTCTCCGCCCGCCACCCCAACCAAACCGACCTCGGGATCATCCAGGGCATACAGAATCTTCGCCTCAGCATCCGGATCGGTGACTTCGAGGTCGTCATGGAGCAGGACCACAGCATCGTAAGGCTCGCCCGTATAGCTGTTCAAGATGAAGTTGTATGAGCGAGTCAGGGAGATCGATCCCGTAACCTCGACGCAGGGGCGATCTCCGACGAACGGTCGCACCCAGGCGGCCACCTTCGCTTCAGAACTAACGCAACAACCAAAAGCCAGCATGACAGCCAGTCTAGCACACTGTTTGGGGAGCAGACTAGGTAGAGGTCGTCAGCGTTCCGTTCACCTGCCGCTTGTAGGTTGCCGCATCGATGTACTCGGTGAAGGTACGGTTGTCCTCCGGGTTCGGAGCGAGGACCGTATACGAAGGCCTCGAGGTCTTCGCCACGCCCTGCACACCCTGGGCCGCAGCCGCAGCAGCTTCTGCTCGTTGACGTGCCCTCTCGGCACAACTACCGCAAGCCATCAATCCTCCTGATTGGTCCGCAGGCGACGCACTCGAATGGTACCGTCCGACAAAGTCTCTGCGTTCATATGACGATACTTCTCCCGTCGAGCATCGGTCGGAATACCCGCAGCGACCAATGACGCCACCGACTCCGCAGCGAGCGTAGCCCTAGGCTTCGGGATCGGGAAGCCCGGGACGTTCACCGCCAACACCGCCACCAGTCGAAGCTGGCCGCCGATTCGGCGCCAGTCGCCCGACAAGGATGCAGCTCGCAGCTCCCGGAGTTTGAGGTCGGTGACCCCTGGCCGCAGGGCACCTGCGACCCAGATACCCCATCGGTCTTCGCCAACAGCGACGTCGACAACCGCAGTACCCGTGTCGTCGTAATGCTCGGCTGCCGGCACCGCACCCAGGCGCAGGGGAGCGTGGCCGGTCCCCATCGTGATCGTACCGATCCCGATCATGTCGCCTTCAGCGGTTTCAAGCTCCCGCTTCTGGAAGTAGGGGTAGTCACGCTCACGAGGCGGAGTGATGCACCGATCTGGGAAAGTCGTATGGCAGGTGGTCCACAGGGCAAGGTGACCGAATACCCGACCATCCTTCTGAACAGTCCAGGGTGTGGGCGCATGAAGCGTAGGATTCTGGAACCATTCCTTCGGCGGATACATAGGCCCACCTGCAGCCACTAGCGTCCCAGTCAGATCAGCGAGCGGAGGAGGAGTCCGTCCTGCATCCCGCAGATGAGCAGCAAGGTGGTTGTAGACCCCTTGGCGATCGGCCGCCGGAATGGTAGTCCCGCCTCGGCCACCGTTCAGCACGCCAATCCCGTTCGAGCATGCGATGAGGTTGGCGGCTCCTGGGTTGCCCTGAGCATCGACCTCGTGATGAATGAACTTGAGGTCGGATTTGCGGATCTCACCATCCTCGGCCGCCCCGTTGGCCATCCAGGCGTAAGCACCTCGAGCGGCATCGATCGACATCGGGGTAGGAAGCCGCTTCTCGGCAGCTCCGGAATCCCAGGTGCTGTCGGAGGTGTCGGTATGGTGGGAGCCGACCGCCGCAAACACATGTTCCAGTGACAGCGCTAGCTCCTGGTCGTCGATCAGGCGCAGGCGTGCCTCAACGAAGGCCGGCAATGCAACCAGGGTGGCCCCACGGATACGGCCTCGATGGAACACAGTCTTCTCGGGCGGAGGACCGAACAACATGATGATGCCTTCGTTCTCGTCCTCGGTAACCCGCTCATCGGCACTGTCGTCGGGGTACACCAACTCGACATCCGGCTCTTTGACCGAGTCGACGTCGACTGACACGCCGCCAGCCATGTTGTGCTCCATCTGGCCGGCGACCTTGGCACCATCGGGATCGCCCAGATCGAGGACACCCCAACCGTGGATCTCGGATCCCTGACGCTCGATGCGGTCGATCCGGCCGACCACAACCGAATGACCATGCTGCGGTTCGGACTCCCGCTGCCACATCAAGGGCAGGGGTGGTGTAGGCCACTCGAGCGAGTTGTGGGCGAATTCACGACCATCACCGGTCTCGACCCCTTCGACTGCCAGCACGCCTGTCCAACCCTGGAAGGGTCCCGCCATCTCCGGGACTTCGGTATCGACAGCCATGTCTTCGTCGGGCATGCAGGTACCGTCGGGCATCTTGTGGTGCCCAGGCGGGCAGGGCTTGCCTTTGTTTTCTTTCAGGCGGCGATCGGGACGAGTACCGGGGTTGGGTTTCGCCATCGTAACCGGATCGTTGGTGGAGTTGGTGGTGGTGACGCTCACTAGTTCCTCCGCTAGCTCGGCCAACTCGTGATCTGCTTCTGAGGCATAGAGCGCTGCGAGTTGGTCTTCAGCAGCAGCTCGGGTGGGGTGGCATCCCTCCACCTCGCCGTCGGCCTCTTTGACGACCGCATAGGGTCGAGATGCCGGACAGTCAGCATGATTTTCTGCGATTCGCCAGGGCATTATTCACCTCCGAGCGTGAAGTCATGCACTTCGCTGCCGAAGGCGACTCGCACTCTGTCGAACTCGATAGGGCCTACCAGCTCTAGGGCCTCAGGGATCAGAGCTGTCGGATCCGTGGCGTAGGCGAGACATACGTGCGGAGACCAGGGTTGATGCTGCTCGGGCATCTGCCACGCCTTAGCTGCATCCTGATTCGAATCGACGTTATCAGGAGCGTTGATCACACCTTGATGGACTTCATCCCGGATATCCCGCAACCCATTACCGCCCACGTTCAGGACTACGCACGGATCCTCGCCGTTCGGATCCCATACTGCGGCGCCGAATGCGTTAGCCAACAACGGACCAGGCAGCTGTTCAGATCGAAAGCCCACCTCAGCTAGAATCGCCTGCTGCAACTCTTCAGGGATGTCATTGGTAGGCCCCAAGAACCAGAGCGTGAGGTGCGATTCCTCGGACGGCACGCCACCCCCGATCGTCGGCGGATGGACAGGAACCAGGGCGATCATGCCCGAGGTGTGCTCTTCCTCCTGGAAGGTCTCGAACCCGGCAGCCACCAACCGAGCCTTCGGCTCCATGTTCCATACCAACGTGCACCGGCAGTTGATGACCTCATCAGGTGGTCCCGTAGGATCGCCCGGAAAAGCAAGAGTCGCCCCTCCGACCTCGAACCGATCAACCAGCGGTACCTGTTGGCCATTAGCTTCTCGATGACTAAGTCGAGTACGAGCATCGTTAGTGGACAGCCATTCCTTCTCAGCGGGACCTTCCTCACCTAGCGACTGCATCTGCGCCAAGGCACCCGCATTCGAAGCCGACACCACCTCCGTCCGAGCGATAGTGCGTGCACGGACGTTACTCGATGCGATCTCACCTCGGACCCGCTTTGACAGTTCCGGAATCGACTCGCCCTCGGCCATGCCGGCGACCAACTGAGCACGGGTTTTCTGCCACAGGTCGGTTCCGATCCCTCGTAGCCGGTTCTCGGCTTGGGAGACATAAAGCTCAGCTGCAGCGTGACGGGCGTCGACGAGTACTGGCACCTTAGCGACCAGATCGTCGATAGCGTCGTGAGCGCCTTCAACTACGGTTCGGCCCAGTTCCGGGAGGATCAGATCCCGTAGTTCAGATTGCCAAGCAGCATCGATCGCCGCCAGGTCATCGACCGACACATACGGCTCTGCAGGTTGTGGTGCCGCTGCCACCATGTTAATGGCGAACGCACCCCGGGCGTTGCGGACCTGATAGGTGGTCGGTTCAACCACCAACCCAAGATTCTTAGTACCCGACCGGATAGCTCGACGCAACGCCTGGGCAACCAGTCGCTCAAATCTGTCGGCTCGACTCTCCAGCCGATGCAGCCGCTGCCGTTTGGTAGTCATGCTGCGATCCTGAGAAGTCGGGCCAGGCTCGGGCGTTCGTATTCTAGACCCCGCTCCAGCAAGGTGCAACAGTAGGACTGCAGGCGTTCGATGGTTAGAGCGGGATCGAGCTGCAGCTCAAGTAACACAGGCGGGAGTCGATCCCACGCACCCTCGAGCAAGCGATCCGCATTCTCCACGCCCTCGAAGCAAACATGCGGATAGGAACCGCAGTCCTGCAGCGCCTCTGCGCCTCGGTGGGCACTGCGGATCCGGTTACCAGCTCGCTCGAGCGCCCGATGCACGTAGCTTTCCAGAACCAATACAGTGGCGAACTCGGGGGGAGGCTGATCCCGAGTGTCGGGCATAGCACGCTCGTCGTCGATTTCTTCGCCCTCCGGAGGCTGCGAACCGTTGCCGTTCGGACTGATCGCCGGCATCACGGGCTGCGGAGGCTCAGGCAGCTTGATTCCGAGACCCTCAGCACCGGTTGCGGCATTCAGCGGCTGCTTGACCATCTGCTTGAAGGCCCACGCCTCGAGGTCCTCTTCACTAGGTTTGTCCGCCTCCGATAGACCGGTCTCCCGCCGCAGAGCCTCGCCACTCAACTCGCCCTTATCCCACAGAGCGATAGCGTCGTCCGATTTATCGGGCTTGCTGCTCAGCTCCGAAGTATCTGCCCAGATAACGAACTGCTCGACCTCTTCGTCGGCCATACCCTGGGCTTTGAGTACGGGGTGAAGGAAACCGGTGGTCAGAGCCGATGTGATCAGTTCCAACAGAGGCTCGGCATGCACCTTGACCGCCGATTCCTCGATCTGCCAAGCACCCCAATGGTTGAGATCACCCATGCCGGTTAGTACTTCGGCCGGCACATCGAGAGTAATCGCACACTGACGGAGCGCTGACTCTCGCATATCGAGGATCTTATCCGACAGCTCAGTTTCGAAACTCAGATGCCGGAACGCCTCGGCGAACTCAGCCGGGATCTCGATAGGGATAGGCACCACCGCTGCCGCCGTACCAGGCTGTTTCACCGCCGTCATCATGACTTCCATGATTTCGGTTATGAAAGGATGTGGGGCGTCCGGTTCGTTAGGTGCGTTAGGGAACGAGGCTTCCTGGGGAATGATTAGAAGACCCGCACCCGCCAGCCTCGAAACCAGAGTGGCGTCGATGTATTGACGAATCCGCCGTAGTTCTCGGAGGTCGCCCAGGGCAGCTCGAGCGGGGGAGTCCGGTTCCCAATAGTAACGCTCATGAGGACGCCACACCTTGACAATGATGGTCTCGGGATCCAGGTCTTTCCATTTGCCGTCAGCCTCGAGCAGCTGGTACACCGCTTGGCGGGTTGGGGTCTCGGGAGACTTCATCTTCAACACGTCGGCCGAATACATCCGCCAGGTCTGTGTATCTTTACCGGTCCCAACTAGGTAACCGATCCCAGGGATGGTGAGATCGACGACGCTGGATCGCAACATCTGCGACTGTCCGTTAACGCCACCGGCAAGGCTCTCGACTGCCTCAGCGGGAGGACCACCATCTAGCGGTTCAGGTTCATCGCCGTTGGGGGAGAGGGAAGCTGCTTGCAGTCTCGCTCGGGAGATGAGGTTGGCCAGCCAGTTAGTGGCGTAGCGAAGTGGGCCAGTTTCGTCGTAGAACTGCCAGGCTTCATCCTGCCAAGCTTTGTGCTGATGGGCAGGGTCCTGACTGCGTTGACCGGTGAGGATCTGAGTTGCAGCGACGAGTGCGTTAGGAGCTGCCATGTTACCCCGATTTGGCCTTCATCTCAAGTCGCTGCAAGAGTTCTTTGTTGATTGCGATGTTGGCTAGCATGGCTAGCCAGCCCGACACAGCTGCCACGGCCAACCACACCACTACCGGTAAAGGAACGTCACTAAAGGCTGCCGCCCCGCCTACCACGACTGCGCTAGCATAAGCCGATACGCACCACCCGCACATCACGAGGTAGCCTTGCCAGGATTGCTGACTCCAGCGTCGATACACCGCCGCCCGAAGCTGTTCAGCCGGCGGGAAATCACTCTGTGTGACCACATAAGTGATATAGAACGCAGCTAGCCCCAGGCCCAGGATCCAGCCGATCATACCGGCCTGCCGGCAATGAGACTCTGCATCATCTTACGTTCTGCAGCCCTAGCTGCCTCTTCCTCAGGGTCAGACTCGACAGCTGGCTTTGTAGGTCCAGCCCACCCGATGTCGTGTATCTTGTCTTCATAGCCAGTGGTGGTCAGCACCTTAGCAGATGCCGGCATCTTCACCTCCACGCTGTCGCCCTCCCAAAAGGCCATGAGCAAGGCGTCGGCACGGTCAGGGCTTTGGCCCAACCGTTGGGTGATCTGCTCTTTCGGCTCTATGCGGATTTTACCATGGCTGTCAACAATCGTGTACTGAGCTTCGGTCAGCTCAGCCATAACATCGTCGTCGACATCCTCCAGATCCCACGCTTTGAGCCTAGAAAGCTCTCTACCGACCTCCCAATGCAGCTCCGCTCGACGGTTCTGGAATCGTTTCTTATTCTTGCGGGTGGGCGACTCCGAAGCATTGAATCCCACCACCTCGGCTCCGTGAACCGTATCGCCTGTACGGTTATGCTTCCGTGACTTCTCTTTCAGGACACCGGCAACGCCCCACCCGATACCGATGACGTCGACCACCACCCGTTCGATGCCCCAGTCCTCGAGAGTAAGCGCGATCTTGCCGCACAACTCCATCGGATCAGAATCATCCCACACCTTTTCCCGGCCGACTCGGTAACCAACCCGCTCACGCAGAACGGTACGGTCACCGCCGCCGCCAATATCAAGCCCCGCTATTCTAGCACCGTCGGCCGGTAGCTGTAAATAGCGGCATCCGACCGCCCAAGACCACGGGACCACTCCCGACTCCGAGTCGGTGGGGAACAGACCCAGCACTTTAGAGGTGTACAGTGCTGATTTCTTACCCCAACGCTTAGCTCGACTCTTGACCCATTTCTCGGAGATCAACGATTTCTTAGCCTTCGGGGTAACCTGCTCGCCGGTAGCGTTTGGCGTATGCTCCCACCCGATGTGGATCACTTCCCAACCCGAATCGGGACGACACACCTTCTCGAACTCGGAGTGGGGGTCGTCTGGGTTGCCGATCGCCAGGGTACGAGAGCTATCGTTTGAGGTAAGCGACGAGGCTGCGTCCCATAGGGTCTTGGGGATGCCACATGCCTCGTCGAGAACCACCAGCACGAACTCGGCGTGGATACCCTGGAAGCCGGTAGGGTCGTGTTCTGATGGCTTGCGGCCGTACGCCACCAGCTCTCCGGCCATATACCATTCAGTTAGGTTGGTGCGACCTGGCAGCCCTGCTGCTTTGTGGATGCGACCGATTTCACGCCACAGGATCGCCTTCACCTGTGGGCCAGTGGGCGCAGTGGTGACTACGAACGCTGTACCGGGCGGATGGACGTCCAGCCACCAGCAACAGGTTACTGCAGCATTAAAGCTCTTGCCCGTGTTGTGACAGGAATGCACTGCGGTCTCGGGGTTATCCCGAACCGACTCGATGACATCCACTTGTTTAGACCACAGCTCGATGTTTGCACGTTCCCTGGCCCACGCCACCGGCTCCATGAGGTAGCGTTCCTGCTCAGGGAAGGCGTAATCAGCCGCTAAGGCCCAGACACTCATGCGGCGGGAAGTTCCGCCAGGTGTTGACGTACGATCATGGGAGCCATGTGCTGCTGCTCAGGAGTGAGCTTAAGGTCATCGAGAATAGCTCGGATAGCGATCCCCAGGACCTGCGCTTGGGCCTCGATGATGCGGACCTGTCGGTCAGCGATGCCGGCAGCGACCAGCACCTTGGCGACGTCCATCTGATGTTTACGCTCAGCGAGCAGAACGCTCTGCCAGTCGGGCCACATCGCAGCGTTCACGTCGGTCTGCTCTTCGAGGTAGTTGACCATGGCGTAGGACCTGGCCAGTTCCTCGAGCATGACCCGCTCAGGAGTCACATCGTCGGGGTTGATGCCTCGAGCTTCGCAGAGCTTGCGTGCTTCGTCTCGGATCTGTTCACGGGCACCAGCACGCTGGTGGGCGGGGGTGTTCCCGTAATGGCGTTTGCAGCGACCGTATCCAGGGTGGGTGGTCCCGTAGCCTGCCGGATTACGGCAGGATTCGCCGTTGGACCGCTTAGCCCCGCATCGAGGTCGGACTGCTACGAGGTTGGCGAGATCGGAGGTGGAACCTTCCATCCCGTCAGTATAGCACGAAGCCCGCCCTCGTGAAAAGAGCGGGCTTCATGCCTAGCTGATTTATGACCCGCCGCCAACCATCCGCCGACGCAGAACCTCGACCACCGAGAACCACGGGTTGTGATTCTCCCGCCATGCCTCCTGGCTGCCCTCGAGGAACCGAGACTCGCACCAGTCGGCATCGTCGTGTCCACCTCCCACGCCAATCACGTGGTGGTTGACAGGACGCCAGGTGCGATTATCAGTCACAATCGCTGCACCATAACGCTTGATCGTATGAACGAACTGCGCCACCGCTTCGGGTGTGTCCGGCTCGAAGGGAGAGATCCCGCTACGGCCGGCGTAGCCGTCGGGAAGGCCCGGACAGGGAATAGGTCGGCCGATGTTGTTGTGCCAGATCGTGAGGATGACCATTTAGCTCCACTCCTTCGAATAAGTGGCAATGTAGCTGCTGATGACCTGGTTGGCGGTACGACCGGTTCGGCCGCCCACCTTACGGGCCAGGCGCATCATCAGGCTGTAGCGAGCGGGAGGCAACCCGTCCGTGGTGTAGCAGGCTCGGACCAGGCTCTTCAGGTTGGTGTGGGTTGCGTCCTTCATAAACCCATTATAACACGAGCTTGACTCCGTGTCAAGTACCTGGATACAGATCGGCTCTCTCGGAGGAACCACCCTGACCGAGAGAGCCGACTGATAGCGCAACCGTCGCTTATCTCATTCAATACCGCAGCAGAATCCACACAACCTAACGGTTACATGGCTCCATCTCCCTACTAAGCCAGAGAAGCTGCCTCCCCTGACGCCTTACACCCCCAGCAGATCAGCCACCACCTGGAACACCTGATCCGAGTAGCCGGCGACCTGCACGTTGGTCTGGGCGCCGACCTTACCCCACGTCGACTTCGGCGCATAGCCGCCGATGTTGAACGTGATCAGCTGCGGCACGTGCGAGATGTCGACATTGGTGCGTGAGTAGTAGCCCGTACCGCTGTCATGCTGCTGGTCATCCGTGAACATCACCGCTCGGTCGTGGCGGCTCGGGTCGAAGTTGTCCCGAATCGCCGTGTGACCGAAGGTCGCATGGCCCACCGAACCGACCAGCCCGCAGATGTACTCGGTCGCACCCAACACCGACTTGGCGCGCCACTCGTCCGCACGGAGACGGCGATTGTAGTTGCCGAAGATCACGATGTCCGAATCGGGCGACTGCTTGGCGACCGACACCGCCTGCAGTGCAGCGATCTCGATGCTAGAGATCTTCGATCGCTCCGACACCGGCTGGCGCATCGAGCTAGAAGTATCGATCACGAACAGCGACCGAGGCAGGCTCGGCACGTTGCCGGATGCGTAGTCGAGGGTCTTACCCAGCGCACGCTTCCAATTGTCGGACTCGGCGAACCGGTAGGCCGTCAGCACCTGGTAGGGGAAGACCCGGCTCGCAAGCACGTCCTCAGGCGAGGTGATCTTGTCGATCACACGGTCGACCCACTGCTCAGGGAGACCAACCTTGTCGAAGTTGCGCAGGTTACCGATCAGCGCCATGACCTGCATGTTCGGGATAGCGAACTGCCAGGCTTCGGCGTCCATGCCTCCGGGCAGCCAGCTCGAGAGCTGCTCCCAAGTGAGACCCGACGCAGCGAGGAAGTTCATACCCCAGGTGCGCAGCGCCTGTCGACGATCGCCCTCGGGGATGTCGTTCAGGACTCGCCGGTTCAGGTGAGCCGGGAGCGCATCTCGATCGAACCGGAAGTGACCGGGATCAACCGTCCGCTGCTCGTCCTCGGCGTTCGAATCGATCGCCCACGCCTCGTTGCCTCGGTGGCGGACGTCGAGCAGGTACCGGTACAGGGTCGCCTGTTCGGTGTTCTCGGGCTTGATATGGCACAGCTCGAGCACGTCGCCCATGCGAACGGCACGATCCTTGCTGTCCCACTTCATGGCGTTGTGCTCGATGTACAGCTTGTGCACGGCATCGCCGAGACCGAGCTTCACGCCTCGAGGGATGCGCTTGCCGAAGCGCTGCATCCAGTGGGCGAGGAACTCACCCGGCTCGTCGGCACGCCAGCAAGCGTTCGCCACTGCCTCTCGGGTGCGGTGGCTCGGGAAGAACGACACGAACTCAACAGCGATCACGATGGCCGCAGCTCGGATCTTGTACTCCCGACGGATGGTGCGGATCAGGTCGACCACCTCGTCGGGGTGGGTCTTGCCTGCCTCCCGAGTGAGGAGGAGGATGCGCTGCATGCGCTCGTCGCCGGTCTCGTAGAACGTGTCCTGGCCGATAAACGTGCAAGCTGCAGTAAACGCCAGATTGACCAATGCCGACGGAACAACTGCTTCACCGCCTTCAAACGTGCGGGTCCGCTCGGGACGAGACGTCCCAGTACCCTTGTTGAAGGTCGTCATTAGGGGAAAAACCTCCGAGTGGTTGACTGCTCTTCGTTACAACCACTCTACACTACGGTTTGCCCAGCTGTCAAGTACCACCTGTAGGCCGGCAGGCAGATGCTTCCGGAAAGGCCTCACATAGAATGTCCTTGATCCGTGGGACTTCGTTCACCGCTCGGGTGATCGCAGCGTTCCGCTGCTGTTCCTCCGGCGAACCAGCCTCTAGTTGTTCAACAAACTCTTCCAGATGGCGGGTTGAACGCTTGATCTCATCGACCGACTTCTCTAACGTGGTGACCGAATCCGCTAGATCGTCGACGTTATGGCTATTTTGCTGAGTGACTCTGGCGATACCAATGACCACCACCAGCAGAACTACTAACAGCAGCCCCAGCCACTTAATATGCGCCCGCTTGACCTGAACCGTCACGGCGTTACCCCATTCCCGACTTGGTCAGAATCACCATTCCGATGTTTCTTGGCGTCTGCACGAAACAACCAGGCCGCCACGCCCAGCATGAGCGGGGTGATCGTCGGATTCTGCTTGTAATGGGTGAAGACATCGCTCAGAAAGCTAACAGTCCACACGAGCGTAATGACGCTGGCGACGATGAGTGCGAGCTGATCCCGAGTCCATGCACTATTTGCCACCGTTTTCCGCCGATAGTCCGTAGGCCATAGCCCCGAGTCTACCATAGCAGACAGCAGTCGTCAAGATTTAACGGGATGCAGTGGGGAGGATCCCGCCTCCCCACTTCCTTACTTGGCAACGGGGATTCCGCATCCGAGGGTTTGAAGCTCGGCCGGCATTGCTTCCGCAGGTCTAGGCCCGGCTTCGGAGCCAGGCGGCGAACGGTGGGTCGTACGAGTCGCCCACGTCTTGCAGGTACCTAGCGTATTCGCCCATGGTTAGGACGTACGGGTCGGGCGGTAGCTCTTTGTGAGCCGCCATCCGACTGTGGGTCAGCCGCCCGTAAACATCCGGTCGATCAGCCCTGATTGTGATCGGCTGGTAGTCTCTCGGTTGATCTCCCGGCTGCCGTTTTGACGGATCAGCTTGCAGTGTCCGCATAGGTCCTAGGAGAGGGACTCGAACCCCCACAGCCGCACGGCCACTGGTTTACAGCCAGCTACCCTCACCAATGGGTTGCCCTAGGATGTTGACAGTTGTTTCAGGTCCGTCAAGGGACCAAGCCGCCCGAAGGCGATCCTGACTCGGCACAACTGCCAAAGCCTGCGTGCCCCGTCGAGCGGCGAAACCCGAACCTATGACTCAGTTGCACTCGTGATGAGTGTACCCTCATCGTGCCTTCGCCATCGGTACCCACACAAGTCGCCATGTTGGGTACGGAGCTAGATGGGGAGCCTTCTACCTCCCCTGGACGCATCTTAACCAGGCCACGTCAGCCCGCTGGCAGTTTCATGCAGCTGCTGAGGCTACACCAGGGCCTCGTGGGGCAGGCAGGGATCGAACCTGCCGAGGTAGGTTGGCGACCCCGGTGGCCAACTCCAGAGCCGAGTCGACATTCCAACCATCTCCACCTAACACCCCCTGGTGCCGGGACACCAGCGTCTCGCCTCCCGGCTTGGCCTCATCACATGGCTGGCTCACGCCTGCTCCGACTCCGTATAGGTCGCAGATGTGTTTCGTAACCGGGTTGGGTACCGGCCAGGGACGGAGAACACCGAATGTTTTGCAGTGTGTGACGGGACTCCCACCCGCAACGCAGCCAAGCTAAGTGACTCTCTACCTGTGGGGAGCGATGAGGGGTCGGGCACCTGACAGGAAGGGAGTTTGGGTCACCGCCCGGCTTGGCTCTGCATTTGGCCTACACACACTGCAAATCGCTCGACTCCCCCCAGCGGCTGCGTATGCGCTTGTGCCGAGCATCACGTTTACGGTTGAGGGGAGTCGATCGGGATGATTCCTAGGTACTAAGCGGACGAGGTGACGTAAGTGCTCTACCATCTGAGCTACAGCCCATTGGATGGGCTGACAGGACTTGAACCTGCGACCACTCGCGTAAGAGGCGAAGTAACCCCATTCCTGCGCAAAGGAATCTACCCTAGTATGTCGGGACCTAGGTACTAGTCGGACGAGGTGACCGGGCCGAAGCCCATTGCGGCTGGCGCTCTAAGCATCTGAGCTACGGCTCGACTAAGTCGAGACGACGGGTTGCTAATCCCACGACATCCAGCGCCCATGCGAAGTAACCCCGTTCCTACGCAAAGGTCCCGTTAAACGGTGGATCCCAGGTACTGATCGGACGAGGTGTTGTGCAGTCAACCAAAATGACGAAGTAACCCCGTATCCTACGCAAGGGACCCATTAGAATGTTCTGGCCTAGGTACTGATCAGTCGAAGCTTGAGATTGCTTCCCGAATGCCAATCGGGACGCCCGGTTTCGAGGCGGACGTGGCGGATTCGAACCGTCGAAGTAGCTCCGATCTATCGCAAAGGCCAGAGAGTGGATCGGTCCGAGATACTAAAGCGGCTGAGGCACTGGCGGCATTGCAACCGCCACAGAGGACTCGTAGATCCCCTTCGTCAACTGATGCGAAGTAGCCCTAATCCATCGCAACGGACCGATCCTGCGTATTCGGTTGTCAAAGAGCCTGGGTGCGGGGGTGGGATTCGAACCCACGACCTCCAGCTGATGAAGCTGACAAGCTACCTGACTGCTCCACCCCGCACGATTCAGTTGTAGCGACCGGGAAGGGGGAGCCGGGTCAACTCCCCCTCCCGGTTACCCGGCAGATGTGGTGCGACGGACGGAGGCGGGTGATCGTCCTCGCTACCACAACAACAGCATAGCATGCGGTTTGCCCGGCTGTCAAGTACTGCCTACCACCGATTCGACGGCAGGCGTCGGAAATCCTCGTGAACCGAACACCGGTCAGTTGGATTGTATCGACTTAACCGAGTCTCACACTTATCGTGAGAGCAAGTGCGGTCCGGATCAAACTGCTTCGAGGGTGCACTGTTGGGCGCCACTAGGTTCTCGCCCTGGGTAGGCTGGTCACGTCGATGGGTTGGCATCAGTTGCTCTCCGGGTCGCCTCGATCAGTGCTGACCCTACCAACATTCAGAATGGTGCCTGGCGTAGCGAAGTCAGCGCACACACATTCTACACCGCCCTCGCTGTGAGCACAAGGCCACCACGGACCACCCACCACCAACCCGTTCGTCGCTGTCAACTCATTGGTCTCGGGATGTTCCGAGGATGGATGTCCGCAGTTTCCGCACGCAGTATCCGTTTGCAGGTCAGTCACGACCGAACTTCCGTTCGAAGCGCCAAGCCACCAACTTGGACACCGTATGCCGAGGTCGGTACCACCGGTACGGAACTACCTCGTAAGCCGTACGGCCACGGAGCCGGCGACGACGGATCACCACCACCCGCTGTTCTGCCCAGATCCTAGCGGCCAGAGCTGCCGAATCCTGCTGTGCCTCTTTCGGAAGGTCCCAACTCATTAACTTCCACCATTCGATAGGAATCCGCTAACAATGGCAACGGCACCACCTGCGCTACCCGATCCTGTGGGGCCACAGTCACCCAACCGGTACTCACATTACGGACATAGGCTCCGAGAGTACCCCGGAACCCAGCGTCGATCACAGTCGGGTTGACTAACAGCCCCTTCTCAAAGGACGACGAACGGCCGATAATCAAACCCCACACCCCAGGTGGCCACTCGATCGCCACCTTGCTTGGGATCCACATGACCTCGCCCGGCCGGATCTGCATGTCCTGGGTGCCGGTGTAGTACAGGTCGTAGCCTGCGTCACCCGGATAGGCTCGGGTGGGTAAGGTCGCCAGAGGATCGGTCCGTTGCACCTTAGCTGTTTGAGCTGCGACCCAATCGGCTGTTTCTTGCTCATACTGAGCCACGGCCATCTTGTAACGCATCGACTCACTCGGGTCAGCGCCACTCGTCCCGCCATGCAGGCCCTCCAAGAACGCTCCCTTGAATTCCCGCCAGCGCTTACCCACGACGAGGCACCTCGGATTCCAGGCCGTAGGCTTCACATGCCGGGTAGCAGTTCTCGCCCTGCGGATGGTGGTGTACCACCTGCCACTTGCTGGTACTGTGATACGCCTTCTCGCCTTTACGACGAGAATCGGTGAGCTGCCCCGAACTCAACACATAAATGTGTCCGCCACAATCCTCGGGGTGGAACGCACCCAGCGTCCAAGGCTGCCAGTACGGTACGTCGGGATCGTACATGATATCCATCATAGGATCATCGATTGCAAGACGATGCTCGGTAGGCGCTTATGGCAGTCCTCGATATGATTCATCAAGATCGCCGCAAAGAGATGCGGAGTACCCTGCGACCACGCTCGTTTGGCCGCCCACACGACTAGCGGAGCAGGGATCCCGTAACGCTCATAAGCCCGGATGGCTCGGTCAAAGAGCCTGCTATCGAGGGTCTGCAGCTCCAATAGCTCGCTAGCCACCTGGCCCGGCTCATTCACTTTCCACCGGGGTGGTGCTTCGGATTGACTCATGGCCAGTTGCCGACCTCCTGGACCCGCTGGGCCATCATGGCGTAAATCTCCAAATCCCGCCACGAATCAGTGGGTGCCGGACGCCCATCCTTGAACGACGACAGCACTCGGGATAGCTTGCCGAGTGCATAGAAAGCGATGGCTGCCTGAGTGCCGTCCTCAGGGCTAATCCCTGGGAACATCTCGTGCATGGCGCCCGCCATGATCCGCAGATCGGTCGAGCCGTACTCGAACGCCTTAGCATCCGCCAACTCTCGCAACCCCAGCTGGTGCTGATCCATCCACTGGAACAGCTCGGGCAGCTTCGGGGTGTAAATATGTAAATTCGGGAAAGGGGTGCTCTTCGGCCCCTTCTCGACCACTGCTTCGACCTGGTCCTTCACGATGTCCTCATTGGGGGTAACAGCCACACATCCTCCTAGCGTAGGGGCACCAGTGTATCAGGCCCAGTAGTGAACGCTGCAAGTCGGGCCGGATGGTTCATCGTACCGAGATCGGTCTCGATGCGCTGCAAGAACGGCCACAGCCCCTCATGGTGGTCCAGCACTCCCCGATCATCTGTATCCGCCAGTTCAGGGAACACGTAGTCGACGAAGGTCAACACCGGATGGATGCGGTCCGACGGCCACCCGTTTGCAACCATCGCTCGATAGGCAAGGGTGGCGTCCCATTCGCCTATCCGACGGATTTTCTTGGTGACTGTGGTCCGCTCCGGCTTGATGTAGCCGTTAGTGCGAGTCGCCAGTTCTTCCCAGGTCAGCTCCCGATACATCGGACCGCTGTTGCCCGCCACTCGGATCGGGTAGGTGCGGAACACCGGCCACACCTGCAGCTCGATGTTGGGCGCCCAGGGACTGAGGCCTGTCATCGCCAGGAAGTCGATAGCCCTACAGTCCGAGGAGGTGCAGTACGGGTATTCGCCTGCGTGCAGGCCCAGGCCGAACCCTTGGGTGCCTTCGATGATGACGTCCTTGTCGCTGGAGAAGGCCGAGTACAGCATCGGGGTCGTCGGCACCATGTTGATGGACATATCGTCCATGTCGCCATCCCGGGGGAGAGATTTGTACCATTCCTCCCAGGTCATCGCAGTGCGCATCAGTCGATCGGACCGGGCAGCGCCAATACCTTTGGCAGTCGACCCGATCCGGCCGGTCAGCTTGGCTTCGGCCTGTTTGTGGTCGTCAGTGATGACCGTGGCTTCGGGGTCGATCCATAGCCGGTCTCGCACAGGGATGCCAGCAGCCTCGAGCTGGTTGATCTCGCCATACAGGACATCGGGATCGATCTCGGAGCCAGCGGCGATCACAAGTCGGCAGTCCCGGTTGGTGACTGCTGCGCAGGGTATCTGCCTCAAAGCAAACCCAACGCCATCGTGGTACGCGGTGTGGCCTGCATTCGGACCCGCCACCCTGACCACTGCGCCCACGTGGGGCGATTTGGCTAGCCATCCGGTCACGTGGCCTTTGGCCTCGGACCCGTACTGACCGCCGACCACAACATGCAGATTAGCCATCCATCCCTCCCTGGGTGATTGCGTAGTATGCTATCCCGCCCCTTGCCAAGCGGTCAAGTACTAGACTGGCCCGCCCGAATCGCCTTCATCCATCGTTGCGCTCGGCTGTGCGCTCACCCAGGCTTCGATCTTGCCGACCCTATTCTGCAGGTCAATCAGCCGCAGGGTCTGCTGGTCTTCCTTGGCGAAATGACCGTCCATGAATCGCTGCCAGTCGTCGACCTCAGCGAAAGGTACGGATTTGCGCTGGTAGCCAGCCTTATCGAAGGCAGCCATGTACTCGTTCAGCTCAGTAGCGTTAGGGAACCCCACCAACGCTCCATCGACGAACACACGGGGCGGCTTGTTGGGAGCTGAATACACGGTGTAGTACGGCACGTCGTCTCCTAGGGGGGAGTGCAGGGCCTGCAGTCGTGGAATGATGATGCTTTTGATCTGGGCGATCCGAGCATCAGTCGGGCAGGTCTTGCCGGTTACTGCGGACCAGCGCACGCCACCAGGCACCAAGTGATCCGGATAGTTGCCGACGATTCCTTGTCGGTGATAACCGATCCCTCGATTGCTACGCAGAGTATTGGGGATCAACACCCGAGGGATACCAACCTGATGGCAACGCCAGGTGGACGGACAGGCAGCATGAGCCGGGACGCTGCACAGCCAGTCGACCAACTTCACGATGGCGTCAAGCTGTTTGAGTGTCCACGGCTGGATCGGTTCGAAGCCGTTATCGGCTGTCTCGATCGAAATCACATAAGGGTTGCCGTCAAGGTTGGCGTCGGCTTGATAGTGCAGGTCCTGCCATTGGAACACCACACCATCGAACCCGCCGACGTCCGGTCCCCACTTACCGCCAACCCCAAAATGAGACTCCAACCCTGCGTAACCGTCGGGACGCCACGCCCGATCGACGCTGAGCAGATAGCCGACCATGGTGTGTAGACACACAACGTCGTGACCCACCATCGCAGATTCGGTCTGGTTGGTCGACAGCGGCACCCATCGTGAGATACTAGGTGGAGCTACTTGCATTAGCCCTCCCGTAGTTGCGCCACGGCTCCGACACCGGGACCATCAGGTATTTTTCGACCACCCGCAGCTTGTGGCTCGGGCCATCGGTATCGTAAATCTCGAACCCGCACCGTTCGCAGATGTCATAACGGCCGTCCTCGTTACCACGACCTGCAGCCCCGAATGGACCGTCATTCAGGTTACCACAGGTGCAGCGCCAAGCGGTCGTAGCTTCCATCATTGACTCTGCTGCCTGCGCACAAACTGTTCGCCTCGCCTGCGAGCCAGCTTGCACTGCAGATCATCAAATCGATCGCCGGCCCAACCGAAAGGCCCGCTTTCGGACCTGGCCCAGAACCACAACATCAGCCGATGGGCTAGACGCTCGACCCGACCAGCTTTGGTGAAAATCACACCCACCATGACCTCGATGCGGTGATCATCTAACGCCACTTGCCGCCATCCCGACCCGAATGCAGATTAGGCCAATGACTCGGTCTCAGCTGACAGCGTCCGTGGTCCCTATGCTCTGCTGCGCATTGGGTCGACACTCGACCCCAGCAGTACATACCATAGACGATCGCAACTGCGATAATCACACCGGGCCACCACATCAGAGGTCCGCCTTCGGTGGGAGCCACCGACGAGAACCACGCTTCCCAGCAAGCACAGCCAGCTCATCAGCCTCTTGCAGGAGCCGCATCTTACCCTCGAGACCCTGCAGCTCTTTACGGGCGAGCGGATACCAGTCCACCGGGATCTCGTCAGGCATGGCCACCCCCTGGCATCAGCTCGGGTGGTCCGCTCGTCAGTTCCGGCACTACCTCGAGCCGGCGAGGCTGCGGCGCATACTCCTGCGACCACTGGTTGAACAGGTCATTCAGCTGCGTGAAGGCGGTCGCATAGTTCGGAGCTTTGATCCAAACATAGTCCCGCATGACCGCGCTCACCTCAATATACGACGGTCCCCGACTTCGTATGCCGGCGTCAAACCGCCCGGCAAAAAACAGATCGTCGTCGAATTGGTGCTCGATCTCGACCCGACTCAGCGTCTTACTAGCATACAGGCAAACACCTTCATCGACTTGGATACCGAAGATAATCCAGTCCGGTTGCCAGTGATGCCCAGTCATACGAGGACAGTCCTGAGACGTTGCAGTCTGTCAAAGGGCTTGGATAAGGAAAGGGATACGGGTGTGCACCGTGCCCCGATCACGTAGGACCGGAGTGATAACCACTTCCCTGCTCTAGGCTCAATAGTTGACCCAAAACGGTTCACAAGACTGTCCTCGAAGGTTGGGTAGTCCGACCGGGAGGAGGACATGACATCCGACACTGAGGTGTTAGCCGGACCACCCAACGTGCAGCACCATGTCGAAGTAGGAGTGAGGAGTGGGCACGCCTCGTCCCCATGATGCCACACGTTCGATTGTCCGACCTATCCCCCGCTGCCATAGCTCTACTCTAGCACACGCTTTGACACCGGGGCAAGCGGGCTATCAGCAGTAGCCAGATGATGTTCAGCCAGTCCAGGAGACGGATGCTTCTGCTCCAACAGCCACCAATAACCATGTACCACCGCATCCCGGGCATGCCCCCGCTGATCAGTCGGAATGTGTGACATGTCCGGCATCTCAAACCCGTGCGCCCGCATACGTGCGAAACCAGGCCGTTTTATCAGCGCAGGCTGCTTAACGCAAGGAATCTTACGATGCAAGCATTTGTGTTTGACAGCACCAATAACCTCAACTGTGGTACATTCCGACCACGTAACCTGTTCGCCATAGTTACGCCACTGCTCGATGACCACATGGTCAAGCTGGGCGTTATCGAGCATAGACCAGAACCATTGCACCGCTGGGTCTGGCTCCAACACGTTCACCTCGATCACGGCGAAGCCCCACATGATCACATAACCGACGTGGCGCTCACCTGGATCAATAGCCAACACCCTCGTGGTTTCGAGGAGCCTCATAGCTTATCGTGGTTCCGAGCCACGGCTGCGTTAGCGTGCGCCATGGCCTCGTCGATCAACTTAGTCAGAGCTAGCGATAATTCTCGACCCTCTGGGCAGATCTCCACGTAGATGTGCGCCAGATTGGCGGTCGCTACCCGGATCCGATTGTGCAGCTCGACAGCCTTCTCACCGGGCGGGTAATACCGGACATCTCGATCGATCCGGTCATGTAGCTCCTGCTTAGCCATGTTTCTCCTCGGAGTTTTAAAATCAAGGCCTACTAGAGCAGGCGTATTCGGATTCCACGCACTCATGCGGCCCACGGCTTCGCATCAACCTTCCACGGAATGATGTGGTCCTTATCCCACCCACCGAACAGCTCCATCAGCCACTCCTCCATGAGAGCAACTACGAGCTTGACCAACGCCATCCCCTCCTCGCCGGCAGGCACCTCCAACATCAACGAGTCGTGGATCTCGTTAAGCATCAGGCCTGGGTACTCGTACTCGACCTCGACCTTGATGATCTTCATCACCTCGGCCACATTGCACTGGATCAGCTGGTTCATCGCCTTGTACGGATGGAAACTGCGTTCCATATCCGAGAACCAACGGCGACGGCCAGTCACCAACTGCACATAGCCGAACCGCTTAACCCGGTACTCCTGGTCCCGATACAGCTTTACGAACTGGGGGAACGTAGCCCGGTAATCGTCGAGCCACTCTCTGGCCTGGGACTCCGGGACGACGATATCCCCCTGCTCCTTAAGCGTCTGTCGAAACTTTCTCGGGCCAGCGCCATAAAGCGTGGCGAAGGTAAGCCTCTTCGCCAGGGTACGCCATTTCGACCAATCTCCGTCATCAGGGGAGACCCCGAACACTCGTATGGCAGTTTGACCGTGAACATCGTCACCTGCTAAGAGGACCTGCCGCATCGGCTCACATTCAGCACAATGCGTCGCCACACGGACTTCCGCCTGGGAGATGTCGACCTCCCAGAGTTCGTGATCCGGTTTGGCCTTGAAGAAACTCCGTATAGAAGGCACACCAGCCGGGAGTCTGAAATCGTGCGGGATCGCCTGTAGCTGTACCCGCTCCACGGAGAGTCGTCCAGAGATCGTCCCCCGACCGCTCCCTTGCTGACCATCAGCTTTGGTTTGGTGGTAGGACGGCCGGAGTCGCCCATCAGGACCACACAACTCAGGCCAGTTCTCGTACCATTTCGTTAACGCCGAGCTGAGGTTGCTGAGCTGCTCATATTCGGCTGCTCCCGGGATATTGCGTGCACGCAGCTCCCGCACCGCATCCTGATCTACCGACGGGACAGGATTTTTGCCTTCGGTCCAGCTGACTGGTTCTGCCGCCTGCTTAGTGAAGAACCACCACCTGGCTCCTGCCGGGGTCGGATCACGCCGCCACTCTCGTTTGAGCTGGAGCCGCAGGAAGTCCCGTTCCCGCCGGAGCTTGGCCGCAGCCTCCCTACAGGCCTCGACGTCGAATCCGACGCCTCGGGTTTCCATCCGATACAGGCAGATCGCAAGGTCGATCTCTCGGTCAATCAACTCGAACGGCTCACCTACTGAACCTTCGTCGATCAGCGACCTCTGGTGGTGGTAGAGCCGCAGACATTGTTCGACGTCTTTGGTGGCGTAGGGAGCAACCAGGTCCCAGGGTGCGAGGTCGTAGCGGGGGTTCCCTCGAGCGTCCTTGTGTTTCTTGAGCCATTGGGCGAGGCGGCGCTCTGCGTCTCGCTCGGTCTCGCCCCACAACCGCTCACAGGTCGGTTTCAATCCGGTCGGATGACCCGGGAAGATGATCGGGCACACGACTTGCGTATCCCACATCACATTATTCGACAGGTCAACGCCCTGCTCGTATTTCCGGTGCCCAGCCCGCATCATCAAAAGATCGAACTTGACGTTGTGGGCCATGAGCCGCTGGCGTCTCAACCACTGACACAGCTCGACCCACTCGGCCTCACTCAGGTTCGGAGCGTCGTCGAAAAAACTGGCTTGCAGGCCCTTCGCATCCGGCTTGTCAAGCACGCCCTGATCGAAAGCAAAACACCGGGTCTGGATCGCTCCCGGATCGCCCCAAGCTACGGTTACGATCGCTGGTCGTGCGCCTTCATCCGTGAATAGGCCCGAGGTTTCAGTATCGAACGCTACGATCAGACCGCTACGGTCGGGGAGCTGATCGGTGATAGCGGTCGGCACGCCCCGCAGTCTAGCACACAGCCGCTAAACACGCCAGAACTAGGCGGTCTTGCGGAACTCGCAGTCGACGAAATGCGCAGCCCCAGCGTTCAAACCGGTCTTGCGGAGGGTGACCGAATATGGACCCGGCGTATCGATGGTGATGGTGCTCGAGAGCGCAGTACCGACTATGTTGCCAGTCGTACCAGTCGATGCACCGGTCGTACCCAAGCTGGTACCGTTGACGAGCAATTGCCATTCGCCGCCCAGAGTGGTGACCTCGCCATACCGCAGCGCAGGAGTGTAGACTCCTCGGTTGAACCACTTGCGGTGACGCCGTTCAGCTACCGTCGAGGATGCCGGGGTTGCATCCCGCCATGTGCCGTTCGCAGCGGACACCAGAGCGAGGGATTGGGCGTAGTTGAGCCGGAAGTCGGGCGGGTCCAGCGCATTGATGTAGACGTTGCCTTTGGAGTCCCACAGCCCGGGTTGTGGAACATCAGGGATCACGAATCCCTCAATAAAGGCAGCGACGATATTGGCCACCCACTGCTGGCCAGCATCGTTCATGTGGCTGGCGTTAAGGAAGATGTCCCAGTCGGCACCCTTGCGGGCCATGAACCGACGCAGGTCCAGGACCGCCACCCTGTCTGGATTGTATCGATTCCGCACCGACCACATCTGATCGACATAGGCGTCAGACTGAGTGGGAAATGCGAGCAACAGGAACCCGGGGTCGGTTGTGATACCTAGCGCATCCAAACCGAGATCAATGGTGGTGATGATCGACAGCAGGTTATTAGCATAAACCCCTGGATCGACCGCACCGACCTGATCGTTAGCACCAAGCCCGATGATGAACAAACTGGGATAGGTTCCGGTCGGTTGGTTGGCGACCACGTTCAGCAGCGAGGTCGACCAGTTCGGCCGGATGATGAAGTCGTTGGTCTGGAAACCCGCATGACCGAACGCCATGGTCCGGACGATCCGACCCGGAACACCCAACGAGAAGATCTCGTTATCAGTGACCACTGCGCCCTCGAGCAGCAACGTACCAGACGTGCTCGTAATAACCAGGGTATGGAATCCGTACCCATCCGCCAGGTAGGTTTGGATCCTGCCTGGCAGCTCAGTGCCGTTCGCAGCTATAGCGGTTTGAGCTGCGCCGTCGAGAGTGACCGCTGCGGCTGCTGGCCCGCCCGGAGTCCGAGTATAAACGACATTGATGGATTCACCAACGAATGTGATCGTCGCTGTCGACCCGCTGGTCATGGTCACGGCGTGGAGATCGCCACCATGCGTCACATCCGCCGCCGGAGCAACTGAATACACCCAGGGAGCCTGCCCACCAGGCCACGACCCCGCTGCCGTGTCCGAGAACGTACCAGTCGCTGCGGGGATGTACTGGGTCCCACCCATCCGCTGTCGGTTCAACCGACGAGCCAGATAGCGAGTCCACATAAACTCACGTTTGGTGGGAGCAAACGCTTCGGTCAGGCTGTCGCCTGGGCCGATCACCACTGTCGCAGATCGAGCTTCCAGGTCGGTCGGGTGGTCGGTCCGTGCTCGAGCCGCATCAGTACGGTACCGAGACAACGCACCCGCTGCCAAACCTTCCATCGCTGCCTGTTGAAGCAGCTCCGGCAACCCCAGTGTGTAGACCGGTATGGTGGGTGCCATCAGGCCTCACACAGTTCGGGTCGCTGCCGCACGGCCGAAGCCTAGCACGGCCAGCGACCCGCTGTCAAGACCTAAACGTCAGGGGTGACCTCGGTCGGCTCACCGGCAACGACGTTGACCCGCTCGGCCAGGCCCGCCACGACGTTGAGCTGAAGATCGCCTGTGAGCACGCCATCAGCCGTGGTGACGTCGACATGCACGTTGGCCAGGCCCAGCGCACCCACCGCAGCGGCATTGCCCGTGCCATCACCGTTGTCCGTGAGGTTGATCAGATCGGGGCGGTCGGTCGAGTACACCACCGAGCCGGGGTCAGGCACATCGCCGGTCGGGTTGCCGACCTCGTCGGTGAACTGGACGGACAGCGATACCTGTTTGTCAGCGGCGAGATCCATGATGATTCCGGGCCTTCCTGGGCAGCGAAGCGGACCGCTGGGCTTAACGATCCGATCAGCGGGTGTCGTATCGGTCGGCACCCCCACGTGGATACGAAACCCGATCCTGCGGGTGCCGGGGATCCGCAGGTTAATCTGAAGGGTTGCGTCGCCGAGCGGGATGTCGATGAATCGATCATACCAGCCATCCCGCCCGGCCGTCAAGACGCTGCGTCAGCCCTGTGCGCGCTCCCAAGCCAGCTTCTCAGCCTCGGACATCGCCCGCCAACCCAAGATCTCGGCGGAGTGACCCTCGCAAGCGAACGCCACCCGCTCCGGCCCAGTGTCGCCGTATCGGGGATCGGCAGGCACGGTGACCTCGACGATAGGGGCCATGCAGCGTCCCGTCACAGGCCCATCCTCGGTTGGCACCCAAACCAGCTCCGGGCATTTGCCTTCTTCAATCAACTGCTGTTCGTAACCCATGCGCCCATTTTAGCACGTCCTTGACTCTCTGTCAACTGCGCCAACGCTCGACGATCTTACGAGATTCTTTCAGCTCCTCGGCGATCCCGATAAGAGCGTGCAATATTCCGTTGAGCATCAAAACCTGTGGAGTGTTCCCATCAACCTGTCCGAACTCCTGCGAGAATCGGCGTGCTTGTTCAATATGGTCCATGACTCGGAGTCTAGCACGCTAGCCGTGAGACTGCTAGGCCCCCGGAGCACCCCCTGCTCACGGAGCGACTTGCCTCCGAGACAAGCCCCCGGATATCTTTTTTTCAAAAAGCCAGAGAGCAGTCTCACCAGTCTCCCCCGGTCAGAAGCAGTCTCAGGGGCAGTCTCATAGCAGTCTCGTAGGTCCAAGAGCCAGTCTCAGAGCTATATTTAATAAACAACATTCACTACGAGACGTAGTGGTCTCACTACGAGACTGCGTGTTATGCGGCGTGAGACTGCCCGAGACTACGGGGGTAGTCTCGCCCCCGGCAACACCGCAGTCTCAGCCCTGAGCCTGCTCGATGATGCGAGCAGATATCGCCAGAGGAATCGGATAATAATTCTGCTGAGTACGCTTCTGCGCTTCACGCTGGTTCACAGCGAACTTTTTCCGGTCGGCGTAGCTCACGCCCATAGCGTCCCTGTGCCGCAGGAGAGTGGTGGGGTCAGCGAATCCCTTGGTACGGGCATCAGCGCCACGGTACTCTTTAGCCCACCAGTCAGCGACGTAGTTGGGGTGCCACCACACCTGTCCGTCTCCGTCGACGAAGACTGGCATGTGGCCATGCGCACTTTCCGGGTACAGCAGCTTTCGCCACAGCTCAGGCAGGATCCGATTCACCAAGTAATCATCTTGTGGAGCGTCCTGCTTGCTACACCATTCGTCGACGATCTCGGCGTGCCACCCATCCCCGGTGATGAGGTCGAGCAGCCTCGCTCCTGCCCGCAGGACTGTGAGTTTGTCGGCATGCCTACCGGCAGCGGACGGCCGCAAACCCTTCCACTGCTTCTCCACGGCGGGCCAGTGGTGTAGCGCTTTCTGGACGTACCAACCGGCGATTCGCCACATCTCGGGGTAGCGCTGCTTCAGCTCGAGGATGTCGTCCCACTGCGGGTAGTTGCCTTTACAGGATTGCCGGTCTTTGGCTGGTGGGACGTCGAGCCGTATGAGTCGGTCCATGAGCGCCATCTGGTCCGACAGCCCGGGTAGGCTTTCGCCGGTGAGCAGGACTGGCGCTACGAGCTGTACGCTAACCGACCCGAAGTTGTCGATCCCTTTCTTGGAACGGGAGCTTTCGTTGGTCGCTGTACGGATGTCTTGGTACAGTCGGGTAGCGTCGTCCAGGTCGTCGATCCAGACGATCCCTGACCGGTTGGCGGCCATGCTGTCTCGGAAGCTGGCTGCGGTTTGGTGGCTGCCGAGCTTGGTGGCTCCGTTCAGCTTGACCATTAGGGCGAAGAATCCTTCGCTTTTGCCGGTACCGGACATCGCTTCAATGGCTATGAAGGGGAATCCGGCGATCCTGGGCATGAGCTGTGCTTTCACCAAACATGCGGCCCACCACGCTCCGAATACCGAGCATACAGTGTCGTCCTGGAACGTCAGCGTTTCTTTGAGTACCATCTGGGCGTCAGACCATTTGCCCTCGAACCCGTATTGATGCAGCATCGGTTCACGCTTGCGGATCGCTGGGTCAGGCATCCAACCGCCCTGCGGGTTTAACCCCTCAGCAGTGATCACGCCTTCATCGCATACGAACCCTTCGGCTGCGTCGTGCCATCCCATGAAAGGTACGATCTGCAGCCTCGGAGCGTCCTGGACCGACAGGTAGTGGCCAAGCCTGCCAGCCGGATTACGTGACTGCAGGTGCCCGAGGTCGCCCGCCACTGGCCAAGTGTTTAGCTCGAGCGCTCGCAGGCGTGGACCCAGCGCCCGACTGTTGCCGAACAGCGATGCCGGTTCGACCACATACCTGGTGTCTTGCAACGCACTCTCGATCTGCAACCGGTAGTACGTGTTGAAGTCCTCATCCGAGTACTTACCCAGCACATGCATATCGAAGTCGCTGCACGGCTTGATCACCTGCGATTTGGCGTCTTTGGTACCGACCTCGCACAGGCACATCAATTTGTCGCCACCGCCTGCGAGCCAACCGGTCGCCTGGGTGGGCAGGTCCTCGATCCCGGCTGCTGCTTGCTGTTCAGACTCCCAGATTGAGTTGGCTGTCTTTATTACCTCGTCGGAGCCAAGCGGGTCCTCAAGCGACTGGTTGATCGCCTCCACCAGCAACAGGAACCCATCCTGGTGCAGCTTGCCTTTGGCCAGGTGCCCAGCGACCCTCGTCAACCAGTTGTTTCGTCCTCCCTGGGCAGGTGGCGCTCCCAGGAGTTGCGCTAGCGTAGAGCGGGTACCGGTGCCGCCCCCAGCCCCGCTCTGTAAATCCCCGCTTGACGGAGCGGCCTCCCGCAACGCTTGGTACCAGCCATCCGGTAGCTCCGCCAGCTCCGTAGGTTGCGGGACCCGCTCGAGAAGCTCTCCGTCGGGACCGTACCACATATAGGTGGTACCCAGTTTGTCGTGGACGCTGGGCCACACCAGTCCGTAGCGGTGGTGGAACTGCACCACCTCGATTCCGGGACCCAGCTCGGTGATCAGTTCGGCGTCGCCGGAGACCCGAAACCAGCGGATCCCGGAAATCCGGTCTGCGATCCGAGCCGAGGAGCGGTAGGTCCTCGGTAGCTGCCCTAAACGCTGTTCCCAGTCGTCGAGGGTGGCTGCGCCCTGTTTATCGTCGTAGGCGTCGACGTCGATCCCGATAATCCAGCTGGGTGTACGGAGAGCAACGTTGGAGTCCGAGAACTGGATCGCCCATTTGCGGTAGTCGCTGTCGTCGGGTGTGACGCCACGGCGTCCAGTGTAGCCCGAAACAGCCAGCTCTTTGCTGTTGCGCTTGGTTGGCAGGACGTTCGGCCAGCCAGCGGCACGGTATTGCAGGTAAGCCCGCTCGTAGATCTCTGTCATCCGCCAGAGACCTTGACCAGGGCCTCTAGCGGAGTCTTGTACACAGTCGCCAAGCGGATGGCGACCTGGAACCCAGGCTGCCGGCGACCTCGTTCGATATCACGCAGATGATGCGTGGAGATCTTGATCTTCCTGGCCGCTTCGGGGCGAGTCATGCAACCTCTCGCCTTCCGTAGGGCCTCTGGGTCCGCCACAATATTCAACCGCCGACCTCCCCGGGGGTGGTGCTGAGAGCACCCCCTAGCCTAGCATAGCGGTCAAGACCCCTGCTGTTAGGGCTGTATGAGGGATTGGGGAACTAAGGCTATGGGTCCCGGCTTGTCGACGAACCGGAACCATACGAGCCAGTGGTAGTCGTAACCCGCAGGCGCAGTGGAGTCGGTGAACTCGGGTCCAGCGGGTTCGAAGCTGATTATTTGTGCGTATCGTCCGCCTTTAGGCCAGGTTAATCCGACCTCTAAGTTCGGTGGATTGACCATGGTCGATATCACGCAGACGTGGCGGTCGCCTTCGCACCAGGCGTAGCAAGTGTGGCTCACTCTACTAACTCCCAACCATGGCCCAGCCAGTAAGCCGCCTCTGTCATGATGCGCCGTCGGGAATTGGTGCTTGGGAATACGGAACCGCTTTCGATCTGAATATGAACGCTATAGCAGGCATCATTGCCCAAACGTTCCACAACCAAACACACCTCTCCGGACTCGATATGTCGAATGCGGTCGCCCGCCTTTAACATCCCTGTGGGTGTCGGCATGTCATCACATCCTTGACTCGTAGGCGATTTCGCTAGGCCCGGCTATCAGAGTACCCCGCCAGAGTAAATCCGGGGTGGTGTACATCGTCGAGCAGCTGGTATCCGTAGACCCAGGGACCGTAGTGGCCCAGCAATTGCATCCGCTCCAAGGCCTCATGGAGGGTGAACCGCCAAATCCGGCCCTCGTCGAGCTGGGCGACTTTGTAATACGAATTCCTCGGCATCTCGGCTTGCTGGCCGTTCGAGTAGTCAATGGCGACGGCGAAGCCCAGTTCCCGATGTTCGGCTTCGACCCAGGCGTGCCAAAATCGTACACCCTCGATGGGTCCTTGTCCAGTTGGGATCCCGTGGACGATGTAGACTCGGCAGCGAGGGTCGAGACTTACTACGGGGGCGAGTGCGGCGGCCGCTTGGAAGCAATCACCGCCGTCGATCTCAACCCCGGACATGGCGGCTAGCGTCCCTGGCTACATATTGCAGAGCGGCGTGCAGAGCCTCGGGATCGAAGCCGGCGAGGAAGTTGAGCGCCGTGTGGGCTTGCTTCTTGCTTAGTTGATAGGACTGCTCGATCAGCTCGTCCATGGTCGGGGTGGCGTTCTCAGTGTCGGTTGTCATGTCACCATCATAGCACATTGCTTGTCTCCGTGTCAAGTATGGCGATGCCCCCGACCGGAGCCAGGGGCACCACCTCATTCGCCGAGTTTGCGGTAGATTCGGGGAGTCGGACCTACGGTCGCTTGGACTCGAAGGAATCCGCTCCACAGACGGTTCGCCTCGTCGATGCTCATGCCGTCCTTGTACGCAGGCCCGGTGAGCTTGGGCCAGGATGCGGGGATGACGGTCTGGCATTTCTTGGGCGTCTTGGAGGGTGCAGCCATGCAAAATCACCTCCTCTCGGAAGCTGCTTACCTAAGCATGACTGCCCTCCTGTAGTTCATTGTTCGTGGCGACCTCAGCCCTCTAGTCGCCGTGCCTGGCCCTCCAGATTCGCCCAGATCCCATCCCCTGGGGAGCTAGTCGAACTCCCCGCTATAGCTTGATTTGTGCCATACTGACTGCTTCACAGCACCTCGACCTTGATCACGGCGTCGTGGAACTGCCCGTCCTCCAGCTCGATCGAGATGAACAGCTCGCCGGATGCGTCGTCGAGGTGGGAGTCCGCCACGTCCTCCGGCAGGCTGTTCACCAGCTTGTAGAGGATAGCCAGTTCCTCAGCGGAAGCCATCAGAAGTCCTCGTCAGGTGAGACCGTGTTGCGACCGCCGTCGATCGGAGTGTGCTCCGAACCCTCCTCGTAAGGCATGGCGTACTGGACGTTGTTGCCCATCTCGCCTGCTCGAGGACCCTTAGCGATCACCTGCTGGTTGACCTTGAGGTAGGCCAGTCGGCCGAGCAGTTCGTCGGTGTGGGTGTCGGCCGGCACACCGAACGCTTTGAACATGCCACCGACGGCGAAGGCTGCCTTGGGCGAGAGCGAGGTGTTGGTCCACTGCTCACGACCCTTGTAGCCCTCTTCCTCGATCCGGAACTTCCAGATCCAGTAGTGGTAGCCCGAATCACCCGCCTTGTCCGACACCTCGACTTCGAACAGCCGAGCGAGGTAGATGCCTTCCGGGATTGGCTGTGGGCCTCCCTTTTCGGCTTCCTCCTCGACCTGGCGGGCGACGTCACTGGAGAGCTTCGGCATTCGATTCCTGCTTTCGTTTGGTTTGACTAGATGCTTGAGACGGCAATGACGCCAATTACCACGACGATCACGACGAGGACCAGCGCCAACACCATCGTGACGTAGAGACCGTAATAGTTGTCGCCCATCAGCAGCCCGCTTCGGCGCAGTTGGGCAGAACAGGGCAGCGACCGCAGATAGCACAGGTGGGGTCGAGCTTCTGTTCGCACATGACGCCCAGATCGAGAGGTGCGTACAGCCCGAGTGCGTGCAGGGCCTGGGCGTCTTCGGACCGCTGCTCGAGGCGTAGCTCAGTCAGGGTCTCCTCGAGCCGACCGATCTCCATGATGGTGTCGATTTCGGCAACGGTGGCGTCTTCGATGACTTCGTCGATCTCGTCGAGCAGCTCGTCGATGCTATCGAGGGTGGCGTCTCGGTCGGTGTCGGCCTGGACGTGTTCCGCCTCTTCGACTTGCTGCTCACGCTCGGTGGTGTGCCGGGTTTTGTGCGTGCGCTCCATAGGATCCCCACCCTAGCATACAGTTTGCCTAGGTGTCAAGTTGCCCGCTGAGCCTACGCTTCGCTTCTTCATGTTCCTTCGCTATTGCCACCTCGAAAGCATCATGAAATCCGCCGAGTCTTCTGGTCGCTGCCGCTGCAGCGACCCCCAACCCGCCCATGCGTTGGCCCATGCGTCGGAATCCGAGTCTAGCTCGGATGACCCGCATGTCCCGTTCGGCGAGCTGCTTGGCTCGCCAGATGGCAGCGTATTCGACCGTCATTGCAGCTGCAGTTTGGTTGTGCGCCATTCGGCGTCGATGACTTCGATCCTGTAGTAGCTGACCTCATCGTAGGGGCCATCCCGCTGGATATCATGGCTGACGATCTCACCTGCGATATCGATAGCATCGTCGCCATCAGAGAGCGCATCGTCCTCGATGTCAACAATCACGTGGAGGCGCATCGTTTCCTTCCGGCTCCTGGGTGCCGTCGGCCGTCCCCTCAGCCCCGCGGTCGATGCATTCGACCCAGGCGACAAGCACGGCTGCGGCCTGGACCAGCTCCTCTCGGAACTCGGGGCCTTCGCCACGCAGGACACCGGCCTCGATGGCCTCGCACAGCTCCTCGACGAGGATCTGTGGCCAACTCAGGTCGCCCCGTTGGGCGGCGAGCTGGCACATAAACCGTGCCCGGCTGGCCGTGGGGATCTCGTACTCCTCGGCCATGCGCTCAGGTGTGCAGCCGCCGTCACGGCTCGTGAGGACGGGGTCGAGGCTGGGGTGGTTCTGGACGCCCCACTTCTCGTCTTGGCGGTCGCGCTCGTCGGCGATCTGCGTGAGCACACGGACGGTGGGGTGGGGGCTCACGGCGTCCCCTCAGCGAGCACCACGACCACGAGGGTGCCGGGCGGGTACGGCAGCGGTGGAGTCTCGACCGCCGACCGTCCCATCGACCCCGAGCGCTTCTCGGTCGGCCCGGTCCACAGCACCTTCGGTTGCGTCTCGGCGGTTTCGATCGCTTGCGCTTCAATAAGGTTTGCGGCTGCGGTGTAGAGATCCGCCAGTTCACAAGCGGCTTCGAATCCGACTACCACATCAGGCAGGTCGTCGGTGATCTTGTCGGCCCGTTTCCGGAGTTGCTTGACGATCTGCTCAGGTAACAGCATCCGTGTCCTTCCACCGGTACCAGACCGGCCGTAGCCCCTTCTCGGGGATGTGGGTGATCTGGCCGTTGTCCCGAAGCGCACGCAACATCCGAGCTGCGTTGTGGTAATCCCGTGGATATCGGGAGATCCGAGTGATGGAGACTGAGCTGAACTCGGCTTGACCCAAGGCGATGCGATACAGACGTTCGAAGTTGCGCCTAGTGCCGTCATGCATGGGTTTGTCGAACAGGGACGGGGCGGCTTCCTCTAGCGGTAGGCCCATCGCATCCACCGACAGCCGGGTCCGTGACGCCAGGGGGTCAGGTGCCACACGATTTTGCGAACCTGCATGAACAGGATGTTTCCCTCGATGGGACCACCCTCTTTCGGTGCACCGTTGGACTTGTAGTTCCATTCACACATCGGATTCCTCCATTAGCCGTATCTCGATACCGACGCATCAGTCATGATTTCGACGATACGCTCCAGTGTCTCCTGCACCACGCCCTCCGAGATCGGAGTGGTGTTGAGCCGGATCAACGTTTCGCCCTCCTGGAACAAGTCAGGTCGTGCTGCGATCGGTACTGCATCGATCAACAAATCGATATTGATCAGCGCCTTGTGGCCGGAGACCAGGGTCAGGATGATGAAGTTGGTCATAGATCGCTCAACCAACCGAACAATGCGTCTGCCCCCGCTAAGACCCCAGCCACCAGGAATAGTCCAGCCTCCCGAAAAGTCGCTCCGCCGACAGTAGCGATCGCCGCCCAGATGAGCAATATCGAGATGCGCATCAGGCGTCAGCCTCCTCAGGCGCATCGGTGTCTGGTTCGTCGACGACGGGATCTGCCACCTTGGCGATGTTGCGCCTACGGGCGATTGCGGCCAGTTGCAACGAGTCCTTGCCCTTGATGATCTTCCCGTCGAGATAGCCCAACACCCGATCGAACCCGGGATTGATCATCCGCTTGGGGAGGACGCCGAACCGGTCCTTGGCTGTGAACCGACCAGTGGGTCGGGTCAGGCCCATGAATTCTTCGCCTTCCCATTCGATCAGATCAGGATCATTCTCGAAGCTCTCGGTTTGGCAGTAGATGATCCAGTCCATCCAGCCGGCGAAGCTGGCGTTGACCGACGGCGACAGCGCAGGGTTGACCTGGATGGCGCCATCTTCGTCCTTGTCCCGTCGGGAGTGGGCGCCCAACAGCAGGTGGCACGGCAACCCGTGGTAGAGCCGCAGGAGTTTCTTCATCATCTCGACAACCTCGCCACGGTCCTCGAGGTAGACCTCAAAGTCGGAGCGTTCGTTGTCGGCGCCAGTGCGCATGGCTTTGCGTTCGGTCTTGGCCAGCGATCGAGGCATGACCTCGTCGAGGAACCCCTCCTGGCTCTTGGTGGTCGTGTCCCAGGCGACCGCAAAGATTGGTTCTCCGTCAGCCAGCCGAAGCAGCAGCTCTTGGTGCATGTCGAGCATCTCGGCGTAGCTGAGTGCTGGGTATGGCTCGATGTTCTTGGTCGGGATGCCGTGCCGGCGGAGCGCTGCGGCCTTCAGGCCGTTGTCGGCGTCGAGGTAGACGACCTTTCCGAGCTTGGCGGCGGCGGCGATGGCTGTGCTCTTGCCTTTGCCGGGGTTGCCGTAGTACATGGCCCGGTGGTGTACTTGGACGTCGTCGAGCGTAGGCCGCTTGACTGCACTAAGCGTCATAGGGTTTCCCTATCTTCAGGTTGGGTGGTGGTGGTCGTGGTCTCAGAGTGCCAAGTCGTTGGGCTATCTCGACGCCACCAGGGTTCCGGTGCTTTATTATAAGCGGCTTTGCCCCACCGGAACCAGGCATAAACGATTACCGTGATACAAATTACCAATACGATCAGGAACAGGGTGGTGGCCCAGATGTCGGCCGCCGATTCTTGGGTCTTAGCCGCAGCTAGCAACATCAGCTGCAACCCTGCGGGTCGTCTTCCCGCCATTTGTCGCCGTTATCGCAGTTATTGAACTGCGTGTGGCTGACTGGCTGCCACCCGTGCACTTCACCTTGATGCGGAACGACGTTGGACAGCTGCAACCACCACTTGCCATCGACGTACCGCCGGTCGACAACCTGCCCGGTGGGGTAGGGGAAGGTGTCCTTGGTCGGGGTACCGCCACTGCCGCCGTCGCAGGCGAACAAGATGGCGATCCCGAGGATGAGCACTAGCCTTTTCATGCCGCCCATCCTATCACACCCTTTGACAACTAGACAAGGACGTACCGGTTCCCACATCCGGTACGCCCCAGAGGTATTAGCTTATCGATGCCAGCAAAGCCATTCCTGGCCGTTGCATCGCTGGTAGTCCCAAGGACGCCAAGAATTGTTGGAGTTCAAGGGGAGATTGACGACGACCCAGTACTGCTCGTAGACGTCGTAGCCGTACTGCTGCTTGCACCAATAACGCACCTGAGTCGTACTCAGGTAGTCGGGAGCGGAATGGATGACGAACCAACCATTACCCTCATGCTTGGTGCAGTAGAAGTAGCTGTAGTTGTCGTAGTTGTCAGCCGAGGCCGGGGAGGCATTCCAGCCCACGAAGGCAGCGACAACCAGCGCCACGATAGCGCCGATCAACAGCAGTTTACGTTTCATAGGCTATTCCTTTGGTTGGTTTTCGGCGGCGATCTCGGTCCCAGCGGGTGGTGTTGCTCGGATCACGACGGAAGGCCCTGTCGGTTGTCCGGAGTTGTCCAGCTTGATGGCTCTCACATCGCCGGACTGGAGCGGTGCTGTTTCCCACGCCATCATAGCGTGAACTGCCAGCACTGCTTTGCGAGCGTCCTCGCCCGTGAGATCCGGGAGGATGTCCATCACAGCGATGGAGCATTTGGTTTCAAGGTCGGTTGCCTCGAGCGGACCTCGATACGCCACCGCCTCCTGCACGAAGATGTGAGCGGTGGTCACGCTGCCTCACCTCTACGTCGAGCATTCTTGCCGTACCAGTAGCCCCGTCCAAAGCTGCCGAGCCTACGCTTCGCCCCGCACGCACACCAATCGAACATTTGATGCCAGCGGTCGTAAGTGCCAGTGGTCTGGATCCTGCAGCGATGGATCCGTCGAGGTAGCGGTGCTTCGTCCCAGGGGATCCCGTTCCGATGCTGAAGATCCGGGTACCGTTGATCCGTGACCAGTTTCATGCTGCTTCCGCCTCTGTGATACCGAGTTCTTTCTCGGCTTCCTGCCATAAGCCCGCCTCTTTGAGCAACTCGCATACCAGTTCGCCCGCCCGGGTGAACGAATAGTACTCGCTCAGAGGTAGGTCGCCTTTCCGGATCCCGGGCGGAGGGTGGTGTACGGCCAGGCCTCGTTCTCGGCAACCACGCATAGCCGACACCCAATGGGGGAAATGTAGCAGCCGCTGGCCGGGATTCCTAAAGGCGTAGTCGGCTGCGACCATGGCAAGGATGTGAGTCTTGCGCATGGTGAGCACGAACGACTGGTTGGTGACGTGTTGCCGGAGCTGCTCGTTCATGACGAACCGGACGGGTTGGGTTGGACCACACCACCCTCGACCAGCTTGGGCTTCTCGGAATGTGCAGTCAGCAGCAGGTGGAGCACCCTGAAGGCGTCAGTCTCATAACCACTGATCATGATACCTTCGTATTCGGCTCCGGGCGTCACGAGCTTCTCGACGGTGATCTCGAGTCGGACGGGCTGCGGTGTGTTCTTTCTCATGTCATCATCCTAACACGTGGTTTGACTGGGTGTCAAGTGGCTAATCGGAGTTCCGGTCGATCCAGAACATCACTCCTAGTAGCACAAATCCTGCGACAGCCACAAGGACCCCAGAATCGATAGTCAGCATAGTGCTCTCCTCTCAGTGCGCCCGGTGGGACTCGAACCCACAGTCGCCCGATTAAAAGTCGGGTGCCGTATCCAATTGGGCTACAGGCGCTCATACTTGATATCCCCTAATCCGCAACAGCCACTGGATGAACCGAGGGACTTTATGCAGCTTGGTATGCTCACGAATATCGCCCACCGTTCGGGGTGGATCAAGATGACTAACCACATTGGCATCGTCAAGGTGCACATACAGCAACATCGTGCGGTGGACCCGCCCTCGGCACCAACGCAGGAAGGCATCCGCAGCGGGGGTGTAACGGAACCGAAAACGATCGCCGCAATCGAGGCAGGTGGCGTCGACCCCCGAGCTTTCGTAATATTCAGCCATAGTGCTGACTGGCCCTAAAGAACCGTCACCCTGGAGAGATTGAATGTTTTCTGCGATGCCGGGACGTCGAGCGAGCACCCATTCACGGCCGGATGAAATACTCTTGATCACACCCGGATATTCGTCGTTCTCATCCAGCTCGATAGCGCTAACCCTGTCGCAGCCGTCAAGCCCGATAATGACCACGTCACGAATCATGGGATCGGTCGCAATCGGTCGAGTTGATCTACCAGTCGCTGAGCTACCTTGGGGAGATCCGACCAGTCGTGAAGCTTCAAAGGACCAGGGTCGCCCTTCAATGCATTGGCTGTATCTGTCAAGAGCTTGGACAGTCGGTCCAGCAGCTCTGCGTATTCATCGACCTCAGCTAACAGGTCGATGTCGCCCTCCCACCGCGGTCGGCCTGAGACGTAGCAATCGCCTGTCTCCATCCAACTCCCGAAGGGGATGCCGTCGACGTACCGTCGCTCACCCACGTACTTAAAAGCTCGGTCAGCCATCGAGGTCATCCCAATCAACAGTGATCTGACACCACGGGTCGCTCCGGATCTGGTCGAGCAGCTGCCTGGACTCGATGAACGACTCCCCGAAGACCACTTCTAGCCAGTTGATCAACCTAGCCACCTCGAGCCATCGCTTGTTCTTAACCTCAGTGGTATGGAACAACCCGCCGCTGGCTTGGAACCCGCCGACGAGGTCTCGTACGCCTGCTTGGATCAGGGTAGCGATGTTGACGGGAGGTAGGTCGTCGCCGGAGGCTACGATGGTGATCACGACGCTGACTCGATCTCTGCTTGGATTTGCCAGTCCGATATCGGTCGAAAATCCCACAGATCGACACCTACGTCAACCTGTCGTCCGTGGACGGGGTTGCGTAGCCCTCGGGGCTGGCCTCGTCCGTGGGTGTGGCCGTGCAGTAACCAGTGACCCTCGTCCTTGGGACGGTATTCGTCATACTCGGTCCGACCGAGGTCGTCTTCGTCATACGGAAAATGGCAGGCGTGAACCAACCTGCCTTCTAGCCGTACGGCGATGTGACAGGGTAGGATCTGCACACCAGCCTCGAAGTACATCCTTGACCACACGAGCCGCTTGTGTGCTCGTCGGTCGTTGTAGACGGGGTGCACCCGGTCGTGGTTGCCTGGCACCAGGAGCTTGCGGCCGTTGAGCATAGCTACCAGTTCGAGGGTTTCTGCGAATCGGCCCATGGCGAGATCCCCAAGAACAATGACGTCATCGTCAGGCCCTACGGTGTCGTTCCATCGTCGCACCAGTTCAGTGTTCATCTCTTCGACCGACGCAAAGGGACGTTCCGCCAGCTTGCAGATGCGTTCGTGTCCCAGGTGCAAATCGGACGTCCAATACCGGGTCACGGCAGTCCAATCTGGATGCGGCATTCGGGCCAAGCTGGTGTGGTCCCAGCATCATACAGGGTCATGCCTCGAATGCTGCCGAAACCGATGTGCAACACCTCGTCGTGATACTCAGCCTCGATGATGCTGTCCATGTCCACACCGCAAGGAATTGAGGCATCCGAATAATAGTCCGGAATGAGCCACCCGACGCCGTACACAACGTCGCCGTGAACATGCAGGTCCGATACGTGACCGATAGGCTTCCGCTGCCGCTCGGATATCACCACGGTATGTCGAATGTCAGTTCGAACGATGTCGTGGACAATCCGATGATCGAGTGTCTCAGTGTTGAGCATCGCTATTACACCCATCCAGGGGATCATGCGTCCACACCTCGCAGATAGCTTTCTCGCTTGCGTGCTCGATCCTGTCGGTGGCGTTTGCACAGATCATCTGTGGACGCCATCAGCGGTTCGGTGTGAACGGGGCACATATAGCATTGGAATTCTGGCCATTCGCCAGCGACAGCCGCACCGTATCGGCAACAACAATCCTTGGTAATCATCATTTTACCGGCATCCCGAGACACCACCTGCCGCATGGGTACTTGCCACAACGCTTGCAGACCCGTGCGGCCCACACGTGCCCGCCGAACATCGGTCGGGGGACTGGCTTATGGCCAAACCAGCTGCATCGCCATTTCTTCATCGTTCCGCCCCTTCCCACTCGATGGCGTCAAACGGCAGAACGCACGATTTCATGCGAATATCCGTACGCCCAGCCGGAGCGCTATGGGTCCACCTCGCCATGTCCTGGCTGGCGACCTCTTCGTTCTCATACTCGTATTCGAGGATTCGGATCACTCGTATTCCCATAGCGCACCCACCAGGATTTGAACCCGGATCATCGGCTCCGTAGGCCGTTGCTCTATCCGTTGAGCTATGGGTGCTTAAACGAGTGGCGGATGGCCTTACTGGGCCTCGCATGTCCATGCCATGGGGTCTCAACGCCCCATCCCAAGCTTAACGCCCGAAGGCGCAGGCCATCCTTCACCTGTTGGAGCGCAGGTTAGCCACTCGCTGTTAGCTTACCACATCCTTTGACTAGGTGTCAATACCGGTTGGTTGGGGCCGGTCCCGGTCCAGATCGGCTTGAAGCCGGCCGATCAGCAGGGGTCTTGGTGTCCTTGTGCGGGCCGGACCAGCCGAGGTACCGCAGCTCCCGTGGGACATCGACCTTTCGGGCAGCGGTAGCGATGGCGGCGCCGATGAGCACGCCGAGGAAGAGCTTCATCACTCGGACTTGGCCTCCTCGGTGAACTTGAACGTGATCCCATCGACCCTTGCCCGCTTGTCTGCGGGCAGATTCTCGACGATTCCGCCGATCCAGCGGACGTTGGCCTCGTCATACATGCCGAAGACTGTGCCGTTGTCGTCCAGGCACTTGACCCAGGTCGCCGCGCTGTCGCCAGTGTAGACGCCGGTTGCTTCGGGACGGCCGGTGACCGCGCTACCGCCGCCGCCTTGACCCCACGAGTTCCACTCGGTCTCCCACGGGTCCGTCAACTGGTAGGTAGAAGGAACTGGTGCTCCAGCGGTCGGGCACCACCACAGCAGCTCGCCGGAGATCGTGGTCACGACAGCAGTGCCGTGGGTGCCTTCGGCTCGGATGGTCTCGGCGTCGATCAGGGTCTGACGCTCTTCCGAGTAGTCGAACACCGGAACCGGCTGCGACTGCGACATCCGGTTCATGCCGGTCTTGGTGGCCTCGGCCTCCCGCTTGTCGTTGTCCTTACCGCTGTCCTTGTTACCCTCGTCGAGGCTGCAAGCCCCAACCAGGGTAGCGCAAGCCAGGAGCATGCCGGCGATCGCCAACACTCGCTTGCTGATGTTAATCTGCATTATTGCCTTTCTTCTAGCAGTTCGCCGCTTCATAGGCGGCAAGCTGGTTGGTCAGGTAGTTCTCGGTCAACTTGTCGATGTACTCGCAAGCCTCGTCCGCCACCATGCGCTGCTGGGGCGAACCCTCGGGCAGGAGATTGGCCTCTCGAACCAACTTGCGGGCCTGGTCTTTCCAAGCCGTCTGCGTACCACGGTTCTTGTTCTCCAGGCTGACCTGCCGATTAACGTTCTTTTCGGCGAGCCACCAGTCGAACTGCCAACCGGCGACGCCGATGCCGATGAGGATGCCGATGACGAGCAAGCCCGCCAGGATCGCTTTCACAGTACTCATAGGGATTGCATTTCCTCTCTGGGGATGGACACGGGGGTATCCGGGATGAGCAGTTCAGCATCAACCCAGTAAACGTCGAAAAAGCCGTTGTGGTGTTCGACGTAGAACAGCCGCATGTGCGGGTACGGACGGATGAACTCCTGCCGATGCTTCGCGGGGCCTCGTGCGCCGACGCCTGGCCCTTTCGCATGGTAGCGCTGCATTACATAGCTAGGGCGTTCCATCAGTTACGCCTTTCTGCGACGCCGATCAACACTGGCAGCTCGAACTGCTCGTCGAGCGACTGTGTTTCGTCGTCCTCCGGTGGGCGGGGTTCGACACCGTACGCCACCCTCGTCCAGAATTCGATCCTGCGCTGGAGAGCGTCAACCAACGCATCCTGCTCGATGGCTTCGACCCGTTTCTTCGCCAGCTCGACTGCCATCCGGGCATTCGATCGCTTGACGCTCCGCAGTTCCGCTTTGAGCTGTGATTTACGCAATGAGCACTCCAGGTCCCAGGCGTACCCGCACGCCACGAGCGAAAGAGCGATGCCGGCGGCAACGAGTCCGAGCCAGCGCCACCCGATGTCGCTCGCCATCCAGACGAGACTACAAGTCATAACGGTTGCCGCCATCCGGATCCTGGCTGCAGTCTGCGCCATAATCCACCGTATGTAAGTCACTGACCAGCCTGTCTATGTGTTCGAGGTGTAGTTGAGCTGTTTGGTCGGGATTGGTGATGTGGTTCTTGGTGATGATGTCGAGCAATCCCGCCACCTCGCTCACCACCAAACTGAGATCGTAGTCCTCTCGGATTTGGTCCCTGGCTGCGTACGCCATCTTGGCGCCTTGGGTCAGGAATCGCACCACGAGGTTAACGGTGGGATCTGCCATTCGTCGTCCTCCCCGTCCGCCGTAAGCATAACACACACCTTGACTACCTGTCAAGTGACACCGGTAAGCATCTTCCACACCCGATCGGCCGCCTCGGAGGTGGCGTAACCGATCGCCTTACGAACGTCGTCTTGAGTGATCGTCTTCGTCGTTCCTAAACACTCAACCTTAATCGTCTCAATATAGGGACGGGCCTGGTAGAGCGTGCCGGGGATCGCCGGTGGCGTGATCCACCACCGGCCATATGAGCTGCCTCTACGTTCCCACTCGGCAGGAATATTCTCGCCGAAGGCAAACCAAGTGGGTCGACCGTCGACCTCGGGGCCAGGATATAAGCCTTCGTGCTCACCCATTGGCTGGCATCTCCGTTGTAGTGGGCATTGCGGGCGGACGTTCGATTTCCCGCACGTGGACGTTGTGGGCGTGGATCGAAGCGATGACGATCAGTAACCCGACGATGAAGATGAGGATGCGGGTACTGGTGCGCTCCACGGCCTCAATAGTTTCGGTGTAGGTTTGCATCAGACTTTCTTATTATAGGTCACGGCGGTCACTTGCTCACACACTACTGTGTGGCCTGTCCGGCGAGCGTGCAGGCTAGCATTAGCCAATGCGTTCTTGTAGGAATCAGTCTTCCAGCTGCAGTCATTACATTCAGCCATCGCTGCGATGATTCCGGAGTATCGGTTCTTGAGCGGCGGGACATTAGGTATGACGGCACTTCCCGTATTTGGGACACCAGTGGGATCGCTCTTTGGTGAAGCAATCGATGCACCTAATTGGGGTCGCTCCCCAGGGTCCTTCGGCAGTGATCTCGATGCCGCAAAACGATCGATCGCCGAGCTGGAAATAGCAGCAGATGATGTGGGTGATGTCGTCGTCGAAGCACCCTTCGGGATCTTCAACCTCTGGTTCAACGATCGTCATTCAAGACACCCTTCGCTGCTGCTGCTTCGAAGACCGACTGAGCGATCGAGGCTGACATCATCCGGATCGCTCGGACTTCAACTGCACCTCGATCCTTGACCAGCTGCGGTAACTCAAAAATATCGTCGATGACCTCGTGCGTAACGTATGTACCAGGGTCTCGTTGACCACCACTAATGACGAGCGCCACTGCCCAGCCGGTCATGACTCCTCCACGGGATCGAGTGCGGTAAGCGGTACGACGCAAGACCACACCTCACCGTTAGTCAGAGTGAACGGCTGGAGCATCGCCATCGGGTCCTCATCGATGCGTACGATCACCTCATTCGACCCGAGACCATGAACGGGATATTCGTTCTCCGCTCCCTCAGTGTTGACCACAACAGCCAGCACGCCTCGCCTCTGCGGCCACGGGCAGTGGCGGTTTAGGCGAACAGTGGTTCCCGGCTTCATGACCACTCCGCCCACAACTCGCCGTCTCGTATCTCGACGTGCCGCCGTAAACCCGTTGCTAACCGGATCAGCTCATCGACACCATCGCCATGGCCTTTGGGGCGATTGCATTTGGCAACCGGCTTACCCTCGGCATCCACGGCACTCTCCTCCACTCCGCAGGACTCGACCTCATAGGTGGTTTCATTCACGACCTGGAACGGCAGGGTAGCGGACGAAACTGTCATTTGGGTGTTGGGGCTATAAGCGCTGTTGATGCCGACCTGCCAACGTCGCATATCTTTGGCAGCTACCACGGCGTTATCGTATGTGTACTCGAGGATCCGAACCACTCGAACCTTCATGGCTTTGCTCCGCTCAGCGCTGCATCGGCGGCCAGGAACAGACCTGGCAACGCCACTCTCCGTACGGCAGACGTCGAAACGTCGCCTTCGTTCCATTGGTCGCCCGAGTAGCTGGCAATCATCGTCAGGTACCCGTTGATGATGGTCAGCCAGGGTGTTTTGTTGTCGCTCTCCTGGACGGCCATGGCGACAGCCGATGCAACCATGAGGTCGAGCGATCGGGGGTACACCTGACCGACCGGCCCAAGCACCTCCTCGAAGCCCCACTCATCTGCCAGGTAACGATCGAGGTCGGCGCAGGCTTCCGCACTGCCTAAGATGTCGAGCATATCTTGCTGAGTGCCGACAGGCCCTCGGATGCCTCGCAGCGGCAACCGATCCTGGGCCTCGAGCAGAATCCTCTTGACCACTTGGTCTTTGCCGTAACGTGCCGGGATCTCGATTAGGTGATCCATGGCTCTGCGCATCCGGATCAACGAGATATTGTCGACTACATCGGCGGAGGTCATGCCCCAGTGGATCAGCTCAGGCTCGAAGGTTTGGCCATGCGTAGCACCCAAATATAGTGCCAAACCAGCCCGCCAGTTGAACTCCTCGATCCTGGCCTTCACG
>Ga0075430_100000120_pt1 | contig 48405 bp, 46 predicted proteins | sample RhiMetdeltSRZDD4_FD_75294 | JGI IMG/M metagenome (GOLD analysis project Ga0075430, IMG submission 75294) | Populus rhizosphere microbial communities from Tennessee, USA - Rhizosphere MetaG P. deltoides SRZDD4 | ecosystem: Host-associated > Plants > Roots > Rhizosphere > Soil | place: USA... | reverse complement strand
CGCAGATCGCGCTGTACATGTCCGAGCCCGTTCCCGCGACGACGCGGCAGGCGAAGGTGCTGGCGTTGAACTCGTGCTCCGCGTACAGGATGAGCGAGGTGTGCATCGCCCGGACCGCCGCTTCGCTCGGCTTCTTGTTGTGCAAGAGCCTGAGAAAGTGTCCGCCGATGGAGTCGTCGTCGGTCTCCGTGTTGATGCGCTTGCCGCGGTGGCTGTAGTGGTACCAGTAGAGCAGCATCGAGCCCATCGAGGCCATCAGCCGGTCGGCGATGCGCTGCGCGCCCGCCTTGGCATGGTCGTTCTTCTCCGGCTCGATCGTGCCCAGCACCGAGACGCCGGTGCGCAGCACGTCCATCGGGTGCGCCTTCTTCGGCACGCGTTCCAGCGCAACCTTGAGCGCCTGGGGTAGCCCGCGCATTTTCCTGAGGGAGCTCTTGTATTTCTTCAGCTCGTCGCGGGTCGGCAGCTTCTCGTGCACCAAGAGATAGGCGACCTCCTCGAACTCGGCCTGCTCGGCGAAGTCGAGGATGTCGTAGCCGCGGTAGTGCAGGTCGTTGCCGCTGCGGCCGACGGTGCACAGGGCGGTATTGCCGGCCGGGACGCCGGACAGCGCGACCGATTTTTTCGGCTTAGGAGCGACCGCGGGTAAAGAGCTCATCGAGCTTCTTCTCGTAGGCGTGGTAGTTGATGATCTCGTACAGCTCTTCGCGCGTCTGCATCTCCCCGATCGAGCCTTTCTGCGTGCCGGTTTTCCGCAGGTTCTCGTAGACCTTGAGCGCAGCCTTGTTCATCGCGCGGAAGGCGCTGAGCGGATAGAGGATCATCGCCACGTCGGCCGCGCGCAGCTCCTCGACCGTGAACAGGGGGGACTTCCCGAACTCGGTGATGTTGGCGAGGATCGGCACCTTCACCGCATCGGCCACCTTGCGATACATCTCTATCGAGGGGATCGCCTCGGGGAACACCATGTCCGCGCCGGCTTCGACGTACTTCTGCATTCTTTGAATGGCGGAATCCAGGCCCTCGTTTGCCAGCGCATCGGTGCGCGCCATGATGACGAACGAGGGATCGCTGCGCGCGTCCACCGCCGCCTTGATGCGGTCGGCCATCTCGTCTTTCGACACCAGCTCCTTGCCGGGGCGGTGACCGCAGCGCTTGGCGCCGACCTGGTCCTCGATGTGCATCGCCGCCGCGCCGAACTTGACGAGCGAGCGCGTGGTGCGCGCCACGTTGAAGGCGCTCGCGCCGAACCCGGTGTCGACGTCGACCAGGAGCGGCAGCTCGCAGACGTCGGTGATGCGTCGGATGTCGGTGAGCACGTCGTCCAGGCCCGAGATGCCGAGGTCGGGCATGCCGAGCGAGCCCGCGGCCACGCCGCCGCCCGACAGGTAGATCGCCCGATAGCCCACGCGCTTTGCCATGAGCGCGTGGTTGGCGTTGATCGTGCCGACGATCTGGAGGGGCTTTTCTTGTTGTACCGCGTCGCGGAAGCGCTGGCCTGCTGTCATGCGAGTAGCTGCTTGACGCTGTCTCGTTCCTCGTGAAGTTCCTTGAGCGTCGCGTCGATCTTCTTGCGGCTGAAGTCGCTGATCTCGATGCCCTTGACGACCTGGTACTCGCCGCCGCGGCAGGTGACCGGGTAGCCAAAGATCACGCCTTCGGGGATGCCGTAGCTCCCGTCGGAAGGTATGCCCATCGTGACCCAGTCGCCCTCCGCGCTGCCCGAGACCCAGTTGCGCACGTGGTCGATCGCCGCGTTCGCCGCGCTCGCCGCCGACGAGAGGCCGCGCGCGTCGATGACCGCCGCGCCGCGCTTCTGCACCGTCGGGATGAATGTGGAATCGAGCCAGCCCTGGTCGTTGATCGTCGGCCAGACCTTTTTCCCGTCCGCCTCGGCCTGGAAGACGTCCGGGTATTGCGTGGCGGAGTGGTTGCCCCACACCGTGACTTTTCGGATCGAGGTCACCGGCTTCGAAATCTTGTGCGCGATCTGCGAAACAGCGCGGTTATGGTCAAGGCGCATCATGCCGGTGAACTGGCTCGGCTTCAGGCCGGGCGCGTTCTTCATCGCGATCAGGCAGTTGGTGTTCGCCGGGTTGCCGACCACCAGCACCTTCACGCTGCGCTTCGCGACGCGTTCGAGCGCCTTGCCTTGGGGCGCGAAGATCTTGCCGTTCGCCTCGAGCAGGTCCTTGCGTTCCATGCCCGGGCCGCGCGGCCGCGCGCCGACGAGCAGCGCCACGTCGACATCCTTGAACGCCACCATCGGGTCGGAAGCGGCGACCATGCCCTGGAGCAGCGGAAAGGCGCAGTCGTCGAGCTCCATCATCACGCCCTTCAGCGCCTTCTGCGCCTTCTCGTCCGGGATCTCGAGCATCTGCAGGATGACCGGCTGGTCCTTGCCAAGCATGTCGCCGCTCGCGATGCGAAAAAGCAACGAGTAACCGATCTGGCCGGCGGCGCCGGTGACGGCTACGCGCACGGGAGGCTTCGACATTTGGGCTCCGATTGAAGCGGTGAGCGCAAATTCTAACGGACTGCGCCAAACTTGCGCTGTTGAGAACCCAGGTTGCGATCATTGGCGCCGGCCCGGCGGGCATGCTGCTCTCGGAGCTCTTGCATCGCCAGGGCGTGGCGAGCGCGGTGCTCGAAAGGCAGAGCCGCGATTACGTGCTTTCGCGCATCCGCGCGGGCGTGCTCGAGCCCACCACCGTGCAGGTGCTGCGCGAGAGCGGCCTGGCCGCGCGCATGGACCGCGAAGGCCATGTGCACGACGGCATGAAGATCGTCTGGGCCGGGCGCGAGAGCTACTTCATCGACATCCGCAAGCACGTCGGCAAGCGCTTCGTCGCGTACGGGCAGACCAACCTGCAGGAGGATCTCTACGCGGCCGCCGACCGCCGGGGCGCGCCGCTCGTCTTCGAGGCGTCCGCGGTCCAGCCGAGCGATTTCGAAACCGACCGGCCGTGGGTGAGTTTTGCCGTCCAGGGCGAAAAGCAGCGCCTGGATTGCGAATTCATCGCCGGCTGCGATGGATTCCACGGCGTATCGCGCAAGAGCATTCCGCCCGGGGTGCTGCACGAATACGAGAAGGTATATCCCTTCGGCTGGCTCGGGATCCTGTCCGAGACCCCTCCGTTGCCCGATATCACGTATTGCAACCATCCGCGCGGCTTTGCGCTCGCTTCGATGCGCAATCCCCAGCTCAGCCGCTACTACATCCAGGTTGCGCACGGCACCGACCTCGAGGAATGGCCCGACGAGCGTTTCTGGCAGGAGATCAAGGCGCGCTTTCCGCGCGAGCTCGCGGACGCGATCGTCACCGGCCCGTCGATCGAAAAGTCGATCGCGCCGCTTCGCAGCTACGTGGCCGAGCCGATGCAGCACGGCCGGCTTTTCCTCGCCGGCGACGCCGCCCATATCGTGCCGCCGACCGGCGCCAAGGGCCTGAACCTCGCGGTGTCGGACGTTTACTATCTGGCTCGCGCGCTCGGCGCGCATTACCGGGACGGCAGCGACGAGCTGCTCGCGCGCTACACGGAAACGGCGCTGCGCCGCGTCTGGAGCTCGGTGCGCATCTCCTGGTACCTCACCAACCTTCTGCACCGTTTCCCGGGCGCGAGCGACTTCGACCAGCGCGCGCAGGAGTACGAGCTCGAGTACGTTCGCTCTTCGGACCACGCCCAGGCCGCGCTCGCCGAGCAGTACGCTGGGCTGCCGCTATAATGTGAGCGCCCGGAATTAGGGGCCGGGCGCTTTCATGGCGAGCGCGTCCGCGAAGAAAATCCGTCCAAAGTACCTCAGCCTGCCCGCGCTCCTCTTCGAGATCCGCCTGCCGGTTCCGGGCTGGGTGTCGATCCTGCACCGCATCTCCGGCGCGCTGCTCTTCTTCCCGTTCGTGGCCTGGGCGCTGTACCTGCTCGACACCAGCCTGCGCTCGGAGCAGGGTTTTCAGTACGTGCGCGCCGAATATCTGGATCTCCCGCTAGTCAAGCTCGGCATGCTGGTGTTCATCTGGTCGTACTGCCACCACTTCTGCGCCGGCATCCGCTTTCTGTTTCTCGACCTGGACAAGGGCGTGGACCTCAGGACGGCGCGCATCACGAGCTGGGTGGTGATCGTCGCCGGGCTCGTGCTTGCCGGCGTGCTCGGATCGAAGCTCCTGTGAAACGCCTGGTCGTCGGAGCGCACTACGGCCTGCGCGACTGGCTCGCGCAGCGCGTGACCGCGGCCATCATGGCCGTGTACTCGGTGATCGTCGCGGCGATCGTGCTCAAGAACTCGCCGCTCACCTACGCGGTCTGGCGCGACCTTTTCGCGCAGGGCTGGATGCGCGTCGCCACGCTGCTCTTCGCCGCGAGCCTCGCCTGGCACGTCTGGGTCGGGGTGCGCGACATCATCATGGACTACGTCAAGCCCGACGGCCTGCGGCTGACGCTCGAGATCGTCACGCTGCTGGTGATTGCGGCGTACCTCGGCTGGACGGTTCAGATTCTCTGGCGCTGATGCAAGTCCGCCGATTCGACGCAATCGTGGTGGGGGCTGGCGGCTCCGGGATGCGCGCAGCGCTGGAGCTCGCGCGCTCGAACCTGAAAGTCGCTGTGCTGAGCAAGGTCTTTCCGACCCGGTCGCACACGGTCGCCGCGCAGGGCGGTATCGCGGCGCCGCTCGCCAACACGACCGAGGACAACTGGCACTGGCACATGTACGACACGGTCAAGGGCGCGGACTACCTGGGCGACCAGGACGCGATCGAGTACATGTGCCGCCGCGCGATCGAGTGCGTGGTCGAGCTCGAGCACATGGGCATGCCCTTCGACCGGATCGAGAACGGCAGGATCTACCAGCGTCCCTTCGGCGGCCATACCCAGAACTACGGCAGCCCGAAGATGGCGATGCGCGCCTGCGCCGCGGCGGACCGCACCGGCCACGCGATGCTGCACACGCTCTACCAGCAGAACGTGCGCGCCAACAGCCAGTTCTTCGTCGAGTGGATGGCGCTCGATCTCATCTTGGATCCCCAGGACGGCGCCTGCGTCGGCGTGGTGGCGCTGGAGATGGAGACCGGCGAGATCAGCATCCTCCAGGCGAAAGCCACTTTGCTCGCAACGGGCGGCGGCGGGCGGATCTACTGGGCGACGACCAACGCGTTCATCAACACCGGCGACGGCTTGGGCATGGTGGCGCGCGCCGGCCTGCCGCTCGAGGACATGGAGTTCTGGCAGTTCCATCCGACCGGGGTGGCGGGCGCCGGCGTGCTCATCACCGAGGGCGTGCGCGGCGAGGGCGGCTACCTCCTCAACAAGAACGGCGAGCGCTTCATGGAGCGCTACGCGCCCAACAACAAGGACCTCGCGAGCCGCGACGTGGTGTCGCGCGCGATGACCACCGAGATCAAGGAGGGGCGCGGCTGCGGCCCCCACGGCGACTACCTCGAATTGAAGCTGTCGCACCTGAAGCCGGAAGACATCATCAAGCGGCTGCCCGGAATCCGCGAGATCGCGATCAAGTTCGCCAACGTCGACCCGATCCGCGGGCACATCCCGGTCGTGCCGACCGTGCACTACCAGATGGGCGGGATCCCGACGAACTACATGGGGCAGGTGGTGGTGCCGGAAGGCGCGAGCAAGGAGGCGATCGTTCCCGGCCTGTACGCCGCGGGCGAGTGCGCCTGCGTGTCGGTGCACGGCGCAAACCGGCTGGGCACCAATTCCCTGCTCGACTTGCTGGTATTCGGCAAGGCGTCGGGCGAGCAGGTGATCAAGGACATCCGCTCGCAACCGAGTCCGCATCGCGCGCTGCCCAAGGGCGCCGGCGATGCCACGCGGTCTCGGCTTGCCCGCTTGGACAACGCTAGCGGCGGGGAAAGGGTGGTCGACGTGCTGAACGACCTGCGCCGCATCATGCAGGCGCATTGCGGGGTGTTCCGCTTCCCGGAGGATCTGGTTTCGGGCGTTCAGAAGGTGAAGGAGATCGCCGAGCGCTTGAACCGCACCTTCATCCAGGACAAGTCCAAGGTCTTCAACACCGCAAGGGTCGAGGCGCTCGAGCTCGAGAACCTGGTCGAGACCGCGATGTCCACCGTCATCTCGGCCGAGGCGCGCAAAGAGAGCCGCGGCGCGCAGGCGCGCGCCGATTTTCCGGAGCGCGACGACAAGAACTGGATGAGGCACACGCTGTGGTACAAGGAGGGGAACCGCCTCGACTACAAGCCGGTGCACCAGAAGCCGCTGTCGGTCGAGACGATGGAGCCGAAGGTGAGAACCTACTAAATGAAACTGTCCATCTACCGCTTCGACCCCGACAAGGACGAGAAACCCTACCTGAAGGACTACGACGTTCCCCTGGACGGAAACGACCGGATGCTGCTCGACGCCCTGGTGAAGGCGAAGGCGCAGGACGACTCGCTCGCCTTCCGGCGCTCGTGCCGCGAGGGCGTGTGCGGCTCGGACGCGATCAACATCAACGGCAAGAATGGCCTGGCGTGCATCACCAAGATTGCCGAGCTGCCCGAGCACGTGACGCTGCGCCCGCTGCCCGGCCTGCCGGTGATCCGCGACCTGATCGTCGACATGACGCAGTTCTTCAAGCAGTACCACTCGATCAAGCCTTACGTGGTGAACAACGACCCGCCGCCCGAGCGCGAGCGGCTGCAGTCGCCGCAGGACCGCGACGAGCTGAACGGCCTCTACGAGTGCATCCTGTGCGCGTGCTGCTCGACCGCGTGCCCGTCGTTCTGGTGGAACCCGGACAAGTTCGTCGGCCCGGCGGGCCTGCTGCAGGCCTACCGCTTCATCGCCGACACGCGCGACCAGGCGACCGCCGAGCGCCTCGACAACCTCGAGGATCCGTATCGCCTGTTCCGCTGCCATACCATCATGAACTGCGTGGATGTCTGCCCGAAGGGGCTCAACCCGACGCGGGCAATCGGCAAGATCAAGGAAATCATGGTGAGGCGCGCGGTGTGATGGATGCCACCGCGCGCAACCGGCTTTACTGGAAATGCCGCCGCGGCCTGCTGGAGCTCGATCTGGTTTTGCAGAGATTCATCCCAAACTTGAAGGATGAAGACGTGCAGCCGCTCCACGCATTGCTTGAGCTCCCGGACAACGACCTCTGGGACATCATCGTCGGCCGCAGCGACGAGTACGACCACAGATTCGAGGAAACCGTGGCGCGCCTGCGCGCTGCTTAGAAGGCAGAGATATGGCCGACAAATCCGCCACCCTGAAGCTTCCTGACGGTAAGACGCTGGAGTTCCCTGTGCTGCACGGAAGCACAGGCCCCGACGTGGTCGACATCCGCACGCTCTACGGCAAGTCCGGCTGGTTCACCTACGACCCGGGATTCCTGTCGACCGCAAGCTGCAGCTCGGCGATTACCTTCATCGACGGTGACGAGGGCGTGCTGCTCTACCGCGGCTACCCGATCGAGCAGCTTGCCGAGCACTGCGATTTTCTGGAGGTCTGCTACCTGCTGCAGTACGGCGAGCTGCCCAACCGCAAGCAGAAGGACGAGTTCGTCGACATCGTCACCCACCACACCATGGTGCACGAGCAGCTCGCGCGCCTGTACCAGGGGTTCCGGCGCGACGCGCATCCGATGGCGGTGATGGTCGGGGTGGTGGGCGCGCTGTCGGCCTTCTATCACGACGCGCTCGACATCAACGACCCGCAGCACCGCGTGATCTCGGCGTTCCGGCTGATCGCGAAGATGCCGACCATCGTCGCGATGTCCTACAAGTATTCGATCGGCCAGCCGTTCATCTATCCGAAGAACGACCTCTCGTACACCGCCAACTTCATGCGCATGATGTTCGCGGTGCCGACCGAGGAGTACAAGGTGAACTCGGTGCTGGTGAAAGCGCTTGATCGCATCTTCATCCTGCACGCCGACCACGAGCAGAACGCCTCGACCTCGACCGTGCGGCTGTGCGGCTCTTCGGGCGCCAATCCCTACGCTTGCATCGCCGCCGGCATCGCCTCGCTCTGGGGCCCGGCGCACGGCGGTGCGAACGAGGCCTGCCTCGAGATGCTGGAAGAGATCGGCGACGCCTCCAAGGTCGGCGAGTTCATCAAGAAGGTGAAGGACAAGAACTCGGGCGTGCGCCTGATGGGTTTCGGCCATCGGGTCTACAAGAACTACGACCCGCGCGCCAAGCTGATGCGCGAGACCTGCCACGAGGTGCTGAACGAGCTCGGTCTGCACAACGACCGCCTGTTCAAGCTCGCCCTCGCGCTCGAGAAGGTGGCGCTGGAAGACGACTACTTCGTCAGCAGAAAGCTGTACCCCAACGTCGATTTCTACTCGGGCATCGTGCAGCGCGCGCTCGGCATCCCGGTGGCGATGTTCACCTGCATTTTCTCGCTCGCGCGCACCATCGGCTGGATCGCGCAGTGGCAGGAGATGATCACCGATCCGGAGTACAAAATCGGCCGTCCGCGCCAGCTCTACAAGGGAGCGACTAAGAGGGACGTCAAACCGCTCGACAAGAGGTAACGCCTCATGTTGAAAGAATTCCTGAACAACTCCTACCTCTTCGGCGGCAACGCGCCGTTCATCGAGGAGCTGTACGAGAAGTACCTGGTGAACCCGCAGTCGATCCCGGAAGAGTGGCGCGACTACTTCGACCGCATGCAGGATCTGCCGGGCGCGAAGGAGAAGGACGTGGCGCACGCGCCGGTCGTGGAAAGCTTCGTTCAGCGAGCGAAGCGCGGCGAGTTCTCCGCGGCCCGGACCATGCCGGCGGAGCCGGTCACCCCCGAGCGCCTGCAGGTCGCGGCCTTGCTCCTGGTCACGGCCTACCGCATCGCGGGCTCGCGCTGGGCAACGGTCGACCCGCTGAAGCGCATGCCGCGGCCGAACATCCCGGAGCTCGAGCCGGCGTACTACGACCTCAAGGAGGCCGACCTCGACCAGGTGGTGAACGCAGGATCGTTTGTCGGCCTGGAACGGGTTTCATTGAGAGTTCTTGTTCAAGCCCTTCGCGACACGTACTGCCGCAACATCGGCTTCGAGTACATGTTCATCTCGGACCGGGCGCAACGCCAGTGGCTCCAGGAGCGCATCGAGCCGACGCGCGCCGCGCCGAAGGTCGCGCCCGAAGAGCAGAAGCGGCTGCTGCAGAAGCTCACCGAGGCCGAGCATCTCGAGCGCTACCTGCACACGCGCTACGTCGGCCAGAAGCGCTTCTCGCTCGAAGGGGGCGAAAGCCTGATCCCTTCGATCGACGAACTGATCCAGCGCGCGGGCGCGAACGGCGTGCAGGAGATCGTGATCGGCATGGCGCACCGCGGGCGGCTCAATGTCCTGGTGAACGTGCTCGGCAAGATGCCGAAGGACCTGTTCCTCGAGTTCGAGGGCAAGAGCGCGCAGGAGCTGCCGTCGGGCGACGTGAAGTACCACAACGGCTACTCGTCCGACATCACCACCGCGGGCGGGCCGGTGCACCTGTCGCTCGCGTTCAACCCTTCGCACCTCGAGATCGTCAATCCGGTGGTGGAGGGCTCGGTGCGCGCGCGCCAGCGCCGGCGCGAGGACAAGACCGGCGATCAGGTGCTGCCGATCCTGGTGCACGGCGACGCCGCGTTCGCCGGGCAGGGCGTGGTGATGGAGACGCTGAACCTTTCGGGCACGCGCGGCTACGGCACCGGGGGCACCGTCCACCTCATTGTCAACAACCAGATCGGCTTCACCACCTCCGACCCGCGCGATGCGCGCTCCACGATCTACTGCACCGACGTGGCGAAGATGGTCGAGGCGCCGATCTTCCACGTGAACGGCGACGACCCCGAGGCGGTGCTCTTCGTCACGCGCCTGGCGATGGACTTCCGCCAGGCGTTCCACAAGGACGTGGTGATCGACATCGTGTGCTTCCGCAAGCTCGGCCACAACGAGCAGGACGAGCCCGCGGTCACGCAGCCGCTGATGTACAAGAAGATCGCCCAGCACCCCGGTACGCGCAAGCTTTACGCCGAACGGTTGATCACCCAGAAGGTGATCGGGGAGGGCGAGCCGGAAGCGATGATCAAGAAGTACCGCGACACGCTCGACGCCGGCCAGCAGTCGGTGAGCCCGGTGCTGTCGAACTTCAAGTCCAAGTTCGCGGTGGATTGGGCGCCGTTCCTCGGCTCGAAGTGGACCGACGCGGCGGATACGAATGTCCCTTTGGAAGAGCTGAGGCGGCTCGCCGATCGGGCGACCGCGATTCCCGAAGGTTTCACCCTGCACCCTACCGTGGCGCGCGTGATCGAGGCGCGCAAGCAGATGGCCGCGGGCAAGCTGCCGGTCGACTGGGGCATGGCCGAGACGCTGGCTTACGCCTCGCTGCTCTCGAACGGCTACGACGTGCGGCTGTCGGGGCAGGACTCGGCGCGCGGCACCTTCGCGCACCGCCACGCCGTGCTGCACGACCAGGACCGCGAGCGCTGGGACCAGGGCAGCTACATCCCGCTGCAGAACATCGGCAAGGACCAGGGCGACTTCGTGGTCATCGATTCGGTGCTGTCGGAGGAAGCGGTGCTCGGCTTCGAGTACGGCTTCTCCACCGCCGAGCCGAACGCGCTGGTCATCTGGGAAGCCCAGTTCGGCGATTTCGCGAACGGCGCCCAGGTGGTGATGGACCAGTTCATCAGCTCGGGGGAGACCAAATGGGGGCGCGTGTGCGGGCTGGTGCAGTTGCTGCCGCACGGCTATGAAGGGCAGGGCCCCGAGCATTCATCCGCCCGGTTGGAAAGATATTTGCAGCTGTGCGCCGAGCACAACATCCAGGTCTGCGTGCCGAGCAACGCGGCGCAGATCTTCCACCTCCTGCGCCGGCAGATGCTGCGTCCGTTCCGCAAGCCGCTGATCGTCATGACGCCGAAGTCGCTGCTGCGCAAGAAGGAAGCGGCTTCGGCGATCCAGGAGCTCGCGAACGGTCAGTTCCACACCGTGATCCCGGACACCACCACGGTCGACGAGAAAGGCGTGAAGCGCATCGTCGCCTGCTGCGGCAAGGTCTACTACGACCTGGTTTTCAAGCGCACAGAGCTTCAGAAAACCGATACCGCAATCATTCGCGTGGAGCAGCTCTATCCCTTCCCGCACAAGCAGTTCGAGGCGCAGATGAAGCGCTACCCGAACGCGACGGAAGTGGTGTGGTGCCAGGAGGAGCCGCAGAACCAGGGCGCGTGGTACCAGAGCGCGCACTTCTTCCGCGAGAACATGCGCGACGATCAGAAGCTGTACTATGCCGGCCGTCCGGCGTCGGCTTCGCCGGCGGGCGGCTACATGGCTCGGCACAACGAACGGCAGAAAGCACTCGTGGAGCAGGCCTTCGGTAAATACAAATAGCCGATAGATCCCGGCGAGTTACTCGCTGGTTTTTCGACAACTCGGGAAAGGCTAAGCCGGAACCGGGGAAAAACTGAACGGGAGAAGCAGATGATCGTGGAAGTGAAGGTGCCGCAGCTGTCGGAGTCGGTCGCCGAGGCGACGCTCCTCGACTGGCACAAGAAGGAAGGCGAGCGGGTCTCGCGCGACGAGAACCTGATCGACATCGAGACCGACAAGGTCGTGCTCGAGCTGCCGTCGCCCGCGGACGGGGTTTTGGTACGAATAGTCAAGAAAGCCAGAGAATCGGTGGGGTCCGGCGACGTGATCGCGCAGATCGATACCGAAGGCAAAGCGGCCGCGGCAGCGCCAGCGAAATCGGCCCCGGCGCCGGCGCCCGCTCCAGCAGCCCCGGCAGGAGCGCCAGTGATGCCGGCCGCCCAGAAGATCGCGGCGGAGAAGGGCATCGACACCGCGAAGATTCAGGGCACGGGGCGCGACGGCCGCGTCACCAAGGGGGATGTCCTCGAAGCAAGAACAACCCCCGCAAAGGCGCCGCTGCAGCAGCCGCCCCCGCCCGTGAACGTCGACCAGCTGCTCACCGGCCGACCCGAGCAGCGCGTGCCGATGTCGCGGCTGCGTCAGCGCGTGGCCGAGCGCCTGGTGCAGTCGCAGTCGACGGCGGCGATCCTCACCACGTTCAACGAAGTGAACATGGCGCCGGTGATCGAGATGCGCAAGCGCTACCAGGAGCGCTTCGAGAAGGAGCACGGCACGCGCCTGGGCTTCATGTCGTTCTTCGTCAAGGCCGCGGTGCATGCGCTGAAGCGCTTTCCGGTGGTCAATGCCTCGATCGACGGCACCGACATCGTGTACCACGGCTACTTCGACATCGGCGTCGCGGTGGGCAGCCCGCGCGGCTTGGTGGTGCCGATCCTGCGGGACGCCGACCGCATGAGCTTCGCCGAGATCGAGAAGAAGATCGGCGACTTCGGCAAGCGTGCGCAGGACGGCAAGCTGGCGATCGAGGAGCTTACCGGGGGCACGTTCTCGATCTCGAACGGCGGCGTGTTCGGCTCGATGCTCTCGACGCCGATCATCAACCCGCCGCAATCGGCGATCCTCGGCGTGCATGCGACCAAGGAGCGCGCGGTGGTGGAGAACGGGCAGATCGTGGCGCGGCCGATGAACTACCTCGCGCTGTCGTACGATCACCGCATCATCGACGGCCGCGAAGCGGTCCTGTTTCTCGTCGGCATCAAAGAGGCCCTGGAAGATCCGGCCCGCCTGATCCTCGAGATATGAAGTCCTTCGACGTGGTGGTGATCGGCGGCGGGCCGGGCGGCTATATCGCCGCGATCCGCGCCGCGCAGCTCGGCTTCAATACCGCCTGCATCGACGAGTGGAAGGGCGCCGACGGCAAGCCCGCGCTCGGCGGCACCTGCACCAACGTGGGCTGCATCCCGTCCAAGGCGCTGCTCCAGTCCTCCGAGAACTACGAGCAGGCCGGCCACCACTTTGCCGAGCACGGCGTGAAGGTGACAGGGCTCGAGCTCGATCTCGCGCAGATGATGAAGCGCAAGGACAAGGTGGTGAAGTCGAACAACGACGGCATCGTCTACCTTTTCAAGAAGAACAAGATCACCTTCTTCCACGGGCGCGGCAGTTTCGGCAAGTCGGCCAGCGAGGTGGTCGTCGGGGAGGAGACCCTGCAGGCGAAGCAGGTGATCGTGGCGACCGGCTCGAACCCCCGCGCCCTGCCGGGCGTCGAGTTCGACGAGAAGCTGATCCTCAGCAACAGCGGGGCGCTTTCCATTCCCGAAGTCCCCAAGCGGCTGGGCGTGATCGGCGCAGGGATCATCGGCCTGGAGATGGGCAGCGTCTGGCGGCGGCTCGGCGCGGAGGTCACGATCCTCGAGGCGCTGCCGGCATTCCTGGGAATCGCTGATGAGGCGATCTCAAAAGAGGCCGCCAAGGTGTTTGCCAGGCAGGGTCTGAAGATCGAGCTGGGGGTCAAGGTTGGCTCGATCGAAAGGAAGAAAACAGTTAAGGTTCAATATAATGCGGCAGATAACTCATCTAAAACCTTGGAGTGTGATCGGCTCATCGTGTCCATTGGCCGAGTACCAAACACGGACGGCCTGAACGCCAAAGCGGTGGGCTTGAAACTGGACGAGCGCGGTTTCATCGCGGTCGACGAGGACTGCCGCACCAGCTTGCCGAACGTCTGGGCGATCGGCGACGTGGTGCGCGGCCCGATGCTCGCCCACAAGGCCGAGGAGGAAGGCGTGGTGGTGGCCGAGCGCATCGCCGGCCAAAAGCCGCACCTCGATTTCAACACCATCCCCTCGGTGATCTACACCAGCCCGGAGATCGCCTGGGTCGGCAGGACCGAGCAGCAGCTGAAGAGCGAGGGCGTGGACTACCGCACCGGGGTGTTTCCGTTCTCGGCCAACGCGCGGGCGCGGGCGCTGGGCGATACCACGGGGCTGGTGAAATTCATCGCGGATTCAAGAACCGATCAGATCCTCGGCGTGCACATCCTGGGCCCCTTCGCCTCCGAGCTGATCTCGGAAGCGGTGGTGGCGATGGAGTTCCGCGGCTCGGCCGAGGACATCGGCATGATCATCCACGCGCATCCCTCCCTCTCTGAAGCGCTGAAGGACGCGGCGCTCGGGGTCGACAAGCGCTCGCTCAACATTTGAGCCAAGACGTAGTTTCGTACTACCGGCAGAACCTCGCGCGCCGCGGCTTCGTCCAGGATTCATCTCAGTGGCGCGCGGTCGAGCGCCTGCAACGCTTGTTCGAAGAATGGAGCGCGTACAAGAAGCGCCGTGATACGGCGCTAAAGCGCCTGATCGTCAAGCCGCCGCTGCCCAAGGGCGTATACCTCTGGGGCCCGGTCGGGCGCGGCAAGAGCTTCCTGATGGACGCGTTCTATCTGTGCGTGCCGCTGGTGCGCAAGCGGCGCGTGCACTTCCATCACTTCATGCGCGAGATCCACCGCGAGCTCGACCAGCTGAAGGATACCGAGGACCCGATCGCGGAGGTCGCCGCGCGCACGGCGCGGCGCCATCGGTTGATCTGCTTCGACGAGTTCCACGTCTCCGACATCGCCGACGCGATGATCCTCGGGCGCTTCCTCGAGCAGGTCATGGATCGCGGCGTCGAGTTCGTCATGACCTCGAACTACCACCCCGACCAGCTCTACCCCGGCGGACTGCAGCGCGAGCGCTTCCTGCCGGCGATCGAGCTCTTGAAGGCCCGGCTCGACGTGGTCAACGTGGACGGCGGCACCGACTACCGGCGCCTGAAAATGGAGCAGGTGCAGGTTTACCACCTGGCCGAGGCGCCGATGGCGAGAATCTTCGACGAGCTGAAAGACGTCGAGGAAGAGCGCCAGCCGCTCGATGTCGAGGGAAGAAACATTCCGTATCGCAAGCGCGCCGGGGGACTCGTGTGGTTCGACTTTCAGGCGCTCTGCGCCGGGCCGCGCTCCTACGCCGACTATGTCGACCTGGCGAAACGCTTCCATACCGTGATGCTGTCCGGTGTGCCGCGCATGTCGGCGAAGCAGTCGGATGCGGCGCGACGCTTTACCTGGCTCGTGGACGTCCTTTACGACGAGCGGATAAAGCTCGTGGTCTCGGCCGAGGCGGCGCCCGAGGAACTGTTCATCGAAGGCGACAATTCCGCCGATTTCCAGCGCACCGTGAGCCGGCTGCATGAAATGCAGTCGGCCGAATACCGCCTGCTGCCGGCCAGGCGGGTAGCATTGACGGCATGAAAACCGTCATCGCAGTCCTGCTGGCACTCTTCTCGAGCCTTGCGGTTGCTCAGGCTTATCCCACCAAACCCATCCGTCTCATCATTCCCTTCCCGCCTGGGGGCTCGAACGACGTGGTCGGTCGCGCGATGGGCCAGCAGCTGGCAGAAAAGCTGGGCCAGGGCGTGGTGATCGACAACCGCGGCGGCGCCGGCGGAGTCATCGGCACCAACGAAGCGGCGAAGGCCCCGCCCGACGGCTACACGCTGCTCCTCATTTCGACCGCGTTCCCGACCAGCATCGGCTTCAGCCGGCTGCCGCAGGACGCGATGAAGTCCTTCGCGCCGGTGGCGATGCTCGGCAGCGGCCCCGCGCTGTTGGTGGTGCCGGCGAGCTCGCCCGCGAACTCGGTCAGCGATCTTTTGAATTCGCTGAAGGAGAAACCCGGCGAGCTCAACGCCGCGGCGGCGGGCATCGGCAGCTTCCAGCACATGGCGACTGAGCTCTTCCGCCTGCAGTCGAAGACCAACTTCGTGATCGTGCAATACAAGGGCGGCGGCCCGGCGTTGACCGACACCATCGGCGGCCAGGTGCATTTCAACCTCGGCAGCCTGGTGCAGATGGTTCCGCACGTGCGCTCGGGGAAGCTGAAGGCGCTCGGTGTGAGCAGCGCGAAGCGCGTTCCGGCGATGCCCGAGGTGCCGACTATCGCCGAAGCCGGCGTGCCGGGCTACGAGGTGAGCAACTGGTGGGGCATCCTCGCGCCCGCGGGCACGCCGCAGCCGGTGCTCGACCGGCTCTACAAGGAACTGACCGCGATCCTCGATTCGGTGGAAACGCGCAAGCGCTTCGAGCTCGAAGGAGCGGAAGTCGTGCGCATGAAACCATCGGAATTCGCGTCTTTCGTCACGCAGGAGACCGAAAAGTGGACCCGCGTAGTTAAAGAAGCTGGCATAAAGCCGGAGTAACCCATGGAACGCTTCAAAGCCTACAAACTTTCCGAAGTAAAGGACGAGAAGGCGGCCGGCATGAAAATCCGCGCCGAGTTCGTCGATCTCACGCTCGACGACTTGGATCCGGGCGACGTCGTGGTCCGCGTCGCGTATTCCGACGTGAACTACAAGGACGCGCTCGCCGCCACCGGCAAGGGCAAGATCCTGCGGCGCCCCAGCTGCGTCGGCGGCATCGATCTCTCCGGCACGGTGGTGAGCTCGAAGGATCCCGAGTTCGCAAAAGGGGACGCCGTCGTCGGCATCGGCTTCGATCTGGGCGTCTCGCACCACGGCGGCTACGCGCAGTACGCGCGGGTGCCGGGCGCCTGGCTGATGAAGCTGCCGAAGGGCATGTCGCTCTGGGACGCAATGGCGTTCGGCACCGCCGGCTACACCGCCGGCATCGCCATCGTGCGCATGGAGCACGAAGGGCTCAAGCCCTCGAGCGGGCCGGTGCTGGTGAACGGCGCGACCGGCGGCGTCGGCTCGATCGCGCTCGCGGCGCTCGCGCGCCTGGGCTATCACGTGGTCGCGCTGACCGGGAAGGAAAGCGAAGCCGACTGGCTGAAGAAGCTCGGCGCCAAGGAGGTTCTGCCGAGGTCGAGCCTGAACCTCGAAAAGATCAGGCCGCTCGACAAGTCGACCTGGGCCGGCGCGATCGACAATCTCGGCGGCGAGGTGCTGTCGTGGATCTGTAGCACCATGAAGGACAACGGCGTCATCGGCTCGGTCGGCCTCGCGGCGAGCGCGAATCTCAACACCACCGTCATGCCCTTCATCCTGCGCGGAGTGCGGCTGCTCGGCATCAATTCCGGCGAGAGCTCGAACGACGTGCGCGAGACCGTCTGGCGCCGTCTCGGCACCGACATGAAGCCGCCGCTCCTCAAGGAAATGGCGCGCACCGTGCCCTTCAACCAGCTGCCGTCGGTGTTCGACGACTTCATCAACGCGAAGGTGACGCGCCGCGTGGTGGTGGACCTCGCGGAATGAGCCCCTAGCATGGCCCGGACCACCGAACTGCCGCAACGCCGGGTGCTGGTGGTCGACGATTCGAAGTTCGTGCGCACGACCTTCGCATCCATCCTCAAGGCGTCGTTCGGCGTGCGCGAGGAGGCCGACGGCGAGGCGGCGTGGGACGCGGTGGAGGGCGACCCGTCGCTGATCATGGTGTTCACGGACCTCGACATGCCGAGGCTGGACGGCTTCGGGCTGCTTTCACGCATCCGGGGGTCGAGCGACCGGCGCATCAAGCAGCTGCCGGTCGTGGTGATCTCCGGCCACGAGGAGGCCGGGATGAAGCAGCGCGCGCGCGAGTTGGGCGCCAACGACTTCATCGCCAAGTCGGCCGATGCGCCCGAAGTGCTTTCGCGCATCGACAACCTGCTTCGCCTGGTGCGCACGAGCAACGAGCTCGACCAGAGCCGCGAGGCGGTGCAGCGCACCGCGACGCACGACCCGCTCACCGGTACGCACACGCCGCATTACCTCGTAACCGAGGGCCGCAAGCACTTCGCGCACGTGCGCCGGCACGGCGGCCAGCTGTCGGTGATGGCGCTGCGCTTGGACAGCTACGACGACATCGCGCTTGCCGCCGGCAAGGATATCGCGGACGTGATCGTCACGCGGATCGCGAAGCTGGTGATGGACAAGGTGCGCACCGAGGATTCCGTGGCGCGCGTGGCGCAGGCCACCTTCGTGGTCGTGGCGGCCGGCGCGGCTGCGCCGCAGATGCTGGCGGTCGGGCAGCGTCTGCGGCGCGAGCTCGACCAGGCCAAGGTCAAGCACCGTGACCAGGCGCTCAAGTTCGTGAGCAGCCTTGGCGTCGCCTCCGCCGCGGATCCGGCGAATTCCATCGAGGACCTGATGCGTCTCGCGCTGCAGCGGCTGCAGCGCGCGCCGGCCGCGCCGGCGGCCCCCGCGGCGCCGGCGGCCGGCATGCCGGCCGACCTCGAGCGCATCCTGCGCTTCCTCGAGGGTGCGGACATCGCGCGCTTCGGCGCCGCGGCCGACGAGTTCGCGCGGCGACTGAAGCGCATCGCAAAAGCGATCCAGGCCAAACGCGCGCGATCGAACTAGAATCGGGCCGGTGACGACGTACCGCGATTTCCACCGCCGCTCCATTGCCGATCGCGAAAGCTTCTGGGCAGAGGAAGCCAAGCTCGTGCACTGGAACAAGCCGTTTTCCCAGGTCCTCGATTACTCGCGGCCGCCGTTCGCGAAGTGGTTCGTCGGCGGCGAGACTAACCTCTGCTACAACGCGGTCGATCGCCATGTCGCGCGGCGCGGCGAGCAGAAGGCGCTGGTCTGGATCTCCACCGAAGTGGGCGAGACCCGCAGCTTCACCTACCGGGAGCTGTTCGACGAGGTCAACCGGGTCGCCGCGATGATGCAGGCGTTCGGCGTGAAGAAGGGCGACCGCGTCATCATCTACATGCCGATGGTTCCCGAGGCCGCGTTCGCGATCCTCGCCTGCGCGCGCATCGGCGCGATCCACTCGGTGGTGTTCGGCGGATTCGCGGCCGCCAGCCTCGCCGCGCGCATCGACGACGCCAGGCCCGCGCTGATGGTCACCGCCGACGGCGGCAGCCGCATGGGCAAGGCCGTACTCTACAAGTCGCTGGTCGACGAATCGATCCGGCTGGCCAAGCATCCGCCGAAGAAGGTGCTGCTGTTCTCGAGGGGGCTGGACAAGGCGATGCCGGTGGTCGCCGGGCGCGATGTCGATTGGGCGCAATCAAGAGAACAGCACCTGAACGCGAGGGTGGACTGCGCCTGGATCGAGTCGAACCAGCCTTCCTACATCCTCTACACCTCCGGCACCACCGGGCGCCCGAAGGGCGTGCAGCGCGACGTGGGCGGCTATGCGGTCGCGCTCGCTTCGTCGATGAAGCGCATCTTCTGCGGCGACCCCGGCGAGACCATGTTCACCACCTCCGACATCGGCTGGGTGGTGGGGCACTCCTACATCATCTACGCGCCGCTGATCGCGGGCATGACGACCATCCTGTACGAGGGCGTGCCGATCCGGCCCGACCCGGGCGTGTGGTGGAAGATCGTGCAGGACTACAAGGTCGCGGTGATGTTCTCCGCGCCGACAGCCATTCGCGTGCTGAAGAAGCACGATGTCTCGTTCTTGAAAAAGTATGACTCGTCGTCGCTCAAGCACCTCTTCCTGGCGGGCGAGCCGCTCGACGAGCCGACGCATGTCTGGATCAGCGACGCGCTGGGCCGGCCGGTGATCGACCACTACTGGCAGACCGAGACCGGGTGGCCGCTGCTTTCCGCGCATCCCGGCATCGAGAAGACCAAGCTCAAGATGGGCTCGCCGAGTTTCCCGGTCTACGGCTACGACGTCCGCCTGCTGCATGAGCAGACCGGAAAGCCGGTGGCCGACGGCGAGAAAGGCGTGGTGACGATTGCGCCGCCGCTCCCGCCGGGATGCATGACCACGGTGTGGGGCGACGATGAGCGCTTCGTGCAGACCTATTTCAAGGACTTCCAGGGCATCTACTCGACCTTCGACTGGGGCATCCGCGACCAGGAAGGCTACTACTTCATCCTCGGCCGCACCGACGACGTGATCAACGTCGCCGGACACCGCCTCGGCACGCGCGAGATCGAGGAGGCGGTGAACATGCATCCCAACGTCGCGGAGTGCGCGGTGGTTGGCGTGGCGGACCCGGTCAAGGGCCAGATGCCGCTCGCTTTCGCGGTCCTGAAAGACGCGTCGAAGGCCACTTCGGCCGAGGACGTGATGAAGACCGTCGACAAGCAGCTCGGCGCCATCGCGCGGCCGAAGGCGGTGCACTTCGTCTCGCTCCTGCCCAAGACGCGCTCGGGCAAGACGCTGCGCCGCTCGATCCAGGCGCTTGCCGAGGGGCGCGACCCCGGCGACCTCACCACCATCGAAGATCCCAACGCACTGGAGCAAATCCGACAGGCCCTGAGATGAAAACCCGACCCATGCTGACGCTGGAGGACTGCCGCAAGATCACCGCCGCCGCCGAGGCCGAGGCGAGGAAAAACAACTGGAATGTGTGCATCGCGATCCTCGACGACGGCGGGCACCTGCTGCACCTCGCGCGCATGGATGGCGCGACCCCCGCCAACGCGCGCATCGCCGTTGAGAAGGGCCGCACCGCGGCCGAGACGCGCCGCTCGACCGCCGTCTGGCAGGAGCGCATCAAGCCGCGCCCCGAGATGCTGCGCATGCCCGGCATCACCCCGATCCAGGGCGGCCTGCCGATCATGGTCGAAGGCACCTGCGTGGGAGGAGTCGGAATTTCGGGCGTGCAATCCCACGAGGACGAGCAGATCGCTGCCGCCGGCATCAAGGCCGTGACGGGATAAAGAGCAGGGTTGAAGCTTCTCATTGCGGGCGCGGGCATCGGCGGTCTCACTGCCGCGCTCGCCGCGCTGCGCGGGGGCCTGGACGTCGAAGTCTACGAGCAGGCGCCGGCGCTGAAGGAAGTCGGCGCCGGGCTGCAGCTGAGCGCGAACGGCACGCGCGTGTTCTACGCGCTCGGCGTCGGCGAGGAGCTGAAGGCGCTATCCTGCGAGGCGAGCGGCAAGGAAATCCGGCTCTGGAACACCGGCGAGACCTGGAAGCTCTTCGATCTCGGCCAGGTTTCGCTCGAGCGCTACGGCTATCCGTACTTCACCGTCTACCGCCCGGAGCTGCTTGGCGTGCTCGCTTCCGCAGTCCGCCGCCTGAAGCCCGATGCCATTCATCTTGGCGCCAAGTGCCTGGGGTTTTCCCAATCCGACGCGAAGGTCCAGCTTCAACTCACGGATGAAACCCGCGAAGGCGATGCCCTGGTCGGCGCGGACGGCGTCCATTCAAGCATCCGCCAGGCGCTATTCGGTCCGGACAAGCCGCAGTTCACCGGCATCATCGCCTGGCGCGGCATCGTGCCGATGGACCGGTTGCCGAGCCACATGGCGCGCATGATCGGCTCCAACTGGATCGGGCCGGGTGGGCACGTGGTCCACTACCCGCTGCGCGGCGGCCAGGTCATGAATTTCGTCGGCGCGCTCGAGCGCGCCGACTGGCAGGTGGAGTCCTGGAGCGCGCGCGGCACGACCGAGGAGCTCGCGGCCGACTTCGAGGGCTGGCACGAGGACGTCCATGCGCTGATTCGAAACCTTCCGGAGCCCCACAAATGGGCGCTGAAGGTGCGCCCGCCGATGCCGCGCTGGAGCGTCGGTCGCGTCACGCTGCTGGGCGATGCCTGCCACTCCATGGTGCCGTTCCTCGCCCAGGGCGCGGTGATGGCGATCGAGGACGGCTTCATTCTTTCTCGTTGCCTTCAGGAGTTTCCCCTTCCCGAGGCCGTTGTTCGGTACGAAAGCGCCAGGCGCGAGCGCACACGGCGCGCCGTCGATGGCTCGAGCGACAACATCCAGCGCTTTCACAACCCGGCGCTCGCCGATCCGGTGAAGGCGCGCGAGTACGTCGAGCGCGAGTGGGCGCGGCAGAGCGTCGCCGCGCGCTACGAATGGCTATTCCGCTACGATGCCACCACTGCTGCACTCTGAGGACACGCCATGAGAGGCGACGCCGCGCTGATCTCCGCACTGGAGCGCTCGAACATCCACCCGCTATGGGATCGCTACCAGCGCATCACGCCCATGGCGCCGAAGGCAAAGGATGCGCCGATGCACTGGCGCTGGCGCGACATCGAGCCTTTCGCGGAGCGCGCGGCGAAGGAAGTGGCGATCGAGGACGTCGAGCGCCGCGCGCTGATCCTCGCGCACCCGGCGTTCGCGGGCGCGACCGTGACCACGCAGAACCTGATCGGCGCCTTCACCGTGCTCGAGCCGGGCGACAAGGCGGTGCCGCACCGGCACACCGCGGCGGCGATTCGTTTCTCCACCCGCGCGGAGGGCGCGGTCACCATCGTCAACGGCCGGCGCTGCGAGATGAAGGAGGGCGATCTCGTGCTGACGCCGCCCATGTGCTGGCACGGCCACATCAACCAGGGCGGGCGGCGCACCGTGTGGTTCGATGCCGCGAACATGCCCGCGATCTGCGCGCTCGACGCGAGCTTCTTCGAGCCCGGCACGCGCCAGGACGAGCGCTTCTGGGAAGTGGGCGACGCAGGCTCGTCGGAATATCGCTTTCCCGGAGCGGAGACCCGGAAGGCGCTTGTCTCCACGGCGGTAGGGGCCGATGGCGCCCGCACGTTCCGCTACACGAAGGATGGCGGCTCGGTCATGCCGACGCTTGACCTGTTCTGGTCGAAAATCGAAGGCAGGACCCGCCCGAAGCGAGGCACCTACAACGCGATTTGCCTCGTGGTCTCGGGCGAGGGCCGCTCGACCGTAGGGGACGAGCGTTTCGAGTGGTCACGCCATGACGTCTTCACCATCCCGCACTGGACCTGGGCGAGCCACGAGGCACGCCAGGCGGCCGAGCTGTTCGTGGTCACCGACCGCGCGCTCTACGAGCGACTGGATCTCCTGCGCGAAGAAATAGGGTGAAAGACTGGGGGATCGGCGCGCCGGTCCTGCGGGTCGAGGACCTGCGCTTCCTGACCGGCAGCGGCCGCTTCATCGACGATCTCGCGTTTCCGGGGATGCTCCATTGCGTCCTGGTTCGGTCGCCGCACGCGCACGCCCGCGTGCGGAGAATCGAATTTCCCCAGGACCTCCTCGTCTTCACCGGCCGCGACATGGAAAAGGACCGCGTCGGTCCGATGCGCGCGGGCTGGCAGGTGCCGGGCATGGTCGAGCCGCCGCGCTGGGCGCTGGCGCGCGAGACGGTGCGGCACGTCGGCGAGCCGGTCGCGGCGGTGTTCGCGGCGACCAGGGCACGCGCGGAAGACGCAGCCGAGCGGGTCAGCGTCGAATACGAGCCGCTCGCTTCCATTTCGGACGTTTGCTTCCGCTGGACGCGAGGAGATGCGGCGGCGGTCGAGGCAGCCTTCGCTAAGGCCGCCCATCGCGTCGATATCGAGCTGATCAACAACCGCCTGTGTGGAGCGGCGCTCGAGGCGCGCGGCGTGATCGCGAGCGGCGATACCCTGTATTGCGCCACGCAGGCGCCGCACCACATCCGCAGCCACGTGTGCGCCGAACTCGGGCTCCGCGAAACCGAGCTGCGCATCGTGTCGCCCGACATGGGCGGCGGCTTCGGCTACAAGGGAAAGCATTACCCGGAGGAGACGATCGTCGCCTGGGCCGCGCGCCGCTTGCGTCGGCCGGTCAAGTGGGTCGCGGCGCGCCAGGAGTCGTTCCTTTCGGATACCCAGGGCAGGGACCACCGCACGCATGCAGTCCTTGCGTTGAACGAGGAAGGGGGATTTCTAGCCCTCAAGGTCAATACCACCGCGGATCTCGGTGCATACGTCTCCACCTTCGGCGCTGCGATCCCGGGGCCGATCTACAGCGCGCTGCTCGCGGGCCTGTATCGGACCCCGGCCATTCATATAGAAGTAACAGGGGTCTTTTCCAACACCGTTCCGACCGACGCCTATCGCGGGGCGGGGCGCCCCGAAGCATGCTACGTGCTCGAACGGCTGGTGGACAAGGCGGCGTTCGCGCTCGGGCTCGACCGCGCCGAGATCCGGCGGCGCAACCTCATTCCGCGCGCGTCGATGCCGTACAAGACGCCGATCGGGCCGACCTACGACTGCGGCGACTTTCCGAAGGTATTCGAAAGGGCGCTCGAGGTGGCCGATTATGCGGGTTTCGCGGCGCGGAAGCAGTCCTCCAGGAAGCTGCGTGGCATCGGCATCGCCTGCTACCTGGAATCCTCTGGTGTCGCGCCCTCACGCCTTGCCGGGATGATGGGCGCGCGCGTCGGCTTCTACGAGGCGGCCACGGTGCGCGTGGCGCCGGACGCAAGCGTTACCGCATATCTCGGCACGCACAACCACGGGCAGGGGCATGCGACCACGTTTGCCCAGATTCTCTCGGAGAGGCTCGGGGTCGACTTCCAAAACATCCGAATCGTCGAAGGCGACACCGCGGCCGTGCCCGTCGGCACCGGCACCTTCGGCTCCCGCTCGATCGCGGTGGGCGGTTCGGCGCTCGAGGTCGCGTCGCGGAAAATCATCGCGAAGGGAAAGAAGATCGCCGCGCACCTGCTCGAGGCGGCCCCGGCCGACATCGAGTTCAACGGGGGGAAATTCCAGGTCGCGGGCACCGACCGCGCGGTGAGCTTTGCGCAGGTGGCCGGCGCGGCGTACGTCCCGCACAACTATCCGCTCGAATCGCTCGAGCCCGGTCTGGACGAGACCGCGTTCTACGATCCGCCGAATTTTGCCTTCTCGAACGGCGTGCATGTCTGCGAGCTCGAGGTCGATCCCGAGACCGGCGCCACGCAGCTGGTCTCCTACCACGCGGTCGACGACATCGGCACGGTCATCAATCCCATGATCGTCGAAGGACAGATGCATGGCGGCCTTGCGCAAGGCATCGGCCAGGCCCTCGCCGAGCGCACCGTGTACGAGGACGGCCAGCTGCTGTCAGCTTCGTTCATGGACTACGCGTTGCCCCGCGCGGGCGATCTGCCCGAGTTTCGGTGCGAAACTGACGAGTCGCAGCCCTGCACCCACAATCCGCTCGGCGCCAAGGGCTGCGGCGAGTCGGGCGCGATCGGCGCGCCGGCTGCGGTCATGAGTGCGCTCCTCGACGCGCTCGGCGTGGCGGACCTGGAGATGCCCGCTACGCCGCACCGCATCTGGCAAGCCATAATGCGCGAATGATCCAGGAACTGAATCCGGCCAAGCTCGCGCTGCTCTATCGCCGGCAGTTCGAGCTGTGCAAGGTGAGGAAGGGCGAGACCATCGCGGCGGTGAGCGACCTCGCCACGCGCCGTGAATACCTGCAGGCCGCGTTCGCGGCGGCGGACGACCTGGGCGCCGACATCTACGAGCTGTGCGTGAACTCGCTGCCGTCGTGGACCAAGGTCGGTGTGCCGACTATCGGCAAGGCGAAAGGCACGCTCGAGGCCGTCAAGGCGGCGGACATGGTCGTCATCTTCCACGTGCCGCTCTTCACCAAGTGGCTGAAGCAGGTGATGGATGGCGGGACGCGCGTGCTGATGATCATCGACTCGCCCGACGACCTCGAGCAATTGATGGCGCCGCCGGGTTTGAAAGAGGCTTGCAAGTACGCGGACGGGCTCTATAAGAAAACCAAAACCGTGCGGGTTACCTCAGACGGTGGAACAGACCTGACCTATACGTGTGGTGAATACCCCGTGATGACGCAGTGGGGCTACGCCGACGAGCGCGGGCACTTCGACCATTGGGGCGGCGGCCACATCCACACCTTTCCGAACGAGGGCAGCGCGCGCGGCACCGTCGTCTTGCAGCCGGGCGACATCGTGATCCTGCCGTATTGCCGCTACGTCGCCGACCCGGTCAAGCTCGAGATCCGCGAGGGCCACATCGTGAAGCTCGAGGGCGGCGTCGACGCGAAGCTGATGCGCGACTGGCTCGAGGACGGCAAGTCCTCGGCGAAGGACCGCGACCCGTACGCGGTGTCGCACCTCGGCTGGGGCCTCAATCCGCAAGCGCTGTGGTACGGGATCGCGCTGCACGGCGACGAGCCCGAGCGCCACCGCGCCGCGGCGCGCACCTTTCCGGGCAACTTCCTGTTTTCCACCGGCCCGAACACGCAGGGCGGCGGCAAGCGCGACACGCGCGGCCACTACGACGTGCCGATGCGCGATTGCACCGTCGAGCTCGATCGCAAGGTCGTGATCGAGCGCGGCCGCATCGTCGATCAGAAAATGAAAGTCAACCGGGAGGCAAGATGAAACAGCTGGCGCTTCTTCTCATGCTGTGCGTGGCCGCCGCGGCCCATGGCGCAAACAAAGTCAGGATCGGCTTCATCGGCACGCTCTCCGGCCCGAACGCGTCGGTCGGCGTCGACATCCGCGACGCGTTCCAGCTCGCGATCAAGCTGAACGGCGGCAAGCTCGGCGGCCTGCCGGCGGAAGTCCTGGTCGGCGACGACGGCCTGAAGCCGGAGCAGGCGAAGCAGCTCGCCGAGCGCTATCTCAGGCTCGAGAAAGTGGACTTCGTGACCGGCACGGTGTTCTCGAACATCGTGGTGGCGATTGCACCGGACGTGCTCGCGGCGAAGACGTTCTATATCGCGCCCAATGCCGGCCCGGCGCCGTATTCCGGCGCGCAATGCAATCCGTACTTCTTCGTATCCTCCTGGCCGAGCGAGGCCTACAGCGAGGCGGCTGGCCAGTACATCACGTCGAAGGGCATCAAGAACGTGCTGTTCCTCGCCCCCAACTACCAGGGCGGCAAGGATGCCGCTACCGGCTTCAAGCGCTACTTCAAGGGCAAGCTGGTCGACGAGATGTACACCAAGCTCGGCCAGCTCGACTACGCGGCGGAGCTCTCGCAGATCCGGGCGGCCAAGCCCGAGGCGCTGTACGTGTTCCTGCCGGGCGGCATGGGCGTCAACTTCATCAAGCAGTTCGTCGCCGCAGGCATGTCGAAGGACATCCAGCTCGTGGTGCCGCTATGGGGCTCGGACCAGGACATCATCCGCGCGGTGGGCGATCCGATGCTGGGCCTGTTCAGCGTCGGGCACTGGTCGATCGACTTCGATAACCCGGTCAACCGCAAGTTCGTCGCCGAGTTCGAGAAGGAGTACAAGCGGCTGCCGACGGGCTACGCCGCTTCCGGCTACGACACCGCGCTCCTCCTGGACGCCGCGATCCGCAAGGTGAAGGGCAAGATCGAGGACAAGGACGCGCTGCGCGCGGCGCTGCGCGCCGCCGAGTTCAAGAGCGTGCGCGGCGACTTCAAATTCGGGCCGAACCAGTTCCCGGTGCAGAACTACTACCTGCAGCTCGTCGGCCGCGGGAACGACGGACGGCTGGTGCACAAGACGATCGGCACGGTGCTGCAAAACCGTGCCGACGCCTACGTGCAGGACTGCAAGATGAAGTAAGGCGGGGCTACATCCCGCCGGCGCCGGCCTTGGCGCACTGCTCGTCCTGGTCGCCGGTGACGCCGCTCACCCCGACCGCGCCGACGACCTTGCCCTCGACCATGAGGGGCACTCCGCCGGGAGAGGCGTAGATGGCGCCCAGGCTCAACACGGCCGGACCGGCCTTGGCGATCGCATCGACGAACGCGCGCGTCGGGCGCTGGTACGTCGCCGCCGCTCTGGCCTTGCCGATGGCGATATCGTTGCTCGCATACTGCGTGTTCTCCAAGCGCTCGAAGTACAGGAGCGCGCCATGCGTGTCGACGACTGCAACAGCGACGTTCCACTTGTTCTTCTGGCACTCGGCGATGGTTGCCGCCGCGACCTTTTTGGCCGTCGCGAGGGTGATGGACGGACCGTAGTCCGGGCGCCGGTCCTGCGCGATAGCTAGCGTCGTGCACGCGGCCAAGGCAACAGCGGTTGCGAGTTGCAACTTCATGAGTGCTCCTCCTCTGGGTTGAGCAACTAGGGCAGCGCGACTATACGCCGGTCGCGCAGGCTCTCGATTTCCTTGGGTGAACAGCCGAGCTCGGCCAGCAATTCCCGGCCATGCTCGCCGATGCGCGGCGGGTCGGTGCGCTTGCGCAGTCGCTGGTCGTTGAGCGCGAGCGGCAAGGCGGGCACGCGCAGGCTCCGGCCGTCGACGTGCATCTTGAGCAGGCCCCCGGAGGCATTCAGGTGCGGATCGTCCAGCAGGTCCCAGGGCTTCGCGATCGGCGCGAACGGCAGCCCGATCGCCTCGAGCTTGGCGCTAAGCTCGGCCAGCGTGTGCTTTTTGGTGATTTCGTTGACCTTCGGCAGAAGCCAGCCGCGCTCCTTCACCCGCATGCCGTTGGTTTTCAGCCGAGGATCGGCGGCGAGCTGCGGCTCGCCGAACTCGCGGCAGAAGACTTCCCATTGCGTATCGGTCACCACGCCGACAAAGAGCCGCCCGCCGTCGGCGGTGTCGCAGATGTCGTAGACGCCCCACGCCGGGCGCTTGACGGACATCGGCTGCGGCGCTTCGCCGGTAAGCTCGAACTGCGCCATGTGCTGGGCGACCAGATACGCCGTGCTTTCGAAAAGCGAGCTGGTGACGCGCGTGCCGCGGCCGGTCTTGTCGCGCTCGCGCAAGGCCGAGAGGATGCCGACCGCGGCGAAGGTGCCGCCCATGATGTCGATCACCGACGAGCCCGCGCGCAGCGGCCGGTCGGGCAGTCCGGTCATGTACGCGAGGCCACCCATCATCTGGGTCACCTCGTCGAGCGCCAGCCGATGCTCGTACGGACCCTTCAGAAAGCCCTTGAGGGAGCAGTAGATGAGGCGGGGGTTGTCTTTCGACAGCTTGTCGTACGAGAAGCCCAGCTTGTCGAGCGCGCCAGGCCGGAAGTTCTCGGTGAGCACGTCGGCGTTCTGCAGCAGCCGGAACACGAGGTCCCGGCCTTCGGGCTTCTGCAAATCGACCGCGAGGCTTTTCTTGTTGCGGTTGAAGACCGGGAAGAACCCGGCGCCCGCCGCCTCGAGGCGGCGCGTGTTGTCGCCGGCGAGCGGCTCGACCTTGATCACCTCGGCGCCGAGATCCGCGAGCACGAGCCCGCACGAGGGGCCCATCACCATGTGCGCGAACTCGACTACGCGCACCCCTTCAAGCGGCAGCACGAAATCCTTTGGGCAGGCCGGCGAGCGGCGTGTGGCCGTAGACCGGCTCCTCGGGAATCGCCTTCACGAGGAGCTCGCGCGCGGCCATGAGCTTCTGGAAGTCGACGCCGGTCTTCACGCCCATGCTCTCGAACATGAACACCAGATCCTCGGTGATCACGTTGCCGCTCGCGCCGGGCGCGAACGGGCAGCCGCCGAGGCCGCCCATCGAGCTGTCGAAGTGGCGCACGCCTTCCTCGTACGCGGCGAGCGCGTTCGCGAGACCGAGGCCGCGCGTGTTGTGCAGATGCGCGGCCTCCAGCTTCTCGCCGATTTCCGCGCGCACTTTCTTGAAGAGTCTCCTGATCTGCGCGGGATTGGCGTATCCCACGGTATCGGCGAGGCACACGAAATCGCAGAACTCGGCAAGCGCGACCGCGATGCGCACGACGTCGTCCTCGGGGACTTCGCCCTGCAGGGTGCAGCCGAACGCGGTGGAGACCGCGCCCTCGATCTCGACGCCGGCATGCGGATGCTGCGCGCACTTGCGCACTTCCTCGACCATCTGCTCGGGCGTCATGCGCACGTTCGATTCGCTGTGCTTGCGGCTCGCCGACACCGGGAAGGTGACCTTGTGCGCGCCGGCTTCGAGCGCGCGCTGAAAGCCTTTCAGGTTCGGGGCCAGGGCGACGACTTTCAGCCCAGGGATGCCGACCGCATGCTTTACCACTTCCCCCGTGTCGGCCATGGCCGGTATGAGCTTCGGCGGCACGAATGAGCCAACCTCGATTTCCTTGAGCCCGGCCGCGGCGAGCGCCGAGATCCAGCGCTTTTTCGCATCCGTCGGCATCAGGTGGTGCGCGTTCTGCAGGCCGTCGCGCGGGCCGACTTCGCAGATGTGTACGGACATGCCTAGAGTTTACGCTCGAAGCGTCCCACGATGAGGGCGGCGACGATGCCGGTCACCGCCAACGCCAGCATGACCTGCAGCGAGGCGCTCCAGCTGCCGGCGCGCGACGCCGCCCAGGCGATCAGGATCGGGATCACGAACTGCGCGGCATGCGACGACTGCATGACCATGCCGTTGGTCGTGCCGATGTGCTGCGGGCTCTTCGCGTGGACCGTGGTGCCGGAGAACACCGCGGCCGGGATGACGCCGCCGAGCGTCGAGAAAGCGAGCACGCAGGCGAGGCGCGCGGCGTCCGGCAGCGCGGTGGAAAAAAAGCCGAGGGCGGTCGCGCCCATGGAGAAGGCTCCCGCCGCCATCACCGCCCAGCGCGCCATGCCCGAGCGCAGCAGCAGGCCACCGAGCTGGTTGCCGGGGATGTTGATGGCGACGAACGCCGCGGTCACCAGCGCCGCGGCCGCCGGGCTCGCCCCGCGCTCGTCGACCACGAAAGTCGGCAGCCAGGTCATGAGCGAGGTCCACTGGCCGACGTAGCAGATGAAGCCGAGGCACAGCGCGAGGCTGCCGGGCCGGGCGAGCGATTCCAGGAGCAAGCGCAGCGAGCCGATGCCGGTTCCGAGCTGCGCCGCCGGCACCTTGCGTGCGAGCAGCGCAGCGCAGAGCGCGGTGTACGCGGCGAGCACGACCCAGAGCCCGCGCCACCCGATGCTGGAGAGCGCAACCGGGGCGACGAGGAGCGCGAGCGCACCGCCGGTCGGCATGTACGAGCTCCAGATGGAGAAGGCGGTCGCGCGATCCTGCGCCAGCGTCGCCGCGGTGAGGAGCGGCGCCGCCGCCACCACGAAGAGCAGGAAGCCGACGCCCTCGAGGAAGCGCGCCGCGAGCAGGGTGCCGTAACCGCCGGCGAGAGCGCCGAGCAGCCCGCCCGCCACCATCAGACCCAGGCCGGCGAGCGCCGCGTGCTTGACGCCGGCGCGCTCGGCGAACACGCCGAAGAAGACGCCGACCGAGGCGCCGATCGTGTACAGCATGGTCTGGATCCAGCCGGACTCGACCAGCGTGAGGCCGAGGTCGGCGCGCAACGTCGGCAGCGCCGGCGGCACCTTCGTCATGTACGCGCCGGCAGCCAGCCCGCCGGCGAAGATGACCCAGACCGCGGGCCAGTTCGTCAAGCGACGTTAACCGGGATCTTCAGCTCGACAATCTTCTTCGACCACTCGCCGGGACCGGTGCTGTGCACCGAGACGCCGCTGGCATCGACCGCCACGGTGACGGGCATGTCCTTCACCTCGAACTCGTAAATGGCTTCCATGCCGAGGTCCTCGAACGCGAGCACGCGCGACTTGCGGATTGCCTTGGACACCAGGTACGCCGCGCCGCCGACCGCCATCAGGTAAGCGGCCTGGTGCTTGCGGATCGCCTCGATCGCGGCGGGCCCGCGCTCGGCCTTGCCCACCATCGCGACCAGGCCGGTCCGCGCCAGCATCATGTCGGTGAACTTGTCCATGCGCGTCGACGTCGTCGGACCCGCCGGCCCGACGACTTCATCGCGCACCGGGTCGACCGGGCCAACGTAGTAGATGACGCGGTTGGTGAAATCGACCGGCAACGGTTTTCCCTGCTCGAGGAAATCCTGTATGCGCTTGTGAGCCGCATCGCGGCCGGTGAGCAGCTTGCCGGAAAGGAGGAGGCGCTGGCCGGGTTTCCAGGAAGCGACTTCGGCTTTCGACAGCGTGTCGAGGTTCACGCGCTTGGAATTGGCATCGGGCGACCACGTGACGGCGGGCCAGTCGGAAAGCTTCGGCTCCTCGAACTCCGCGGGGCCGGAGCCGTCGAGCACAAAGTGCGCGTGCCGCGTGGCGGCGCAGTTCGGGATCATGGCGACCGGGCGATTTGCTGCATGAACCGGATACGTCCGGATTTTTACGTCCAGGACCGTTGAAAGGCCGCCCAGCCCCTGGGCGCCGATGCCGAGCGCGTTCACCTTATCGTAGAGCTCGACGCGCAGCGCCTCGACCTTGCTCTTCGGACCGCGCGCCTTGAGCTCGGCCATGTCGATCGGCTCCATCAGCGCTTCCTTGGCCATCAGCATCGCCTTCTCGGCGGTGCCGCCGACGCCGATGCCGAGCATGCCCGGCGGGCACCAGCCGGCGCCCATGGAGGGCACGGTCTTCACCACCCAGTCGGCGATCGAATCCGACGGGTTCAGCATCACGAACTTCGCCTTGGCCTCCGAGCCGCCGCCTTTCGCCGCGACGTCGACCTCGAGCTTGTCGCCCGGCACCATCTGCACGCTGATCACCGCCGGGGTGTTGTCCTTGGTGTTCCTGCGGCCGAAGTCCGACTCGTCGAGCACCGAAGCGCGCAGCTTGTTGTCCGGATCCATGTAGGCGCGCCGCACGCCTTCATTGATCGCGCCTTCGAAATCCTCGAAGTCGAAGCGCACGTTCATGCCGATCCTGGCAAACACGTTGACGATGCCGGTGTCCTGGCAGATCGGACGATGGCCCTCGGCGCACATGCGGGAGTTGGTGAGGATCTGCGCAATGGCGTCCTTCGCCGCCGGCGACTGCTCGCGCTCGTAGGCGCGGCCCAGGGCGCGGATGTAGTCCGCCGGGTGGTAGTAGGAGATGAACTGCAGCGCGTCGGCGACGCTCTGAACGAGATCCGGACGCTTGATCGTCGTCATACGTGCTTCTGCTCGTGGGAGCCACCGACGGCGGGCGTGATGCGATCTGCCGCCGCGATCGCCAGCGCCGACACCAGGAAGGTGAGATGGATGCCCACCTGCGCCACGATGGTCTTCTCGTCGTACGCCGCCGCGTTGATGAAGGTCTTGAGGAGGTGGATCGAGGAGATGCCGATGATCGCGGTGGCGAGCTTCACCTTGAGCACCGAGGCGTTCACATGCGACAGCCACTCGGGCTGGTCGGGATGGCTTTCCAGCCCCATGCGCGAAATGAAGGTCTCGTAGCCGCCGACGATCACCATGATGAGCAGGTTCGAGATCATCACCACGTCGATCAGTCCGAGCACCACGAGCATGAGCACCGTCTCGTTGGGCTTCTTCGGCCGCGAGCCGCCTTCGACCGTGACCGAGTCGAGCACGTGTTCGAGCGCGCTGGCATCCCCGAACGTCGCCATCAGGAGGTAGTAGAGCTCCTGCCAGAAGACCCAGACGTAGATCGCCTGCGCCACGATCAGCCCGAGATAGAGCGGCAGCTGCAGCCAGCGGCTGGCGAAGATGAAGGAGGGAAGCGGGCGCAGTACGCGCTCTTCGCTGGGGGTTTTCATCGAGAGGCGTTGCCTTTACAGGTGTTGGATTTGGTGATTGTATTAGCGTAAGCGGGGTGTAAGCACACTGCACGCAAAATCCCGCCTACGAGGAGGAGTCAGCATGTCGTCGACCATCGAATCGGTCCTGCAGGAGAAACGGGTCTTTCCGCCGTCGCCTGCGGTCGTTAAGCAGGCCAACATTTCCGGCATGGAGGCGTACCGCAAGCTCTGCGCCGAGTTCGAGCGCGACTTCGAAGGCGCCTGGGCGCGCCTCGCGCGCGAAACGCTGCTCTGGTCCAAGCCGTTCACCAAGGTGCTGGACGAGACGAAGGCGCCGTTCTTCCGCTGGTTCTACGACGGCGAGCTGAACGCGTCCTACAACTGCCTCGACCGGCACCTGAAGACCCAGCCCGACAAGACCGCGATCATCTTCGAGGCCGACGACGGCAGCGTCACCAAGATCACCTACCAGCAGCTGTACAAGGAAGTGTGCCGGTTCGCGAACGCGCTCAAGGCGAAAGGCATCAAGCAGGGCGATCGCGTGCTGATCTACATGCCGATGTCGATCCAGGCCGTGGTCGCGATGCAGGCGTGCGCGCGCATCGCGGCGACGCATTCGGTGGTGTTCGGCGGCTTCTCGGCGAAGAGCGTGCAGGAGCGCATCATCGACGCCGGCGCGATCGCGGTGATCACCGCGGACGGTCAGTTTCGCGGCGGGCGCGAGATTCCGCTGAAGCCGGTGGTCGACGAGGCGCTCGGCATGGGCGACTGCCAGGCGATCAAGGACGTGATCGTGTACCAGCGCTCGGGCTCGAGCGTGCCGATGCAGGCGGGGCGCGACAGCTGGTGGCACGACGCGGTGAAAGGGCAGGCCGAAACTTGCGAGCCCACGTTCGTGAACGCGGAGCACCCGCTCTTCATCCTCTATACCTCGGGCTCGACCGGCAAGCCGAAAGGCATCCAGCACTCCACCGGCGGCTATCTCCTCTGGTGCGCGCTCACCATGAAATGGGTGTTCGACAACAAGCCGGGCGATACCTTCTGGTGTACGGCTGACGTCGGCTGGGTCACCGGCCACAGCTACATCGCGTACGGGCCGCTCGCCGTGGGGGCGACCGAGGTCGTGTTCGAAGGCGTGCCGGTCTACCCGGACGCCGGCCGCTTCTGGAAGATCATCCAGGACCACAAGGTCAACGTGTTCTATACCGCGCCGACCGCGATCCGCTCGCTCATCAAGGCGGGTGGCGACCTGCCGAAAAAATACGACCTCTCGTCGCTGCGCATCCTCGGCACGGTCGGCGAGCCGATCAACCCGGAGGCCTGGATGTGGTACCACGAGACGGTGGGCGGCGGCCGCTGCCCGATCGTCGATACCTGGTGGCAGACCGAGACCGGGGGCCACCTGATCTCGCCGCTGCCGGGCGCGACGCCCACCAAGCCCGGCTCGGCGACGCTGCCGTTGCCCGGCATCTTCGCCGACATCGTCGACGAAACCGGGCACTCGGTCGGCCGCGGCAAGGGCGGCATCCTGGTGATCAAGCGGCCGTGGCCGTCGATGCTGCGCACGATCTGGGGCGACCCCGAGCGCTACAAGAAGACCTACTGGCCGGACGACTTCAAGGGCAAGCTCTACCTCGCCGGCGACGGCGCGAGCATGGACGACGAGGGCTACTTCCGCATCGTCGGGCGCATCGACGACGTGCTCAACGTGTCCGGCCATCGCCTGGGCACCATGGAAGTCGAGTCGGCGCTCGTCGCCAATTCGAAGCTGGTCGCCGAGGCGGCGGTGGTCGGGCGCCCGGATGAGCTCACCGGCGAGGCGATCTGCGCCTTCGTGGTTTTGAAGGGGCCGCGGCCCAATGGCGCCGAGGCGAAGAAGGTGGCCGAGGAGCTGCGCCAGTGGGTGGCGAAGGAGATCGGCCCGATCGCCAAGCCCAGGGACATCCGCTTCGGCGACAACCTGCCGAAGACGCGCTCGGGCAAGATCATGCGCCGGCTGCTGCGCTCGATCGCCAAGGGCGAGGAGATCAAGCAGGACGTTTCGACGCTGGAGAACCCGCAGATCCTGGAGCAGCTCAAGCAAAGCACCTGAGAGGGAGGAGGGCATGGCACTGAAGATCCCGCATTGCGCGCGGTGCTCCGGCGCCTGCGAGCTGAAAGCGCTGCCTTCGGTGTCGGGCGCGGACGGCTCGCTCAAGATCACCGCGCACCAGTTCCCGGTGTTCGCCTGCGCGAAGGGCCACCACGCTCCGGTGCACGGCGACTTCATGATCTGGCTGATCCGCGAGATCAAGAGCCGCGGCGAAAGCCTGCCGGCGGGCAAGGAGCAGGGGCTGGTGTTCAAGAAGCACCTCTGCGGCGCGTGCGGCAAGGAGCTCGGCGCGAAGCCGGAGCGGCGCCAGGCGTTTCCGCTGGAGATGAAGTTCGAGGCGCTCGCGCCCTTCAGGCTCGAGCTCGAGCTGCCGGCGTACAAGTGCACCGGCTGCGGCAAGGAGCAGATCCGCTCGGCGAAAGAGCTGGGCGGCCACGTGGCCAACGCCGCGGTCGGCATCAACGACAGCGCCGGCTTCCCGCACAGCGGCTAGCGAGATGCGCGATATCGACGGCAAGGGCGAGCGCTTGATCGCCCTGTGCATGCTCGGCTGCGTGCTGTTCAATTTCCCGATCCTCGCGCTGTTCAACGTGCCGGGAGCCTTGTTCGGCGTGCCGGTGCTGTACGCCTACATCTTCATCGCCTGGGCGCTGCTGATCGGCCTGATGGCCTGGGTTGTGGAAAAGCGCAAATAGATGCTGCAGGGCTGGGTCATCGTCGGCACCTCGTTCGCTTACCTGGGGCTGCTGTTCGCGATCGCCTACTACGCCGACAAGCGCGCCGACGCCGGCCGCTCGGTGATCGCCAGCCCCTACGTCTACAGCCTCTCGCTCGCGGTCTATGCCACGGCCTGGACCTTCTACGGCAGCGTGGGCCGCGCGGCGAGCGACGGCGTGGGCTTCCTGCCGATCTACATCGGCCCGACGCTGATGATCGCGCTGTGGTGGATCGTGATGCGCAAGATTCTGCGCATCTCGAAGCAGAACCGCATCACCTCGCTCGCCGACTTCATCGCCTCGCGCTACGGCAAGAGCGCGCTGCTGGGCGGGGTGGTGACGGTGATCGCGGTGATCGGCATCCTGCCCTACATCTCGCTGCAGCTGAAGGCGATCTCCAACAGCTTCACCATCGTGCTGCAGTATCCCTGGATCATCATGCCCGCCAAGGTGGACACCGGCGGCGGGGTGATGCAGGACACGGCGCTCTGGGTGGCGCTGATCCTCGCCGCGTTCACCATCGCGTTCGGCACGCGCCACCTGGACGCGGCCGAGCACCACGAAGGCATGGTGGCGGCGATCGCCTTCGAGTCGCTGGTGAAGCTGCTCGCGTTCCTGGCGGTGGGAATTTTCGTGACCTTCGGCATCTACAACGGCTTCGGCGATCTGTTCGACCGGGCGGCGGCCGATGCGAAGCTTTCCGCGATGCTGACACCGCTCGAGGGCGTGGCCGGCGGCTACGCGAGCTGGGTCTGGCTCACCATCCTGTCGATGATGGCGATCATGTTCCTGCCGCGCCAGTTCCAGGTGACGGTGATCGAGAACACCGACGAGAAGCACATCAACAAGGCGATCTGGCTGTTCCCGCTGTACATGCTGGCGATCAACATCTTCGTGCTGCCGATCGCCTTCGGCGGCGTCCTGCATTTCCCCGAAGGCAACGTCGACGCCGATACCTTCGTGCTCACACTGCCAATGGCGGAGAAGCAGGAACTGCTCGCGCTGCTGGTGTTCATCGGCGGCCTGTCGGCCGCCACCGGCATGGTGATCGTCGAGACCATCGCGCTCTCGACCATGGTGTGCAACGACCTGGTGATGCCGGTGCTCCTGCGCCTGCGGCGGCTGCGGCTCACCGAGCGCAGCGACCTGACCGGCCTGCTGCTCGGCATCCGGCGCGGCGCCATCGTCGGAATCCTGCTCCTCGGCTACCTCTACTTCCGCCTGGCGGGCGAAGCCTATGCCCTGGTGTCGATCGGGCTGATCTCGTTCGCCGCGGTGGCGCAGTTCGCGCCGGCGGTGCTGGGCGGCATCTTCTGGAAGGGCGGCACGCGGCGCGGCGCGCTCGCGGGCCTGAGCGCCGGATTCGCGGTCTGGCTCTACACGCTGCTGTTGCCGGCGCTCGCGCGCTCGGGATGGCTGCCGATCGGCTTCATCGAGCATGGGCCGTTCGGCGTCGAGCTGCTCAAGCCGCTGGAGCTCTTCGGGCTCGCCGGCCTCGACCAGATCACCCACGCGATGCTCTGGAGCATGCTCGTCAACATCGGCGCCTATGTCACCGTCTCGCTCTCCGGGGCGCAGAGCGCCGACGAGCACCGCCAAGCGAGCGTGTTCGTCGACGTCTTCCGGCAGGGCGGAGAGGCGGGCGGCGCGCGCTTCTGGCGCGGCACGGCGTCGGTGCCGGAGCTCTATAGCCTTCTCGCGCGCTTCCAGGGCGTCGCCGCGGCCGACGCCGCGTTCACCGACTACGCGCGCGCGCGGGGCGTGCGCTGGCCCGGCGGCGCACTCGTCGCCGACGCGGAATTCGTGCATTACGTCGAGGTCCAGCTCGCCGGCGCGATCGGCGCCGCCTCGGCGCGCATCATGGTGGCCTCGGCGGTGAAGGAGGAGGCGCTGACGCTGGAGGAAGTGCGCAAGATCCTCGACGAGGCGTCGCAAGTGGTGATGTACAGCCACCGCCTGGAGCAGAAGTCGCGCGAGCTCGAGGCGGCGACTGCGGAGCTGCGCGCGGCGAACGAGCGGCTGAAGGAGCTCGACCGGCTGAAGGATGACTTCCTTTCGACGGTGACGCACGAGCTGCGCACGCCGCTCACCTCGATCCGCGCGTTCAGCGAAATCCTCAACCAGGAGCCGGACGTCGATCTCGCGCAGCGGCGCAAATTCCTCGGCATCATTACCAAGGAGACCGAGCGCCTGACGCGCATCATCAACCAGGTGCTGGATCTCGCGAAGATCGAGGCCGGGCGCGCGGAATGGAGCGAGGCGCCAGTCGACCTGCGCGAGACGGTAAGCGACACGGTGATCGCGATGAGCCAGGTGTTCCAGGAGAAGAACGTGCGCGTCGAAGCGCACCTGCCGGACAAGGTGACGGCGGTCAACGCGGACGTCGACCGCATCATCCAGGTCATGCTCAACCTGCTCTCGAACGCGGTGAAGTTCTGCGATCCGGCCGACGGCCGCATCGAGATCACGCTCACCGAGGACGAGCGCGAGCTGCGCGTCGACGTGCGCGACAACGGCCCCGGCATCCCCGCGGCCGACCAGCAGAAGATCTTCGACAAGTTCGTGCAGGCCGGCGACACGCTCACCAACAAGCCGCAGGGCAGCGGGCTCGGGCTCTACATCAGCCGCCACATCGTCGAGCACCACGGCGGGCGCCTCTGGGTGCAGAGCCGGCCGGGCGAGGGCGCCTGCTTCTCCTTCACCCTGCCGCTCGCCCGAGCTGCGGGCGGTCTCGCCCGGGCCGCATGAGCAAGAAGGTGCTGATCGCCGACGACGAGGCCAACATCGTCGCTGCCCTCGAGTTCCTGCTGCGCAGGAACGGCTACGAGGTGATGGCGGCGCAGAACGGCGAGGAGGCGTTGCGGGGGATCGAGAGCTTCGCGCCCGACCTCGTGCTGCTCGACGTGATGATGCCGCGCATCAGCGGCTACGAGGTGTGCCGCCGCATGCGCGAGCGCCCGGAATGGCGGCACATCAAGATCGTGATGCTTTCGGCCAAGGGGCGCGAGGCGGAGGTGAGCAAGGGCGTGTCGCTCGGGGCGGACCTCTACGTCACCAAGCCCTTCTCCAACACCGAGCTGCTAGGTAAGGTAGGCGAACTTCTCGCGCGCCCGTGAAACGAGCACGCAAGTTTGCCGCGCTGCAGCAAAGCAGCGTAAGTCCTGCGTAAGTATAGTGACGCACCATTTTGTTGTTTTGGGCCCTTGGGAGGGGAGACATGCAGCTCACTGAAAGGCATCACGAGTACTGGCGGAAGAACCTCGTCATTACCGCCATCCTGCTCGCCATCTGGTTCGTCTTCACGTTCGTCGAAGCCTGGTTCGCGCGCGAGCTGAACCAGATCACGTTCTTCGGTTGGCCGCTCGCCTTCTGGTTCTCGGCGCAAGGCTCGCTCGCGATCTACGTGATCATCATCGGCGTGTACGCCTACCTGATGGGCAAGCTCGACAAGGAATACGGCGTCGACGAAGGAGACCTGGAATGAGCACCGCGACCTTCTCGCACAGCGCATTCAATCGCCAGCTGAAGAAGTACTACAGCTTTTACACCGGCGGCTTCATCCTCTTCCTGCTCGCGCTCGCGGTTGCCGAGCAGCTCGGCATGTCGCGCGCATGGATCGGCTACTGGTTCCTGTTCGCGACCATCGCGCTCTACGCCGGCATCGGCATCATGAGCCGCACCTCCGAGGTCGCCGAGTATTACGTCGCCGGGCGGCGCGTACCCGCGTTCTTCAACGGCATGGCAACCGGCGCCGACTGGATGAGCGCGGCCTCGTTCATCGGTATGGCGGGGACCCTGTTCCTCTCGGGCTACGACGGCCTGGCGTGGGTCATGGGCTGGACGGGAGGCTACTGCCTGGTGGCGCTGTTCCTCGCGCCTTACCTGCGCAAGTTCGGCCAGTTCACGATCCCCGACTTCCTTGCCGAGCGCTACGGCGGCAACATCGTGCGCACGATCGGCATCATCTCGGCCATCGTCTGCTCGTTCGTGTACGTGGTGGCGCAGATCTACGGGGTAGGCCTGATCACCAGCCGGTTCACGGGCCTCGAGTTCGGCATCGGCGTGTTCGTCGGCCTGGCGGGCATCCTGGTGTGCTCGATGCTCGGCGGGATGCGCGCGGTGACCTGGACGCAGGTCGCGCAGTACATCATTCTCATCATCGCCTACCTCACCCCGGTGGTCTGGCTGGGGATCAAGCACACCGGCATTCCGGTTCCTCAGCTCGCCTACGGCTACACGCTGCAGAAGGTGACCGAGCTCGAGAAAAAGATCACCAACGATCCGAAGGAGCAGGAAGTCCGCAAGACCTTCGCCGACCGCGCGGCGGCCGGCAGGGCGGCGCTCGCCGACCCCGAGAAGGCGTACGCCGCGGGCAAGGCGCAGGCCGAGAAGCGGCTGGCGGACATGAAGGCGCGCAACGCATCGGCCGAAGAAACGGCGGCAGCCGAAAGAGCGCTCGCAGCCTATCCGGCCAGTGTGGCCACCGCGCGCTCGATCTACCAGCGCGAAGCGGGCATGGCGGCGCGTTCCGCCGGGCCGAGGCCGCACGCGGAAGCGTTCCCGGGCAAGGACGAGGCGGCGCGCAATATCGCGCGGTGGAACTTCATCGGCATCGTGTTCTGCATGATGTTCGGCACCGCGGCGCTGCCGCACATCTTGATGCGGTACTACACCACGCCGAGCGTGCAGCAGGCGCGCGTCTCGGTGTTCTGGTCGCTGTTCTTCATCTTCCTGCTCTACTTCACCGCGCCCTGCCTGGCGGTGCTCGCCAAGTACGACATGTACTCGAACCTGGTGGGCAGCTCGTTCGCCTCGCTGCCGGCATGGGCGGCAGCCTGGGCGAAGGTGGACCCTGGATTGCTGAACATCACCGACATCAACAGGGATGGCATCGTGCAGTGGGCCGAGGTGGTGATCGGCGGCGACCTGATCGTGCTGGCGACGCCCGAGATCGCGGGACTGCCGTACGTCGTCTCGGGCCTGGTGGCGGCAGGCGGATTGGCCGCAGCGCTCTCCACGGCCGACGGCCTGCTGCTCACGATCTCCAACGCGCTCTCGCACGACCTGTACTACAAGATGATCGACCCGCATGCTTCGACCTCGCGGCGCGTGACGATCTCCAAGGTCCTGCTGGTGGTGGTGGCGATCATCGCGGCCTACGTGACCTCGCTCAAGCCGGGAGACATCCTGTTCCTGGTGGGCGCCGCGTTCTCGCTCGCAGCCTCGGCGTTCTTCCCGCCGCTGGTGATCGGCGTGTTCTGGAAGCGCGCCAACAAATGGGGCGCGATTGCCGGCATGGTCGCCGGCCTGGGCGTGTGCGTGTACTACATGATGCGCACGTACCCCTTCTTCACCAACATGGGCGTGCCCAAGATGGACTTGTGGTTCAACCTGAGCCCGGTATCGGCCGGGATGTTCGGCCTGCCGATCGGATTGCTCACGATCATCATCGTCAGCTATCTGACGCCGCCGCCGTCGCGGGAGGTGCAGGAGCTCGTCGAACACGTGCGCTATCCGCACCTTAGGGGCGATACGGTCATAAGCGAAGCCCGGTAGGAGCGGGCCTGGCCAACAAGGCCCGCCGCGCGCGGGCCTTGTTTTTTGAAACGGCATTTTCGAGAGACGAAGCATGAGAAACCTGCTGATGGCCGCGATCTGCGGCGCGATCCTTACCCTTGCCGGCTGCGCCGATGGCGGCCAGCCGCGCGGCCTGTTCACCGGCTACGTCACCGACAAGACCGAGGAGGAGGTGGTCGCGAAAGTCGGCAAGCCCGACGCGATCGACACCAGCAAGCCGGCCACGCCGCGCTGGGTCTATAAGCGCAAGACTTTCGACCCCGACAACCTGAACCAGGTCGACAACGAGACCATCCTCATCTTCCAGAAGGACGCGAGCGGCAAATTCAAGGTCGCCCAGGTGATCTTCAGCTAGTTCACCAGGTCCCTCACCAGGTAGGCGAGGTCGCTGCGGCCGGACTCGACGATCAGCCGGCGCGTCATGCGCGGGTCGAAGCGCACCAGGTGCAACACCACGCTTTTGACGTTGGCGGGTTGGTTGAGCGCATGGTAGGCCATGCCGAGCGCGTACCAGGCGTGCGGATTCATCGGCTGCAGCGTGGCAGCCTGGTGCAGCGCTTTCGCCGCCTCGTCGTGCCGGCCAAGCGCGGCATGGCACATGCCCATGCCATACCAGGCGCGGTCGAAACCGGGCTTGAGCCGGGTCGCCTCGCGGAATCGCGCGATCGCCTGCTCGTGCAGGCCGCGCTTGTCGTAGGTGAAGCCCAGGTTGAAATGCGCCGAGGCGTCCCCGGGCGCGGCGCGCAGCACCTCGGCGAAGTGCGGCTCGGCCTCGGCGTACCGCTCGAGCGACGCCAGCATGTACGCGAGCCGGTTGGCGGCGCGGTGAAAGGCCGGGTTGGCGCGCAGCGCCGCGCGGTACTCCGCGATCGCGTCCTCGCGCCGGCCAAGCGCTTCACGCATCCGCGCGCGCAAGTAGAATTTCCAGTGCTCCATCGATGGACCCCGCGCTCCAGATTATCCTAATCCTCAAGGCGCTGACCGAAGTCGCCGGCGTGGCGTTCTTCGGGCAGGGCGTGCTGTGGGTGCTCGCCGGTTCCCGGCGCGAGGACAACCTGATCTACAAGTTCTTCCGGATCCTCACTTCGCCGGTGAACAAGGTGACCCGTTTCATCACGCCGCGCGTGGTCCTCGACCAGCACATCGGACTGGTGGGCTTTCTGCTCGTGCTGGTGCTCTGGGTCGTCCTGACCGCCTACAAGATCAAGACCTGCTCGGAGCTCGGCTATCCGCGCATCGCGGTTCCCGGCTGCTCCTAGCTCGCTTCCGGCTTCTCCAGGCTGTAGCCCAGGCCGCGCACGGTGACGATGCGCACGCCGCCCGGCTCGAGCTTCTTGCGCAGGCGATGGACGTAGACCTCGATCGCGTTGCCGGACACTTCCTCGCCCCACTCGCACAGGTGGTTGACGAGCTGGTCCTTCGACACCAGGCGCCCGGCGCGCTGCAGGAAGATCTCGAGCAGGTTCACCTCGCGCGCCGAGAGCTCGATCGGCGTGCCGTCGAGCGTGGCGACGCGGCCGATCGGATCGTAGCTGAGCGCGCCGTGCGTGATCAGGGCGAGGCCGCCCGCCATGCCGCGGCGCGCGAGCGCGCGCACGCGCGCCTCGAGCTCGGCGAGCTCGAAGGGCTTGGCGAGGTAGTCGTCGGCGCCGGCGTCCAGGCCGGTGACGCGATCGTGCAGGCTGTCGCGCGCGGTGAGGATCAGCACCGGCACCTTGGAGCTGCGCGCGCGCAGCCGTTTCAGCACCTGCAGGCCCGAGCGCTCCGGCAGGCCGATATCGAGGATCAGCAGGTCGAACTCGTTCGCCTCGAGCGCCGCGTCCGCCTCGCTGCCGCTTCGCGCGCAATCGACCGCGTAGCCCGCCTGGCGCAGCGAGCGCATCAGCCCCTCGGCCAGGTTTGGGTCGTCCTCGGCGACGAGTATGCGCATGCCTATTCGATCAGGCGCCACTCATGCGCGCACTTGCGGCAGCGCGCTTCGGAACCCGAGATCAGGCGGAAGCGCGCGTACGCGCCGCATGCGGGACACGTGGCATGCTCGCCGATGCGCTCGGCCTCGGCGAGGATTTTCTGGTAGCGCACGAACCCGTAAATGCCGATCGCGGCGGCGGCGGCGACCACCACGACGTAGGTCAGCGCGCGCAGGGGCGAGCCGCGAAAGGCGAGCTCCTCGACGCAGGCCGCGATCGCGACGAAGCAGACGAATCCGGAGACGAACCAGGCGTGCCCTTCGATCAGGCGGCGCTCGTACCAGCGCGCAAAGCCGAGGCGGGCGATGCTGTCCGCGGGTTCCATTTCGCGATGGTACGCCAGCGCGACGCGCTAGAATCACACTAACGGAGAGATGGCCGAGCGGCTTAAGGCGCACGCTTGGAAAGCGTGTGTACGTTAATAGCGTACCGTGGGTTCGAATCCCACTCTCTCCGCCAACCCGACACCAGAGCCTTCGACAACCATGGCCGGGACCAGCTACCGCTTGACCGACGCCGGACGCGACGCCTGGGAGGGACAGGACGTCGCCGTGCCGGCCGATTACCGGCGCATCCTTTGGATGATGGACGTGCAGGGGCAGGGCGGCGTGGCCGAAGGGCTCGCCAAGCTTTATCCGGCGCACATGCTCGAGGAGTGGCTGGGTGAGATGGAAGAGCTCGGCCTGATCGAGAAGCTACCCGAGGGAGAGGCGAGCACCGGCAGCTTCGCGCCGCGCGCTTCCGACAGCACCCTCGCCATGGATCCGGCGCAGATCCGCGAGGCCGGAAAGGTCGCCGGCAGCTCGCTCGCGCGCAATGGCGCCTACCTCGCGCTCGACCGTCTGCGGCAGCGGCCGCTCGCGGCGAAGGCGCCGGCCGACACGGTGATCCTCATCGTGGAGGACGATCCCGATCAGCTCGCGCTCGCCGATCTGCGCGTCTCCATGGCGGGCTACAAGGTGCGCGTGGCGAGCTCGGTGAACGCCTTCCTGCAGGCGATCGTCGACGAAGGCGCGCCCGACCTGCTGCTGCTCGACGTGATGCTGCCCGACGGCGACGGCTTCGACGTGCTCTCCAAGATGCGGCGCCATCAGGCGCTCGGCTCGCTGCCGATCGTGATGCTCACCGCGCGCACCGACCCCGCCGACATCGGCCGCGGCCTGGTGCTCGGCGCCGACGGCTACATCACCAAGCCGTACACCAAGAACATCCTGGGTGACGTGATCCGGCGCGTGCTCAAACGCGAGCCGGATCCCGCTGGATAGAAAAACGCCCGCAAGGCTTGCGCCTGCGGGCGTCGAAGCCATCGCGCTTACGAGTACGCGATGGAGGAGGATACGAGCACAGCGTAGCGCCGCCGACCAACGGCGGGCTGACTTCAAGCTGACGGCGGGCTTACTGTGGCGCGCGTTTCAACTTACAATTCGAAGCGGCGGGCCTCCCCGCATTGCAGTCTGGTGAACCTGGTCAGGTCCGGAAGGAAGCAGCCACAGCCGGTCGCTGCGAGTGCCGGGGGTCAGGCTCGCCACCTTATTCGATTCGAGCGATGAGCTACCAAGTCCTGGCCCGCAAGTGGCGGCCGCGTGATTTCGCCAGCCTCGTGGGCCAGGAGCACGTGGTGCGCGCGCTGCGCCACGCGCTCGAGCACCAGCGTCTGCACCACGCGTACCTGTTTACCGGGACGCGCGGCGTCGGCAAGACCACGCTCGCGCGCATCCTCGCCAAGTGCCTGAACTGCGAGACCGGTATCACCGCGCAGCCGTGCAACAAGTGCTCGGCGTGCGTCGAGATCGACGCCGGCCGCTTCGTCGACCTGCTGGAGGTCGACGCCGCGACCAATACCAAGGTCGACGAAATGCGCCAGCTGTTGGAAACCGCCCAGTACGCGCCGACGCGCGGCCGTTTCAAGGTGTACGTGATCGACGAGGTGCACCAGCTCTCGGGCCATGCGTTCAACGCCATGCTGAAGACGCTGGAAGAGCCGCCCGAGCACATGAAGTTCATCCTCGCCACCACCGATCCGCAGAAGATCCCGGTGACCGTGCTCAGCCGCTGCCTGCAGTTCAACCTGAAGCAGATGCCGCGCGAAGCGATCGTCGCGCATCTGGCGGGCGTCCTCGGCAAGGAGACTATTCCTTGCGAGGCGGATGCGCTGGCGCTCCTCGCCCGCGCCGCGGCCGGCAGTATGCGCGATGCGCTCTCGCTTCTCGACCAGGCGATCGCGCACGGCGGCGGAAAGGTGAGCGCCGCAGCCGTGGGCGACATGCTCGGCACGATTGACCAGAGCCACCTCCTGCGGCTGCTCGAGGCGGTGGCCGCCGACGACGCCGCCGGCGCGGTGAAGATCGCCGACGAGATGCAGGAGCGCAGCCTCTCGTTCGACACGGCGCTCGCGGAGCTCGCGAGCCTGCTCCTGCAGATGGCGCTCGCGCAGGCCGTGGGCGATGCGGTCGACGATGCGCGCGTGCGCGAGCTCGCCGCCCGGATCGACGCCGAGTCGGTGCAGCTCTACTACCAGATCGCGCTGCAGGGCAGGGAAGACCTGCCGCTCGCGCCCGACGAGCATGCGGGCTTCGTCATGACCGTGCTGCGCCTGCTCGCGTTCAGGCCCGAAGGCGGCGCGAAGGGGCTTTCGGTACCGCCGAAAGCGCAGGCCGCGGCTGCGGCCCCGCCGGCGGCGAAACCGGGCGGCTGGCCGGAGCTGGTGCAGCAGCTTCCCGTCACTGGCGCGGCGCGCGAGCTCGCTCGCAATGCCGAGCTCAAGCAGCGCGAAGGCTCGAGCTTCGAGCTCGTGGTGCCGAAGGCCAAGGCTTATCTCGCCGAGCGCAGCTACGTCGACAAGCTGAAGGTCGCGCTCGAGCAGCACCTGGGCGGGGCCGTCAGCCTCAAGGTTTCGGCCGGCGAGGTGGCTGGCGCGAGCGTCGCGTCGCTCGAGGCCGGCGAGCGCGAGGCGCGACGCGCGGCCGCGGCGCAGGCAGTCAAGAGCGACGGCTTCGTGCAGGACCTCGTCAACCTGTTCGACGGCAAGGTCGTCGACTCGACTATCCGGGAAGATCGAAAGTGAGGCGCCAATGAAAGGCAACATCGGCCAGCTCATGAAGCAGGCGCAGCAGATGCAGGAGAACATGCGCCGCATGCAGGAGAGCCTCGCCACTACCGAAGTCGAGGGCCAGTCGGGCGCCGGCATGGTGAAGGTGCAGATGACCTGCAAGTACGAAGTGAAGCGCGTCGCCATCGACCCATCGCTGGTGGGCGACGACCGCGAGATGCTGGAAGACCTGGTGGTCGCCGCTTTCAACGACGCCGCGCGCAAGGTGGAGGCGACGATCGCCGAGAAGATGAGCGGCATGACCGCCGGCCTCGGCCTGCCGCCGGGCTTCAAGCTGCCGTTTTGAGCAAGAGCCCGGTTCCGACCGCCAAGGGGCTCGAGCGGCTGCTGCAAGCCTTGCGCGTGCTGCCGGGTGTCGGACCGCGCTCCGCGCAGCGCATGGCGTTCCACCTCCTGCAGCACGAGCGCGCCGGCGCCGACGAGCTCGCGCGCGCGCTCGCTGACGCGCTGGAGAGCGTGCGCCGCTGCACCAAGTGCAACAACTTCGCCGAGGACGAGGTGTGCGCGCTGTGCCGCTCCCCGCGCCGCGACCGCGCGCTGCTCTGCGTGGTCGAAACCCCCGCCGACCTGGCGATGGTCGAGCAGACGCTCGCCTACTCGGGCATGTACTTCGTGCTGATGGGACGCCTGTCGCCCCTCGACGGCGTCGGGCCGCGCGAGATCGGCCTCGACCGGCTGCTCGCGCGCGCCACGGACGGCGAAGTCCAGGAGGTGATCCTCGCCACCAACTTCACCAACGAGGGCGAGGCGACCGCGCACTACATCGCAGAAATGCTGCGTGCGCGCGGCATCAAGGCGAGCCGGATCGCGCGCGGCGTTCCGGTCGGCGGCGAGCTCGAGTACGTCGACGCCGGCACGATCTCGCAGGCGCTGCTCGATCGGCGCGGAATCTAGGTGCGTTTCGCCTTACTTCTGTTGCTGAGTGCTCTGCACGCTGCGGTAGGCGCGCAGGCGTACCCGTCCAAGCCGGTACGCGTCGTGGTGCCCTATCCGGCCGGCTCGACGCCGGACATCATCGGCCGCGTGCTCGCCGAGCGCCTGCACGCGGCCTTCGGCCAGCCTTTCCTGGTCGAGAACCGCAGCGGCGCGGGCGGCAACATCGGCGCCGAGGTGGTGGCGAAAGCGGCGGGCGACCCGCACGTGCTGCTCATCGGCGGCAACGGGCCGGTCGCGATCAACAAGCATCTCTACAAGCAGCTCACCTTCGATCCGGACAAGGACCTGGTGCCGGTCTCGCTGCTCGCTTCGGCGCCGCAGATGCTGGTCGTGAAGGCCACCCTCGAAGCCTCCGACTTCAGGTCTTTCGTCGAGCATGCGCGCCGCAACCCCGATCGTTTGTCCTACGCCTCGGTCGGCGGCGGCAGCGCCTCCCACCTGACGATGGAGCTGCTCAAAAGCCACGCGCGCATTGCGCTCGTGCATGTGCCGTACCGAGGCTTTCCGCCGGCCGTGACCGACATGCTTGGCGGCAGCATCGACGCGATGTTCGCCATCATTCCCGCCGTCCTGCCCCACGTGCGCGCCGGCAAGATGAAGGGCCTCGCCGTCACCGGCTTGAACCGAAGCGCGCTGGTGGCGGAGATTCCGAGCGTGGCTGAGCTCGGCCTGCCGCAGCTCGAATCGCTCGCCTGGAACGGCCTGCTGGCGCCCGGCGGAACGCCACCTGAGGTCATTTCGCGGCTAAATGCCGAGACCGTGAAGGGCATGCAGCGCGCGGAGACGAAAGAGGCGCTCGGCAGGCTCGGGTTCGATGTGGTAGCGAGCTCGCCAGAGGAGTTTTCTCGCTGGATCCAGGCGGAATCGGAGAAATGGTCGAGGATAATTCGCGCAAGTGGCGCGAGCGCCGATTGAGCGGGAACTTCCGCGCTGAGCGGCCCTCGAAATGCGTGCTTGTCGTAGGAAAGGGGACAGGGTCGGGGGCGTGCTCCCCGATTTTTTCGTCGGCTTTCGTTGACACCCCGTCCAACCGGTCGCTATAATCTTTTTCTCTTCGGGCGCGGGGTGGAGCAGTCTGGCAGCTCGTCGGGCTCATAACCCGAAGGTCAGAGGTTCAAATCCTCTCCCCGCAACCAACGCTCTTTAAAAATTCGCAGCCGATAGGTGTG
>Ga0075430_100000108_pt1 | contig 49277 bp, 78 predicted proteins | sample RhiMetdeltSRZDD4_FD_75294 | JGI IMG/M metagenome (GOLD analysis project Ga0075430, IMG submission 75294) | Populus rhizosphere microbial communities from Tennessee, USA - Rhizosphere MetaG P. deltoides SRZDD4 | ecosystem: Host-associated > Plants > Roots > Rhizosphere > Soil | place: USA... | reverse complement strand
GTCATCCGGCTTAGTCAATTACGTCGCAACCCCCGCCCCCTACCCTTCACCGTCACAGTGCGTTACCAAGCTCTGCTTGTCTTGATCGTTGGTTGCACAGCGTGAAGGGGCTTGGTGCCTCGTTCTTGGTTGCACTTGCGGCCGCAGGTGGGGCATGGGTAGTTGGCTCCGTGGGCGGGGCGCATCAGTTCGGGGTCGAGTGGTTGTTCTGGCCAATCCTTGAGGGGGATGAGGTGGTCTGATTCCCCTGCACCACCGTGGCCACAGAGGTGGCACACGTAGCCGAACAGTTGGTGCATGCGTTGTTTGGCCCGGGTGTATGGTCTGCCGCCCCGGTGTTTGTGGTGCCGGGTGGTCGGCATGGTCACCTCGGTGTTGTTGGGCTCGGGCGCAGGTGCAGCTCGGGAACGGGGTCCTTCGTGGCTGTCCTTGCCGGGAGGCCGGTTTGACGTCCGAGCCCTCATCCCATTGCCGACAGCCCGCCCGTTGGGGTTGTCGCGAGACCGGCACGATTCGAACGTGCATCTTCCCGCTTTGGAGGCGGGTGCTCTGCCGTTGAGCTACGTTCCCGAAGACGAAGCAGGCCCGCGCTGGGCGGGCCGCTGGGTCTGGTCGTCTGACACTGCACCGACCATGAACAGATGATGCTTCGCCGCTGGTCAGCATGTCAAGTTCGACATGGTCCGCTGTACGTCCAATGTGTCGTAGAGCACTGGTCGGCGGCCGTCGTCGGTTCGGCGCCATTGCTGTTGGGAGGCGAGTCGGTAGACGGTGCCGACGGGGCGTTGGTATCGGATGGCGATCTCGAGTGCAGACAGGTAGCGGGTTTGGCGGATGCCGAGGGTGCGGCCGAGGGTGCGCCATTGGTCGGCGTTCCAGGTGTGTTCGAGGTTGGTGTCGCAGTGGACGGCGGAGGGTAGGAGGTTGTCCTCGTCTCGGATGAGGGCGCGGATTTTACCGGTGCAGGGTTGGCCGTCGGTTTCGTCGGGGCAATGTCCGATGTCGATGGTGCGGGTGCCGTTGGGGTAGGCGGCGTGTCGGCCTTCTCGGGTGGCGTGGTCGAGCCGGTCGGCCGCGATCGGGTGGTTGGCGGCGAGCCACAGGTGGTGGGTGGCGATGTAGGCGCCCAGTGCGTGTTTGTTGGTGTTGGGTTGCCAGATCCGGTTGTGGGGGCCGTGGACGCCTGCGGGGGGGCGCTGTAGGCGATGACTTCCGGGTAGCCGGATTCCGCGCTTGTGGGCGATGTGGAGGGCGATTCCGGTGAGCGTGGTGCGGATGAGGGCGCGGGCGTCTGCGGCGGCGAGGTTGATGGAGACGCCTCCGTCGAATCCGCTGGCGCCTGGTCCACCGGTGGCGGTGAGGACGAGGGCGAGGTCGTCGTGGAGGTGGGCGCAGCGGGGTGCGTCTTTTTCGATGCCGTGGGTGTGGCCCCAGCAGAGTTGGAGGCCGTCGGCGGCACGGCGGTCGCAGTCGGTTGCGGCGCACAGGAGCGGGGTCATCCATTCCCCTCATGTGTCTTGAGCCGCATCACGCGGCCGCGCGCCTGGTAGATCTCGTCAGCGAACGCACCCATGCCGACGGCATCGAGGAGGTCGAGCATGACGTCGGGCTTGAGCCAGTCGGGCAGCTGGTCGAGTCCGTACATGCCTTGGGCGCGGTAGACGTCGTCGCCGTGTTCGGGGCAGAGCCGGATTTCGTCTCCGGGCTTCCACCAGCGTCCGGCGAACCGTCCGTGTTCGGCGGCGGTGAACTTGTAGCGGCCCTTGCTCATGCAGGCTGGGGCGATGCAGCCGGGTAGGGCGTCCTCGCATGCCTGAAGCCACAGGTACGCGGCGAGCCGGGCCGCGTAGACCGATTCCTCATCGTCGGGACGTTCGGGTGTCGGGTGGATCTGTTCGGGTTCGTCCTTGCATAGATAGGCGGCCTGGCGGCCTGTCTCCATCCATGTCCTTTCGGAGCGGTACCAGCGCAGTTCGTAGATGTGCGGTTGAGGCATGGTCATCATGGGATCGAGGTCGGTGGTGTAGGCGACGGTGAAAATCTCTTTGCGCGGCACCATCAACACCCTCGGTTCCGGACGTCGAACGTGGTGGATCTGCCCATGCAGCGGGCCGCCGACCATCACCGCGCCGAGCATCAGCTTCCTCCTCGTAGGCGCCGGATTTCGTCGATGAGTGCGGAGATGACGCCGTGCTCCGAATAGACCGGGTCGCGCATCACCTGGATGCGGTCGTCCTGGTGGTCTTCGGCGATGGCGTTGGTGTCGGATCCGCCGAGCTGGCTCATGAGGGTGAGGAAGTCGTGGAGGCTGGTCCGGTCGGCGTTGTGGTGGCCGTGCTGCCATGGGTCGACGGCGGCAGCGAGCATGTCGAGTGTGGCGTCGTCGGTTGGGAAGGGTGGGAGCTCAACCATCATTCGCCTCCCGCTTTGACGGGTGCGAAGCCAGAGCGGCCGCCGTATCCACCCTTGGGGTCCGTGTGGGCGGGGAACCAGCGGGTTTCGGTGGTTAGCCCGCCGGCCGGGCCAGGGTCCACACCGGAGGTCACCTTGACGGCGTGCTCGAATTCTTCGCGTGCGGCAGCGCGTAGTTCGCTGGCTTCGATTTCGACGTAGACGCTGTAGGCGTGGCCGATCTTCACCCGGGGCATCAGTGGTTCACCTCGGGTGGCGGTGGGCACCAGCAGATGGCGCCGGTCTCGGGGTCCATGCGGACCGGTTTGTTGAGACGCGGGCGCACGATCGGTTTCCCGTCGCTGGTTGTGCCGATCTGGACCTCGGTGAATGTGGGTGGCGGGTCGGCGTCTGGTCGGATCTGGCCGCAGACGCCGCATGTTGTTTGGTCGTTGGGCTTATTCACGGTCGGCCTCCTGGTCTCCCTCCGATGTGGCCGGTGTGGTGGCACGTTCTGGGATCGGCACTCCGGGTGCAGCCTCGGTGTGTCGCCGGTCGTACAGCCCGGCACCGCAGACGCAGTTGCCTGCTCCGGAGTGGACGTCGCGGGCGTAGACGTGGGGGCGGCGGTATTGGCCGGGGAATGGGCCGATGGTGCCCTCGTGGCCGGGGATCTCGTAGCCCATCAGCGTGTCTCCTCCGCCTCGGGTTGCCGGTAGCGTTCGAAGACCCAGACGGCGATGCGGTCGGAGCAGGCGTCATCGACGGTGTCGAGGATGGCGGCGATGCGGCCCATGGCTTTGATCTCATCCTTGGCGCTGGTGGGCTGGGCGGGTTCGGGGTCGTGTTTGGCGATGCTCACGAGGGGCGTCCTTTCGTGGTGATGATCGGGTAGGTGCGGATTTCGACCCAGGCGCGTTGCCGTGCCCGGTGGAGTTGGCGCAGCTGCTCGCGGAGCTGTGCGGCGCGTTCGGGGCTGAGGAAGGTGGCCATCAGGACTCCCGGGCGCGTGCGGCTGTGTCGATCGCGAGCGTGGTCATGTCGCTGACCAATGTGGACAGCCGTGTCAGGTCGTCGTCCTCGCCGGCGTACAGCACTCGCGGAAGCGACCCGCCGTGGGCGGACTGGCCGGTGAACACCAGCGCAGGGCGGGCTACCCCGGCAACGTCGATCACGGCACCCATGACGACGATCTGGACGGCCAGGACATCCACGTCCGGCAGGTCAGCGCGGGGCATCGAGATCGGCTCGGGGAACTCCAGCGTCGGCATGTTGAACGACATGCCACGGGCCACCATGGCGTCGAGGACCTTCTTCGCCGGGTTGCACAAGAACCGGGTGCTGTGCCGGTCGGTGCAGTAGTGGCACTTGGGCTCGCCGCCCATCAGGTGCCCACCTTCGGCTGCCGTGACGGTGCCTGGGTCTCGACGTTCTCGTCGCACCAGTGGAATTCGCCGTCCGGTCCGACGGGCCGGTGCTGCCCGCAGTGGGCGCAGTAGGTGGCGCCGTAGAAGTTGGGTTGGCGGGCGTAGGTTTCGGCGAGTGCCTGGCCCATGGTGGTGATTTTTCCGCAGGTGGTGTGCCAGTAGGAGCGGCGAACGGGGCGGATGAACCCTTTGGCGCGCTCTTCTTCGGAGAGCACCAGGTACACCTCGGCCTGGTCGTGGTGGCCGGAGTCTGCGGGGTCAGCGCCTCGGGTGAGGCGGGGGTCGTTCGGGTCGGTCGTGAGGCTCATGCTGGTGTCTCCTTGGGCTGCAACGGGATGACGGCGGCGAGCGCGGTCATTGCCCCTCCGGGTCCATGAGGGTCGGCCAGGGGGCGCATTGGGGATTGGGGTCTTTGATGCGGCCGTGGGCGAAGTCGGCGATTGCCACGACGGTGCCCTGCGGGCCGCCGCGGTGCTTGGTGACGATCATGTCGAGTTCGTTGGGCCGCACCGATTTGGCGTTGTAGTAGTCGTCGCGGTAGAGCATGACGACGATGTCGGAGTCCTGTTCGACGCTGCCGGATTCGCGGAGGTCGGACAGGACGGGGCGTTTGTCGTGGCGCTGCTCGACGTTGCGGTTGAGCTGTGCCGCGGCGACGACGGGGACGTTGAGTTCCTTGGCGAGCAGCTTCAATCCGCGGGAGATCTCGGATACTTCGCGTTCGCGGTTGATGTCGTTGGTGCGCCGTCCGCCGAGGGTGACCAGCTGCAGGTAGTCGATGACGATCAGGGACAGGCGGGTGCGGGCGTGCAGGCGGCGGGCTTTCGTGATGATGTCGTGCAGGGTCATGGGGGCGGAGTCGTCGAGGTACAGCGGGGCGTCTTCGGTTTCGCCGGACCGGCGGGCGAGGGCGGTCCATTCGCCGTCGGTGAGGTGGCCGCGGGTGATGCGGGCGAGGCTGACGCCGGTTTCGGCGGAGATGATCCGGTTGTAGAGCTCGTCGCGGCCCATCTCGAGACTGAAGACGCATGCGGGGCGTGCGCTGTGGATGGTGGCGCGGCGGGCCCAGTCGCCGGCGACTTGGGATTTGCCCATGCCGGGGCGTCCGGCGACGATGATGAGCTGTCCGCCGCGTAGGCCGCCGATCATGGTGTCGAGCATGGCGACGCCGGTGGTGAGACCGGGGGTGGTGCCGGCTTTGGAGGCGCGTTCGATGGAGCGCATGGCGGGGTTGATGACTTCGGCCCACGGGATCGGGTCGCTCGCGTTGCGGGCATCGGTTGCCTCGGCGAGGTATTTGGCCGCCATCGCGGCGGCTTCGCCGGGGTCGCGTTGGGTGTCGCGGCCGAGTTGGGTGATGCGGGTGCCGGCTTCGATGAGGCGGCGCATTCTGGCGCGGTCGGTGACGGTTTGGGCGTACCAGGCGAGTGTGCTCCCGATGGGTGCTTGGCTGATGAGGTCGTGCAGGTAGGGGGCGCCGCCGATGCGGGTCAGCGACGGGCCGAGCCGGACGGCGACGGCGGCCGCGTCGGTGGGTTCGCGGCGGAGTACGCCGCGGCCGATCGCGTCGAAGATGGCCGTGTGTGCGGGCCGGTAGAAGTCTTCGGCGGCAAGGATTTCCGTGCCACGTGCGGCGGCGATCGGCTCGAGCATCATGGCGCCGAGGACCGCGCGTTCGGCGGCGAGGTCGTGCGGGTTCGGGTCGTGGTCGTCGACGGGTTCGTCCACGTGCATGCTCCCTGGTCAGTCGTGGTCGTCGGGGTTGAACAGCGTGTGGCCTGGGGTGTGCGCGACGACGGGTGGCGACGCTCGTGCGCCGCCGAAATCAACTGATCGGAGCATCCAGTTTTGCCAGGCCAGGTCCCATCGGAGCATTGTGGAACCTCGGCCGGTCTTAGCGGTGAAGTGATTGACGAACTTGACTGTCTCGATCTCGATGTTGAGGCCGGGAACGTGTTCGTTCGCCCATGCACGCATCTCGTTGGTGATCGAGAAGGTTTCGGGAATGCGGGTTCCCTTTGCGCCGCTGGATTTCGGCGCCCCACCCGGCCTCGACGCGTTCTGCGTCCCGGGTGATCCCAGTCCCTCGGTGGCTGGGCTTTCCAGGCTTTCGCTCTGGCCATCCGGCACCGCCGCCGGGAATGTGCCAAGCGTAGCACCGGAGTCCTCGGGGAGGCGGGTGCCGCGCTTGCGCGGCTCACTCTCTTTACCTTCCCTTCCTTTCCTTTCCTTTATATCGTCCGGGTTTTCGTGAGCACCGTCGTGCTCGTCAAACCCCGCGCGAGGTTCGGCGTGCTCATCCGTGGCGGGTGGTGCGCTGACGGGTTTCGCCAATCCCTCAAGTGCGCAGTAGGGACACCGTGTCTTCCAGCGGGTTTCCATCCTGGTGTGCTTCACCAGCGTGCCAACATGCAGGTAGGTGCGCCCGTCCGGGGTTTCCTTACGCCGCAGCCGACCCCACTTGATCAGTTCGTCGATGAGCGCGGCCGGGTCGACGTCGTCGGCCGGGAAGATTTTCATCTTGAGGCTCTTGGGTGAGTCGTCGATGTGGCCTTGGTCGCAGATGGAGAAGTTCCAGCAGCCTTGGTAGAACAGGCGGGCGGCGAAGGACAGTTCGACGATGACCTCGTCGGTCCAGAATTCGGGTTTGAGGGTGCGGCTGCGGGCCATCAGAGCATCGCCCCCGATTGGCCGTGCTCGAAGCGGGCCGACCGCGCAGCACGATGAGCGGCGGCCACTTCGCGGTCGTGCTGCAGGGTGAAGTCGATGAGGTTGCCGTCGGCCCAGTGCCGGATGCCTATGGTGTGCGCCTCGGTCCATCGGTCCAGGTCGGCAATGGGAAAGACCTCGGGATCACCGATTGGTTCAGTGCTGTAGTGCCGCCGCGTATTGGCACGGCTGGTGCCGACTAGGAAGCCTCGCCAACGCACGCGCTGGAGTGCAACGCCGTCCGGTCGGGCGTCGATCCTCGTCATGAGGGTCGGATCCCCTGGCTCAGGAACCTCGCACAGCAGCAGAACTTGAGGCCACGTCAGCCGGGTCGGGTCGCGGGGTAGCTCGTAAGCTGCCCGGACCACCTTCACGAAGGCGTCGTGCTCGAGCTTGCCCTTGACCTCCACCCAGAGGTCCGCAGAGCCGACCAGGGCGCCGCCCTCGATGCGGAAGTCCGGCAGATACCGCCCGGACGGGAGCTCGTAGCCCTGCTCTTCGTAGTGCCACGGGATACCGAGGGCGTCGAAGAAGACGGCCCATCGTGCCTCGAGGCGCGACCGCATGAGGTGGCCTTTGTACTCGGTTTCGATCGCTTTGATCGCGCCCATGATGTCCCTCGTTTCGTCGGTGCTGTTCGGTTGTGCCCGCCCTGGTGGAGACAGGGCGGGAGTGGTGCTACCGCTGGTTGGCTGGTAGGTAGCGTTTGATGGCGGCTTCGAGCCGATCCATTTCGGCTTCCTGCTCTTCTTCGGGCGCGTTTTCGTCGAGGTCGTCGGAGAGCAGTTCGCCTTGTCCCATGCGGTCGTGGATGAGGTCGCGGACGGCTTCAACGACCGCGTCTTTGGCGATTTCGTCGATGCGTGCTTGTGGGATCACTGTTTGGCCTCCGGTCCGTGGTCGCCGCCGGTGCTGTAGACGACGCCGCCGGGCACGATGCCGCCTTGGGCGCGTGTGGCGCGGAGGGCGGCCACCGCGGCGTCGTAGGCGGCTTCGGTTTCCTGCGGCGTGAATGCGGGGTCGTCTTCCGCCTCGGCGCCTTCCTGGCCGGGCTCGTCGTCGAGGTCGAGCCCGTAGTTGCGCCAGGTGCGTTTGCCGTCGCCATGGGGTCCGCGGTGCCGGGGTGGCCTGGTGCAGCTGGGTTGTTGCTGGCCGAATGGGATGTCGGCGAAGATGGGCGATCCGGAGCCGCAGACCTGGCCGGGCTCGTCGGTGGCGGGTTCGGCCGGCTGCTCGGCGGCGGGCGGCTTGGGTATGAGGTAGGCCCGCGCGCCGGCGGTCAGCTGGGCGAAGGCTTTGCCGATGCGTGCGTTGACTTCTTCGGGGGTGAGTGGCGGCGCGGGCTCGTTGCGTTCGGCTTGGACCTGGTGCCATTCGTAGAGGCTTTCGGCGTGGGCGCTGATTTGGCACATGGCGTCTTCGGGTGTGTTGCCGGTGACGGCCATGTCGGCGATCTCGGTGGTGCGTTCGCGCGGGTAGGCGCCGTGGGTGACCCGGGCCAGCTCGTTCAAGTCGCCGTCGACGTCGGGCCACAGGCATTTGCCGTAGCTGCGGTTGTGGTAGCCGATCACCTCGCGGAACCGGCATGTGCCGCAGCGGGCGCCGGGCGCCTGCCGGTCATCGTGCGGTGCGGCGTCGGGGTGGAGCCGGCCGCGTGTGAGCGGATGCCGCCCGGCGGCGAGCGCGGTGGCCTGGCGGAGGGTGCGGCGCCGATCAGCCGACAGCTTCTCGACCGGCTCAACCTCGGCGGCCGGGACGGCGTAGGGGGCGGCGTCGAAGAGGGTGAGGTCAGTCATCGGTGACCTCCTGGAACTTGAGCCGCCCGTCGTCGAGCCACACCCGGTAGGTGTGGCCTTTGGCGTGTGGTGAGTGGATGAGCATGGACCGGCCCACGGCCCGGTAGACGGGGCAGGCGGGTTGGCAGTGGGCGTGCCGTAGCCGCCATTCGTCGATGCCGTGGATGTCGAGGAGGTGGTCGGGCTGGCCAGTGCTGAGGATCTGGTCGAGGGCGTCGAGGGTGACGACTTTGAGGCCTTCGGCGCGCTGCTGCTTGACGAGGGCGGTGATGTCGGCGCGCAGGCTACTCATCGCCGCTCCACTGCAACGTCGTGGTCACCAGGTTGTACAGCTTGTCGAGCTGCTTGCGGATGTCCTTCTCGGTGAAGCTGCCGATCCGCAGGCGCTGCAACGTGTCGGCGTGCAGCTGCATCGCGGCGCGGAGCCGGGCGGTTTCGCGTAGGGCGAGGTCGTCGCCGACGCCGTTGAGGGTGTCCTGGCTGAGCTTCAATTCGTCGAGTTGTTCGTCCAATGTGCCCCGGGCGGTCCGCTGGACGTAGAGGGCACGGTGGGCTTTGCGGAGCGTTTCGGCCTGCTCGCCTCGCGCGACCTCAAGGTGTTTGATGCCGACGGTGACGGATGCTTCCTTGTCTTCGTCGGGGGCGGGCTGGTTACGTTCGACGTGGGCGAGCTCGACGACGGCCATGACGCGCATGCCGGGCTTGGAGTAGATGGGGTGGATCAGGTCCTCGACGGCCTCGATGGCATTGGAGGACATGGCGGAGGCGAGCTTGAGCTTCACGGTTGGGCTCCAAGGGTGTAGATGCGGATGACGGCGCCGGGTGAGTCGAGGGCGTCGGGGTCTTCGCCGGCGTAAACCTTTGCCAGGCGCAGGTATTCGACGATCAGGGCGTCGTCGCGGAAAACGCCGGCGGTGGTGAGGGCGTCCTCGGTGGAGCGGGTGAGCTTGGAAAGGTCGGGCTTGGCTGTCGGCTGGATGGGCGCGTCGTCGCGGACGAGGTGGGAGTTGCGTCCGGTGCGGTAGTGCGACTTGGGTCGCATCGTGGTGAACACCATCTCCAGCAGGAGCGCACAGTCGAGGGTGGGAGCACCGGCGCGGGCTTCGATGCCGGCGGCGCAGACGTCCTCACGCCAGGGCTTGACTTTCTTGGAATCTTCGACGAGTAGGACTCGGCCGAGTTTGGCGTTGTAGAAGCCTTTCTTCGACCCCTGCGGCGCGGGGTCGCCGCGGACGATGATTTCGAGGGCGAGCACCGGCTTAGGCCGCTGGCGTGCGACCGGCTCGGGCGCCGGGGGCGGCGGCGGTGTGTCCACATCGAACAGTGCGGGCATCGTCACCGGTCACCACCCCCGCAGGAGGCGGTTGAGGATTCGGCTGCGGGCTTGGGCGCGTGCCTGTTCGCGGCGCATGCGTAGCCACCGGTGCTCGTCGACCGGCTTGCGGCGCGGGATCTCAGGCAGCATCGGCGGCACCGCCGATCTCGATCTGCCCGGGAATCAACACCGGCCGCACCTCGGGGTGCAGCGGGCATGGGCAGTCGATCGCGCAGCCGCTGCCGCAGTCCTCGTCCTCGTTGCACTGGCAGGCCGGGCGGACGTTTTCGCACATGCCTTCGTCGCAGAAGGCCTTGCCGTCGCGGGTGACTGCCCACTCGTAGGCGCGGGCAGCCTCGGCGGCTTCCTCCTCGGTGGCGAAGTGTGGGACGCTGCCGTCGTATCGGAGCTCCTCGCCGCAGTGGTTGCAGGCGATCGAGATGCAGGTGTGGGTCTTGAACATCAGCGCTCGCCGCCGATCAGCAGCCACTCGGGCACTTCGCCGTCGCCGTCGTGGTGCTCCCGCTCATGCGCGGCCCAGGTTTGAAGCAGTTCGTTGTGCCGGGTGGCCGAGTACTCGACGTCGTGCAGCGCGGCATCGGCCCAGTCGAGCACCCCGTGATGGCGGCATTCCACGAACCAGTTCCCCAGGTCTTCGTCGTAGCCGATGCGGCCGTACTCTTCGAGTTCGCGGCAGCGCACGGCGGTGTAGAACGCCGAGACGATGGCCGGGTCGTGGCGGAAGGCGCTGAGGGATTCGTCTTCGGTGTCCCAGTCGCCGTCGCGTAGGACGTCGATGAGCTTGACCAGGATGAGGCGCTTGAGTTCGACGGACGCCTTGTGGTCGATGAGCGCCTGCGCGATCGGGTCGAAGATGGCTCCCGCGGATGCCCAGCCCATCAGTCCTCACCGCCCGGCACGTCCGCCGTGGCGGGCCAGTCGCTGCCCTGCTCGCCGTCGCCGATAACCTCGCCGTCGATGGCCTCCGGGTCCACCGGCGCAACATCCAAATCGGACAGATCCACTTCGGTGCGGACCCGCTCATCCTGGGCGAGCGCCTGCGCCAACTCGACGCTCATCGGCATCCGCTTCGAGAGGCGGCGGATGGCGGTCTTCTTGGCCATCTCGTCCCAGTCGGTGACCCACGGCCCGGACTTGGACGCCTTGCTGCGGGCCCGGACGGCTTCGACCTCGTTGCGGGTCATGACCTCGAAGTCGTTGGAGCCGTCCTTGTACTTGACGACCGCGTACACGTGGGTGGTTTTCCCGGTGGCGTCGGGGTGCGGCTTGTGTTTCAGGTACTGGTCGAGGCCGTAGGCGTAGTCGAAGTCGTCGGTGTCGCGGACCACGCGGGCGGCGACGGTGGACACCTGCCCGGAGCGGCGGGCCAGCTCGATCAGGCCGCGGTAGCCGGGGATGAAGGTGATTTCGGTGGTGCCGGTTTTGCTGTTGCGGAACGGCACGAGCCAGGCGTGGCCGAGCGGTCCGGGTTCGAGACCCAACTGGGCGCAGGTCATCAGCGCGCCGAGAAGGGATTCGGGGGAGGCGCCGGCCAGTTGCGGCTGCTGCCGGATGACGGTCAGTGCGATGCGGGCGAGCCGGTCGGCGTCCATGTGACGCGGGAGGGCGCGGGCGATCTGCGGCTTGAGTTGTTCGATCAGGGTGCCGATCGTCTTGCGGCGTTCGGCGACCGCGCTGGAAACGGTCTGTGTCAACGGAGGCTCCTATAGGTAGCTGGCGCTGCGGCCAGGGTTGAGGCGGTCGACGGTGGGCCAGTCGCCTTCGAGGGCGGTGAGTTCGGCGCTGTCGCCGGACTGGTCGTAGACGCTGCGGGAGACGACGAGCTTGCGGTTGCAGGTGAGGCGGCGGGCGTTGCCGAGCAGAGCGCGGGCGCGGGCCTCGTACCGGTCGACGAGATCGTCGGCGCGGGAACGCATGGCGCGGGCGCGCCGGTACCCTTCGGCGAACTCGATCGGCACCTCGATGTCGATGTCCTCGACGGAGGGGTGGAGGCGCTTGAGGGTGGCGATGGTGGCCTCGTGCGAATCCAGCTCGGGCACGACACCGTTCTGCAGGTCGGTCCAGAACCGGGCGCCGGCCGCGCGCAGGATGGCGATGTCCTTGTCGTCGCGGCGGCCGTGGTAGATGCGCAGCTGATGGCTGGTGTAGGCGGCCAAATACCACTCGCCGACGTCCATCACGTCGCACTGCTGCAACACTTGTGTGCGGTAGTAGACGGGGATGTCGTCGGTGCCGTCGTCGCCGAACCCGTCCCAGTCGTAGGGGTGCTTGCACTCCAGCACCGCGACCGGATACCGCTGGCGACCTGAGCCACGGCAGCAAGCCCATTCCCATGTGTCCGGCAGCGCGCCAGGGCCGTTGCAGTCGGGGCAGCGCACGTAGAGGAGCCGGTCCGGTGTGGCCATCTGCCACGGCCGCTCCGCCGACCGGTAGAGCCCGGACGGGCAGACGAACAACTCCTCGTTGGGGTCGATCCGGTCTGCGGCCCAGTCGGCGATCGCCGACTCAAGGCGGCGCCCGGCCTCGGTGTGCTCGTTGTCGACCTCGTCGGTCCAGCCGTTGGCCTTCTGCCAGTGCAGCGAGAACGCCGACTGCCACGGCGAGATCCCAAGCACGGCAGCGATATCGGATGCGCCTATGCCGGTGTGCCGCGCAGCGAGCCAGTCACCGCGCGGCGCATCAGCAGGCAACACAAGGCTTGCGCTCACACGTCCCCCAGCCGCTTGTGCATGTCTTCCTGGTCGAGGGCGTCAGCTATGGCGCAGCGGGTCATGTGCTGCTGGTAGAGCGCGGCGGCGTGTTCGGCGTCTTGGAGGCGGCCGGACAGCTGCTCACGCTCGGTGCGGAGGCGCATGTTTTCGGCCTCCAGTTCGGCGTAGCTGGGGCGTGGGGCGCTCATCGGTTGTCCTGTCGGTGTCGTCCGCCTGCGCGGCGGGGCTGGAGTAGGTGGAGCTTGGGCAGGGCGGGTTGGGTGAGCGCGATGGCGGGCGCGGCGTGGGCGTCGACCGGGTCGGTGATGTAGCCGTAGCGCAACATCTGCTGCTCGGCCGGCGAAAGTTCGTCGTCGAGCTCGGTGTCCCACACCAGCCACTCACGCTCGGCGGTGGCCGGGTCGGGGCTGTTGCGCCAGAACCAGGCGGCGGCGAACACCAGCCCGCCCGCGCACAGCAGCGCGACCCAGCCCCACCAGAGGTAGCCGGCCACCATCAGCAGCAGCGACAAGGCGAGCACGGCGACATCCAGCGCGACGCCCGCGATGATGAGCACGTTTTTCATGCCGCGCTCCTCTTCCGGTCGGCGGTCTCGATGCGCCGGGCGTCTTCCTCGATGCGGTGCAGCAGCCACCACTGCTTCTCGTCCTCCTCGCACGTCTTGGACTCGCGGGCGAACTGCTTGCTGCGCAACCACTCGATCAGGAGGGGCAGGGAGCAGAGGGCGACGAACACGGCGATGAAGGCGACGGTCGTCCAGATGGCGAACCAGGCTTGCGGGCTGAGGTTCATCGTGGGTCTCCCACCAGGAAGTTGGGCACGGGCAGGCGGATGGTGCGCTCGTCTTCGTCGAGGCGATGCCAGGCAACCGAGCCGAGCTCGAATGGCCGGCGGGGTCGCAGGAGGTGGGCCACCCACAGGGGCAGCAGCACGGAGGCGGCAGCACGGAGGCGGCAGCGGCGGCGGTGCCGCCGATCAGCGCGGTCAGGAACAGCAGCAGCTCTTTCAAGAGACACCTCCGCGTGGGATGGGCAGGTGGCCGCGGATGAAGCCGAGGGCGACGGCGTGCGCCGCGCATTTAGCGCCGAGCTTGATGCGTACCCGTTTGCGATAGGTGGCGATGGTGGCTGGGGTGAGGCCGAGGTCGGTGCCGATGCGCGAGTCTTTGAGCCCTTCAGCTACGCGGGCGAGGACTTGGAGTTCTCGGTCGGTGAGTGGGTCGCCGTACGCGACTTTGACGTGGGGCATCACGACCCCCCGCAGTCGATGACGTGGGCTTTGCCGAGTAGCGGGCGCCGGGCGCGGCCCCACTCCTGATCGCTAAAGATTCCGAGCTTGCACACGACGCAGTCGCCGATGTGTTCGGTGGCGGCGGTTTTGTTGTTGCCCTTGAGGATCGGCTTGGCCGACCCGATCAGCTTCTGGCTCATCGCGTCCACCTGTTCCGGTAGACGTGCGCCAGCATCGCCGGATCGACCTTGAACCGCTGGCCGCGTACGAGCTGCCGGTTGTCGCCCGGGTCGAGGACCGCGACGGTCACCGGATCCGAATCCATGATCCCGATCGCGGTGACCTGACCCGCCCAGACTGGGGTGTGGCCGTCATCGACGGTGACGACAGCGCCGGGGAAAAACTGGTGCGGGGCAAGAGTGGTCACCGGACACCACCGGCCTCGGGCCAGAAACCCTTGGCATTGCGGGCGTCGGTGGTGTCGCGGGTGGCGATGTTCGGCCGCCACGCCCGGTGCTCGTCGCACAGCCAGTCCCCCGGTTTGGTGGGTTTGCCGCAGTGGCCGGCGAGCCAGAAACACTCGCCATCGACGGGGCGGGCCAGGGCTTCGCGGGCTTGTTCCAGGGTCATGCCGAGCAGCACGGAGGCTGTCGCGGTGATCATGCGGCACCGCCCTCGTGGATCAGCCAGCCTGAGTAGCCGAGCCAGTCCGTGAACCGGTACAGCCACAGCGGTGTCGTCCTGGTGCCGATGGCCTCGCCTACGACGCTGCGCTCGACATCGGGCAAGGCGGTCGCCCACGCCTCGAGATCGGAGGGCGCGCGGAACCAGAGCATCGCCACGTCGCCCGCCGCCGACAACTGGACGGGCTCCGGCAGGTTGGTCGCGGCGAGGAAGCGGCTCAACGGGCTCATGCCGTCACCGCCTCAGCGGCCATCTCGCACGGGTAGCCCTTGTGGTCACCGGCGTGCCCAACCGTGCCAGCCTTCAGTAGCCTCTCCGGCTCGCCGCAGGACGGGCAGCGCGGTTCGTCGTCCGACACCAACGGCCTCGGCTCCTCAGCAGGCTTCGGGATCGTGACCATGCGCAGACCACCGCCGTAGAGGTGCCCCGTGTGGTATTGCTGCCCCTCGCTCATCTCGCCCTTGCGGCCGAACACGGCGGCCAGCACGTCCAGCGCGGTCATCCGCTCCTCGTTGCTGCCATCGCTGGAGAACAGGTGCAGTTCCACCTTCAGGCCGGTACGCGGAATCACCTTGCCGCCCAACGTTTCCAGTAGGTCGGCGACCCGGCGCAGACACGCGACGATGTGATCGGCCCGGGTCAGCGACTCGCCGCCTGCCAGCCACGAGTCCACGACGGCGGCTAGCTTCTCGGCCGGGGTCAGCTCGGCCACGATCTCGCACGACCACGGCTGGGCCCCGTGGTAGGCGTCGCCCTGGGTGAGGATGGCCAAGACATTGTTGGCGGACAGTTCGTCGAGGCCGGTGATGGTGTTGACCGGGTCGCCGTATTGGTCGCGTTGGACGAGGATGAAGGTTGCGGTAGCGTTGGTGTTGGTCATGGGAAGCCAGTTCCTTTCCTTGATCGGGATGTGAGAGGGTCGGGCGTTAGGGCGCCTGGCCCTTTTCGTTGCGGCTCTTGCGTTTTGAGGTCCGGCCGGGTGGATCGATGCTGGTGTCGCCAGTCGGCCCGGCCGGACCGGTCTTGGACGGCGCGCCCGGGGGCCTTGGAACACCAGCGGGCGCGCCTACCGGCAATGCCGGATGACTATGTGGGTGCAGTGGTGGTGAGCTGGCGCTGACGCCATGCGCGCGTCCACGCGACCTGGCACTCACGGCAGTTGCGGGCGCCGTTGCGTTTGCGGATGGTGTTCGCCGCGGTGTACCTGTGTCCCTGCACGCAGTGGGATTTGCGACCCACGGCGCCGCGCCTGCTGTTGACCTCGTTGGTCACCGGTTCGAGGTGATCAGGCCGGACACAGAGCCGATGGGCGCACTTGCCACCAGGGCAGTCGAGGTCACGGTTGTGGCAGAGGTGATCTACTTGCATGCCCTGCGGGACGGGGCCGACGAAGGTGACGTAGGACCAGCGGTGCGCCAGCACCGACTTGCCCTTTCCTCCGTAGCCGAAAGCGCCGTAGCCCTTGGACTGGATCGCGCCGCCCCAAAGCCAGCAACCGTTCTGCGCGACCACGACTCTGGCCATGAAGCGGGCCTTGGCGCGCTCGACGTAGCTCTTCTCCTTTGGTCCGCCAGGCGAGCCGCCGGGACCGGGTCCAGAGGGCGGGCGGGGCTGGGGCGCGGGCGGGGTAGGTGTCGGCTTGGCGCTCATGCCGACCGCCTGTTCTGCGCGGCGACACGGCGGCTTTCGATCGCGGCCTCCGCCTGCGCCCGGGTGAACTTGATTTCCTTGCCCGCCTTGGTCCAGTCGAATTGGCGCGCGGCGGCACCACGGCGGATCCAGTCCTCGCCGGTGCCGCACAGGTCGGCCAGGTCGGCGACAGTGATGAGGCGAAGGTCCTCGAAGCCGGGCGTCATGCTGCCGCCACCTCGGACAGGGCCAGCAGTTCGCGCTCCTCGCGGGTACCTTCCTCGAAGAATTCGTCGAGCTTGATGCGTATGCCCCTGGCGCGCAGCCGGTCGGCGTTCAGTTTGAACGCGGCCATGGTGTTGGCCATGAACTCGTCGCTTGCGGGTGCGCCGCCCCGCACGTTTTTGATGGTCTTGGACGTCATGCCGAGCAGTCGCGCGGCGTCACCGTCTTCAAGGCATCCGAGCGTGAGGAGCGCGAAGTTGAACGGCGTGACCTTGAGGTACATCTGGTGACGCGATTCAGGAACCAGCAGATGCTTCGGTAATTGCGGTTCTGTAATCACGGTTACCAAGCTAGAACCGGAACCGTGATTACGCAAATCAGCCGTTCGGACGAGTGCTCCAGAATTACGGTTCCGGTTACATTGACCTCATGCCGCAGAGGGGTCGAACAGAAAGGCAGGCGATACGAGCCGAAGCACGCCATCAAGCTCTAGTGATAGAACTCCGTGATATTCACGCTCGTCGCCGTAACTGGCGAGTACGCCAGGAATCGCGATTCCCGTATCATCAACTCGTGGCCAGCGGAATTGTCGATCGGACGGAATGGGCGAAGGTCGTCCAGGAACTCCTCGACCTCGAAGCGGCCCCCATGATCGAAGGCGGACGCCCAAGAGTTCATGGCGCCAAGACACGCTTCGCACAGAAGGCTGGGCTCAGGACCGCGCGAACGGTCGACACCTGGCTTCGCGGCGACGTGGACGTCAAGGAGGCCAGCGTCAAGCAAGTCGCCGAGGGCTACGGCCTCAACGCCATGCAGCTGCTCATCCGGGTCGGCTTCTATACCACCGAAGAACTACCGCCGCGCCTCACCGATGAGCAGGTGGACGAAGAGCAGCGCGCGGTTCTGGAGCTTGACCTCGACGACGAGACCAAGGCGCTGATCCTCCAAGAGCTTGAGTCCATGCGCACCGACGACGAACGCCTCCTCGAGGAGCAGCGCGACCGCGACCGCCGTCGGCGGCAGCAGCGCATCAATGAACTGGTAGAGCGCGCCCGCGAGCGGCGCACCGCCTGATCCACCATGACACCGAGGCCGCGCCCCCACTGGTGCCGGCCTGATGAACCGCGCCCGGAGGAGGGCTCATGGGCTCCATGTGGGTCGAGAAGAACGGCAAGACCTGGCGCATCCGTGAACAGGTCGGCATCGAGAAGGTCACGCTGGAGCACGGGTTCGACACGAAGACGGCGGCCAAGGAGAAGATGATACTGCTCAAGGCGGCCAAGCTGCGCGGTGATGCGCTGAGGCCGCGAGCCGGTGACCTGACTGTCGCGAGCCTCGCGGGGGAGTGGTGGGCGGCGATCGGCCCGACGCTGACCCGGGTGAAGAGCCGCGAGTCCATCTCAGGCGTGCTGGACCGATACATCGTGCGGATGCTCGGCGAGCTGAGGATGGCCGACCTGACCGAGAACCCCACGCGGGTGCAGTGGTGGGTCAACGACATGACCGCCGGCAAGACCAAGCCGAAGCGCGGCGCGCCCCGGCCACTGGCGCCCAAGACAGTCAGGAACGCGCACGGCCTGCTCTACCAGGTGATGGACTGGGCGGTAACCAACCGCTACATCCGCTCCAATCCGTGCACGGAGACGCGGTTGCCCGATGAAATATTCAACGAGCACACCTACCTGACGCCTGGCGAAGCGGACCAGCTGATCGCCGCACTGGACCCGCACTGGCGCCCGCTGGTGCTATTCCTGCTCGCCACCGGATGCCGGTGGAGCGAGGCGCTCGGTGTGCGAGCACACCGTCTCGATGTCCTCGGCCGCCGCGTGACCTTTCTCAAGAAGTGGATCGAGGACAGCAGCGGCCAGTTCCACGAGGAGGACGTGAAGAGCCGCCGAGGCCGGCGCACGGTGAGCTTCCAAGCGCGCGTGGCTGAGATGCTTGTGCCGCTGACGATGACGGAAGGCGAACGCGACCGGCACATCTTCCTGACCAAGCGCGGTTTGGACCGGGTGCGACACAAGGACTTCTACAACGACGTGTGGTACCCGGCGCGCACGGAGATCGGCATGCCGGACCTCGACGTGCACGACCTCAGGCACACACACGTCGCCTGGTTGATCGCGGGGAATGTGCCGCTGTCGGCGATCTCGCGTCGGCTCGGGCACAAGAGCATCGCGGTCACGGACGACATCTATGGGCATCTTCTGGAGGAGGTCGACGAGCGGTTGGTGGCCACGTTGGACAAGGCCATGGAGATGATCGACTTTAGGGGAATCTTAGGGGAAATGGACCCCGTTGGACCCCCGCCAACCCCAGAGGAACCCCACTGGACCCCAGCTCAACGACGATCCGGGGTCAGCGAGCAGGGGTAACATACGAGTTCGAATCTCGTATCCTCCGCCATGAACAACGAAATAGAGGTAAAGCTCAGGCCCGGTGTCCGCACCGGGCCTGATGATCTTTAGGGGCGGGGTAGGGGAAACGAAACGATCATGGCTTTTCGAAGGGGAGCACCGATCCGCCGCCATCGCCGTTGAGCCGCCGCCGCACACCATCCACGTAGCCTTTCGCGTGTGCGCGCTTTACGGCGTCGTCCGCGCCGGGCCAGCCGAGCGCGTCCTGCGCACCGGGACGCTGTCGTTCGAGTCGTGCAAGGCGGCCATCGAGCCGGCGGATGGCCACCATCACCATGTAGCTGGCCACCAGCACCACGCCGGACACACCGAGCCAGTGGGCTGTGCCTTTCCAGTGGCGGACCCAGTCGAGATGACCGTCGGTGGCGACGGTTACCGCAACGTTGGCGCCAATGCCGACGATGGCGCCGACGGCGATGAGGGTGATGCCTGCGGTGAGGATGTGCCGCAGTTGGGCTTTCTCTTGCGCCGATTGGTTTGCCGCTGCGATCGCTTGTGCGATGGCGCGGGCTGAGGGTAGTTGTTCGCTGTCGGTGGTCATTTCATCCCCGTTCGCAGGTTGACCCCCCACGATTTGTTGATGCTGCTGGTGATTGCATCTATCGCCGCACCGATGATGCGCGTTGCCCGTCGTTTGAACATGCCTCCGACCTCCCATGAGAGGGATTCACGTGGACCGATTTTTACCGGTCTGTCAGCTTGCAGGCCCGAGAGGCACCGAAGGTAGTCGCACGATCACAAGATCGCTAGGGGTTGATCCCTATGCAACTTGCAAACCACCCACACGGCCGACCCCCCGCAAAGCCGCACGTCGGCGACCCCTAACCTGACCGTCCACACAAGACAGGCCACTCGGCTTGAACCCGACCAGCAGGTGTAACACTGCGACTCGCTCAAACGATAGAGACTGGATGGGCAGCTAGTCCTCAGGAACAAACGTCCCCCGGCCCGGCACACCAATCACCACACCACGCTCACGCAGCAACGTCATCACACGCGCAATCGTGCCGTACGAGACGCCATACGCCGAGGCCAGCGACATGTAAGTCGGCATCTGGCTGCCGGGTTTGTACTGGCCGCGCTCGATGCGGTCGGTGAGATCCTCCGCGATCTGATCAGACGACATCGGAATGGGCATTGACGGACTCAACCAGATACCGCCAGACCACCAGTACAACAAACACGTCCTGTCTAGCCTGTATAGCCCGTCTAACCTGTCTGAACAGGTTGACTATGTTCGGCCCGTCAGCGTGGAGTATCGTCAATCTTCAGAGGCGCCGGCTCCTGCCGGACCGGCGCCCAAACCCTGACCGGCAGCAGGGAGCACCGACATGGCACGGCGCAAAGTCCCCCACGACCCGTCAATAGGCGAGCGCATCAAGGCTCGACGCGAGCTCCGCGGCTGGAGCATCCGCTACGCCGCCGACCGGGCAGGCGTATCCCACACCACCTGGTCACGGGTCGAAAGCGGCGACATAGCCACCAACCGGTACACCATCTCCGACTACGCCGCAGCCCTCGAATGCTCCGTCAAAGACCTCACCGGCCAGCCCTACACCCAAGCCGACGAGCTGCTGGAGGCCGGCGCCATCTACAGCGACCGCGCGTGGAAAGCCATGATGGCCCACCCGCTGACCGAACCCGCCGACACCGAACCGCTGCCCCAGGGCGCGCTGGAAGCCGAGGCCACCCTCATCCGGGACCTGTACGCCAAATGCGACTACGCAGGTGTCCTCGGCCGCGCAGTCGGGGCGATCGCCCCGCTGCACGCCGCCGCCCGCAACGGCCACGCCCGCGACGCCATGCTGCTGATGGTGCCCGTCTACGGGTGCGTGATGGGCAGCCTGCTCAACCTCGGCCGGGCGGCCGAAGCGCTGCTGGCCGCAGACCGCAGCGCCGAGGCGGCACAAGAACTCGACGACGCCGTGGCCCTCGGCGTCGCCACCGCCAACCGCGCACGGGTCTCCGCCTACTCCGGTGCATACTCGCCCGCCCGCACCATCTGCGACCGCGCCGACGACCACCTCCAACACCACCTCGCCGCACCCGATGCCCTTGCTGTGTCCGGGTTCCTGCACCTAGCCCGAGCACATCACAGCGCCGGCCTGCGCGACATGGCCACAGCCGAAGCCCACCTGGCCGAGGCGGCGGAACTCGCCGAGCACACCGGTGAGACCGAGGCGTGGGATCTCGCCTGGGGTCCACGCAATGTCGCGCTGTGGCAGATGGCGCTGCAGCTGGACACCCACCGCCCGGACGAGGCGATGCAGACAGCGGCATCGATCCAGGTCGCCGGGCTTCCCGCGGTGCGGCAGGTCTACTACCACATCGATCGGGCACGCGGCCTGGCCGAACTGGGTCACATCGACAAGGCGATCCGGGCGCTGCTCATCGCGGAACGCACCGGCAAGCAGCACACCCGCTCCTCCACCGCGGCACGCGAGACGGCCCGGTCCCTGCTGACCCGGCAGCGTCAGCGGCTGGCCTCGTCTCCCCTGGCCGGACTGTGTGAACGTATGGGCGTCGATTAGTGGTGCGTGAATGCACCACTATCTTGCTTGATCAGGGTGATGCTGTGGGTGGCACCGGGGCAGGCAGCCCGAGAGGTTGGCCCGCCCCGGTGTCCGTGAGGCGGTCGTCACCGGGACCCCTGTGCGTGGGTGCCTTGGGACCCCCGGACTGCAAGCCGCCCACGCGACCGCGCAACGGCTGTGCACCAGCGAAGTCCACACGCCCGAGCGCAGTCGGCCACAAAGCGCCGGGGCAGGAACAGGGAGCCTCCGCAAGGTCACCGGACCTGCCCCGGCCCCGCGAGAGCCTGGGGCGGGCCTGCCGTCAAGGGGGCGGCCCGCCTTGGTGCCACGAGAGGAGCGCGATGGACCAGACGCAGCGCGCTATGGCGGTGGGACTGTTCCTGGTGCTCGTGCTGACGTTGGTGGCCGCCGTCGTACCAAGGCGCCGCGGCCACCCATAGCCACCCGCGGACACGTCCGGTGACAGGTTGTGCCACCGCGGGCGCCCCTGCCGGGGCAAGCGGCACCCGGACTCGCCTCCGGGTGCCGCCCACAGACTCCCGGGCCGGTCAGCACCCCACCCGGGAACAGCGGCGCCCCGTTCTTTACCTGACGGTTTGGTCCCGGGGCGCCGCCCTTCACGGAGGTGGCCAGGATGATCCGCAGGCTGCGAACACTCGCCATCATCGCCGGTTTCGCCGTCGCGCTGGCGGCCATCGCCGCCCTGGCGGTGCTGACCCTGCGGGAAGCGGCCGAGCAACTGCCCGGCGACTGGGACCCGCCGCAGCCCTAGGCGGCCTTCTTCCGCTTGACGCCCGGTTTGCCGGTGCCTGGTCGCTTCTTCCACATGGCGTCGATGTCCTTGGCCCAGTACAGCTTTTTCCTGTCGCCGAGCGCTTCCTCCGTGTCGGGGATGTGCGGCACCTTGTAGCGGCTGATCTCGCCGCGCATCGATGAGACGCCGACGCCTTTGCGTGTGGCGGCCTGCTCCAGGGTGAGGGCGAGGCGGCCGTCTGCGGTGATGCGGATGACGGGTGGTGGCATGCGCCGAGGGTAGCATAGAGCGCAACGGTAACGCTGCGTGCTGGATTGGGTGTCCGATTCGTGCAGTACGGATGTCCGGTAGATCTTCAAACGCTAGATCTTTTAGCCCCGAATCGGACGCACACGGACACTATGGGGCCACTCGGGCTCCACCGTTCGGCCGGTGTTTCCGATTTAGTCAACAGTGTGTAAGCGGCAGCGCTATCGCTGCGCATTACAAGTTTGATCTCCATTAGTGACGCACTGTAGCGCTGCCCTGGTATGCCCGATTTGCCACCCGCCCAAGAGGCAACCTCCGCCCTATATACCGCACGCGCGCCCGCGTTCTGCCTGCTCAGACTCGGTTGAAAGCGCAGCGATACCGCTGCACACTGGTTCCTACAAGTGAACAGCGTGGCCAGCCACTCCGAACCGGGAGCAACGGCTGGGGAAGCCACGGGAAGCGTTGCCGAGTAAAGACTCCGAACCGGAACGGCGCAGGACAAGCCAACTGCCGCGGAAGTGAACCTCCGGGATGTGGACAGCGATACGGCACGGAACCCCACGCGAAGCCCCCAGTACCGCCCGGGTCCGAGACTCCGAAGGTCGCCAGCACCCAGCACAACCCACCACCTGAACGGATCACGGTGGCGCCCCCGCGTGGGGCGTGCGCCGTGAGCGCTCAGCGCTCTCACAAAAGCCCCGCCGGGGGCCTGGTACCCGGCCGGCCCGCCTCGGGCCGCTCCTCCCACCCCGTCCGGATCCGGCCTTAGCCCGGGGCGGCTCAGCCGTCCTGCGTGGTCCGGCGGGGGTGGGAGGAGACCGGGGTACCCAGTCCCTGTAGCTCAGTGGCAGAGCCCAGAACCCGAGGGAGACGGAGCGCGCCGGTTCGATCCCGGCCAGGGGCACACGATCCAACATCAACGAAGGAGTCGACCATGAACCTGATCGAGCTGACCAACCAGCAGCGCCAGAACGCCGCCGCATTCATCGCCCTGGCGGACGACAACGCGGCGTACATCATGACCAGCGACCTGTACACGGACAACTTCGTCAAGGCGCTCCAGTACGCCAAGCACATGGTCGCGGGCGGCTCGTACAGCAGCGGCGAGAGCCAGATCGTCTACACCCAGCTGAAGAAGCTCCAGCGCTTCTTCGCGAACTGAGCCCACACCGATGGGGCCCCGCATGCCGGGGCCCTCGTCGTGGGCGCTCAGCCCAGAAGCCTCAACCCCTTGCCGCGTAGAGCAACCGCTCCGCCGGCACCCCCAAACGTCCAAGGAGGACACCATGAACATCAACTACCGTCGCGTCGGCTACATCACCTCCATCGGCTCCGTCGCCCTCATCGCCGCCTGGGGCTCCTACCGCCACATGCTCGACGTCGCCAGCCAAGCCGGCCAGCCCATCGAGGTCGCCGCCACCCTGCCCCTCTCCGTGGACGGCATGCTCCTGTGCGCCACGCTGGCCATGGGGGACGACAAGGCCAACGGCCGCAACCCCCGCACCTGGGCGCGGTTCGCGTTCTGGCTCGGCGCCGTCATATCCGTCTCCGCCAACATCGCCTCCACCGTCGTGCACCGCGGTATCGACCCGCTGTCCATCGGTGTGGCGGCGTGGGCGCCGATCGCCCTGCTTGTGGTCACGGAGATCATGGCCCGGCCCGGCAAGCCCCGCCCGGTCGAGGACGCAACCGACACCGCCCCGGCACCGACCAAGCCCCGCACCCCGAAGGACCGCCTCGACGCGGCCCGCAAGCGCGCGGGCTACGACCAGATGAGCCCGACCGAGAAGGCGGCGTGGACGAAGCGCTACAACGAGCGCACCGGCCGTAACGCCCCGACCAGTCCGGCCGGGCCGCTGGTTCCCAGTGAGGCCGAGCTTGAGGAGATGACCGCCTGATGGCCGATCCAGTCCCGCCCGGACACAGTGCCGGGCGGGGCCGAACCGGCCAGACCGGCACCACTCGCGAAAGGATGGACCAATGACGCTGACCGAAGCCAAGGACCAGATCCGACACCTGCTTGGGATCGCCGAGGGTGACGCGGACGCCGTCTACCGCTCGATACGCGCCTCGGAGCGCAACTGCCGCCAGTACGACAACTTCACCGAGGCCGACGAGGACGAGTACTGCATGCTTCGGCTCGCGCTGAGCGACATCACCGGCAACGCCTTCTACCGAGGTTGAGCACACAAAAAGGACGCCCCGCCCCCGAGCCGATGGCTCAAGGGCGGGGCGCTTTTTTGTTGTGGCAGCTCGCGTGTGCGGTCGTCGAGCGCATTTGTTGATCTCACATGTGGGTGGCCTCAGGCACACCCGCACAAACCCGGCCTCAAAAGCTTGCGGTCAGCCTATCCCTCGACCCGCTCCGGCCAATGCCAGGTGCCGCCGCTGCGTTCGTGCACCGGCCGCTCGTCCTGCGGGACGCCGACGTTGAAGAATTGGCCGGTCGGATTTAGCACGCACAGGTCGGCGAGCTGAGCGCCGTCTGGTCCGAGGTCGTCGATCCCCTCCCCGTGCACCGGGTACGGCAACGGTTCGCCGAGACCGGTGACGATGGCCGCGCGGCACGCCTTTGGATACTCGCCGCCCGGGGTGCCGTACGAGACGTAGTGGACGATCCGGCCTATGCTTGGCTTCACTGCTCGATCTCCTTATGTCACAACACGATGTGCGGGATGAACCAGGCCGCGAACCCGGTCACCGCGGACGCGAACAGCACGATGCTGGTGCGTCGCCACGGCTGCGGCGGATCGATACCCAGCCACCGCCGCGTCGTCGCCGACAGAGTCTCCTTGCCGCTCAACCACTCCATCAACGCGAACGTCACCGCGAAGGTGACCAGCCACACGGCCCACACGAGCGGCCAGGTCACTGGCGACGCTGCCTGCTGAGCAGTTCGGCCACCGACTTCGGTGACCACACCCGCATGCGGGTCCACGCGGCGGTGATGAGCGGGACGGCAGCGGCCAGCGCGGCCACAAGCGCCAAAAGCTCGTTGGCCTTCTGCTCGTCAGCGCCGAACACCACAGCGGCACCGATCGCCGCGGTGACCACGGATACGATCGCGCCGATCTTCAGCGCGGGCTCCTTGGACTGCTCGCCGGGAGCCGGGGGTGTTGGTGTGCTCATGATCCCCTCCTTGTGCTGGGTTCTTGATACGGATGTTCGAACATGGCAGTGTGCTGGGGATGGGATGGAAAGGCGTTGAGCGCTGGCGAGGCAAAACCCCGCACGGCACCGAATGGCACGTAACCCTGATGCAGCAGGAATCCCTCGGCCCGATGCCCGGCGGAGCATGGCGGGTCGAATGGTTCCAGCCCGGCGCCATCCGCCACGGCGAGTCGTTCCCCGCCGGCCAGGAAGCCGACGCCCGTGCGCTCGCCGCCACGAAACGCGACGCGATCGAAGCAACGTGGGAAAACCTCAGCGAGATCGACATCACGCGCCCGGCTTCTGATCCGGGCCAAGCGCATTCAACTGATCCTGCAACAACTTCTCGTTCGTCGCCTGCTGCTCAACCCTGATCTGCAACCCGGCCACCTCACCCCGCAACCGGGCCACCTCAGCCTCAGCGATCGCGGCACGGGCCTCGGCCGCAGAAGCACGAGACTCCGCCGCCGACGCCCTGGACTCTGCCGCGGCCAGCCGCGTATACAAGGCGTTGATCTGGTCGCCGAGCCCGGCCACCGTCACCGACAACGAGCGTGCCGCATCGGCCTCGCTAAGGGCCGCCGCCGCCTCATCCTTGGTTGCCGCGGCGTCGTTGCGCCGTCTCGTGACAGCCCAGGTGACCACCGGGCCGAGCACGGTGGTCACGACGAGCGCGGTGAGCGCAGGATCCAGCTGCACGCTCAGTCCTTGTCCTCTCGGACCTTCGCGGATCCGCCCTCACCGAGGTCGCCGACGGCATCCCGGGCATCGACAGCGACCGCGTCGATCCGCGCATTCAACCGGGCCTCCATCGCGTCCAGCGACGGCTGCAGCGCAGCGGCGAGCGCGGCCGGGTCGATCGGCGCCGAGGCATGCTCCTTAAGCAGCTGCGGCAGGCGGGCCATGTTGTCCAGCGGCGAACCGGTCTTGGGGTAGCCGGGGATCGGCTTGCCATCCGAGCCGAGCGCGACCGGCCCGTCACCGATGAAAGCGTTACGAAGGTTCTGCGTGTCGGCGTACATCTCGCCGACTGAACGGTTCGCGCCTGTTGGCTTGATCAGCGGATCGGTCTGCTCCATGTCATCCACTCCTGTCAAAATCGCGAGCACGTCCGAGTGGTCCTCGTTCGCGCGGCCACGGTCGAAACTCATGTGCAGGTGCGTCAAGTGCGACGAGTCCGCCGACGCCAGCCGGTCGGCGATGTTGTCCCAGCCGTCGACCCGGGTGTCGCCGCCGAGATTCCCGTACCACTCGGTGATCTTCTCCAGGCGCCCGGCACGCACCGCCTCGTCCAGCCGACGGCAGGTGGCCATCAGCTCGGCCTGCGACAGGTTCCCGAGGTCGAGCGCGCACGCCCAGTTGGGGTCACCGCCCGACCGGTCGCCCGTGGTGCGCGACACCGAGTAGCTGCGGTCCGTGCAGTAGATCGACTCTTTGATCCAACGCCGCGAGCGGTGATAGCCGCGGAGGTGGTCGTTGTCGCCGCGGATCCACACCCCGCAGCCCGGCCAGTGGGCGCGCAGCCCGGCCGCCAAAACCTTTAGCGCGGGCGGCTCGTACTCGTCGCGCCACGCCGCCTCGTTGTCGAGCTGGTCATAGCTAGGCATTCACTCACACCTCCGTTACACGACCGTGGTGGCGGTCAGCCACGAACCGGACAAAAGGTTGGTGTTATTGGCATTGCTGGCCAGTTGCGCCCACTGAAGCGTCAAGTTGCCCGCGTTCGCCCCGACCGCCACACGCAGCTCGACCTGAATCGCCGTCACACTGGTCGAGGCGCCGTAGCCCACCGCTGCCGTAGGGCTGGTCGCGTCCGCCGCCTCACCGGAGAACTGTCCATCCGCACTAGTCAGTGACGCCAGCGAGTCATGTACGCCGATCGCCCCGCTGGAAACCGTTGCGCCGGTGGGAAACGTAAAGCTGCATCTGAAATCGCCTGCCGCGTTCGCGGCGGAGGTGACGAGCAGGACGCCCTTCACGTCGTAGGTTCGGTTGGCCAGCAACGGCAGCACCAGATGCGGGTCCGCGGTTTCGGTGGTGGTCGTGTTGCGCGAGGTCGTAGCCGACTTCGACGCGGTGATTGGCCGCAGCTCGCTGATCAGAGCCTGGAGCTTCGCCGCCGTAAGGGTTTCACCCGACGCCGGGTAGGACGTGAACGCCACCGAGCCTCCTCAAAGCGCCAGCCGCAGCGGCTGATATACGTGGACTTCGTCGCCGGCAGAATGCGACTTGACGACCCCGTTGACCGAGCGGGTCACGGTGAACGTCTGCGGGTTGAACACCTCAAAGTTGTCGGTGCTCACCGTCGGGTTGACGTTGGTGTTGCCGGCCACCTCCCGGGCCCGGAACCCGACCGAGCCGGAGGTGTAGGCGGCATCGGTGCCGTCGATCGTCCAGAACGCAGGCGGGGCGGTGAGCGCGACGTCGGAGGCCCGCACCCGCAGCCTTGATCCGCGTGCCTGGATGTACATGTACACGTCGACCGCGGCCGAGTAGGCGAAGACACCGGAGGCGGACCCGACTGATGCTGCACTGGCCCCGGCCACGACCCGCACCACGGACAGGTCGACCGTGGCGCCGGCCGTGAATCCGAAGGTGGCTCTGTAATAGTTGCTGGCGTCCTGCACCCGGAAAACAACCTCGCCGACGAGGGTCGCCCCAGTCGCGAGGGCCGACACGCGCAGCGGCACGTACAGGTCGAAGTCGCTGAGCGAACCCGCCACCGTGATCATGCGCGGGTTCGTGTCGCCGGTCGGCAAGGTGATCACGCCGCGGTTGCCCGACGCCGCAAAGTTGGCGGCGGTTCCGGCAAGGATGCTCCACGCCTGACCCGTATCCGCTGTACCCCAACCATTCGACACCGATCGGGTGAAGGTGTCCTTCACGGATGAGGCGATCGCCGACACCGACATAGTCTCTCCGGCGACGATGATCGGGATCGGGGTCTCGGCTCCGTCGGTGGTCCACAGATCAGCCGAGTTGTCCGAGAACACCGTCAGCGACGTGGCCGCCGAGTTCACGCCCGAAACCAGGCTGGACGAGCCGGAGTCGAGCTTGCCAAGGGCGTCCGAGTCCAGGACACCGACCGAGTACGGACCAGCCGGCACCGTCGTTGCCGAGATCGTCCACATGTGCGCGCCGACCCGGGAGCCGCCACCGATCTGCTCGGCGAGGTGCAGCGCGTGCAGGTCGATCGTGTCCGGAGGAATCCAGGCCGGCGGGTTCTCCACGGTGAGCCGGCCACCGACATCAAGCCGCTTCGCCTGCTCGAACACGGTTGTATAGCCGTCTTGCGCCAACCGGGCAAGGTTGAGGTTCACCGACGGGTAGCGGGCCTCGTCCCACGTCGCCTCGTTGACTTCGAACGCGGCGTGTTGGCGAGGCTGGCTGTCGTCATACAGCGGCAGCGTTTTGGACCGCGGGTTGCGGTACACCCCGTCGGGCGGCGGCAGGACCGACTTACGCCCGTCACGTTTCTCGTACCGGCCAGACGCGCCACCATCGCGTTTGATCGTCAGATCGTTGACGACATCGCGGTCGTCCTCGACCGGCCGGAACGGCGGCATCACCTGCCCCGGCATGGCGTAGTCCAGTGCGAGCGTGACGGGCTGGTTGTAGCGGGCGTGCCGGGCCATGTACACGATCGCGAGTTCGTCACGCGCCTCGAAGATCATGCCCTTGTCAACAACCAGGACATCATCGATTATGTCGGAGATTTCGCCGGATCGCTGTGGCCCCAACAGTTCCGAGTCGGCATCGAAAACCCCATCCACCGAACCGGTGAGATAGACGAACGGAATATCCTCCTGCCGTTCCAGCAGGCGAATTAGGCGAGTGACCGCCTGATCGCCGCTGTACCCGTTGACGGCATTGACCAGATCCAGTCCTGGGGTGTCGAACACCAGAAAGAACCAGCCGTCGAACACGAACACATGCCCCAGCCCTGCCGAGTCCGAGGCACCCCCGGCAACCGAACTCGCGCTCACCTGGGTGACTTGGCCAGGTACCGACCCGGCGGCCGTGTGAACCGACGACCCGAACTCCTGCGTGTAAGTCTGGCTCGTGGTGGCGATCTCGTAATCGGTGTCCGCCCCCGACGTCTGCGCCCGCACAACCACAACCGTCGGCATCGTCGCCAGATCCTGGAACGCAACCGATGCCAGCAGGGTGGCGGCCCCGCCGACGAATCCGTACAGCTCAAGACTTCCGCCCGCGGTTACCCGCAGATCGAATCGGTCGTAGGCGGCCCCGACGACCTGCCACGTGAGCGGCGTCCATGTCGCCGACAAAGTCGGCGTGGTGAATATCGCGCCCACCGTCCACGCGCCGGTCGAACTCCCGACAGGTACGGACCCCAGCAGGGTCGCCTCGCTGGACATCATATCGGGCAACGCATCCGAGCCGACCACAGCAGACACCGATGCCCAATCGATGCTGCCGACGATTGTCATCGGCTCGCCGTTTGGTACCCCCGAGCTGGCGACCGTAGAGCCGGTTTCCTCCTCCAGCGGCCAGTAGGCGACCGGCCGCCGGGACGAGCTCGTGCCCGCGAAGTCGTCGATGAACCGGGCGTTTTGCAGAGTGCGCCGCAACGGGCTGAACGATTCGCCGTTCTTGTTGACACGGCGCAGAATCCCGGCCGCGGTGATCGGGGTCCACACGTCGTTACCAGACATGTCCCACTCGACCGGCCATACCGGAACCTCACCGTTGCCGCGGTGATGCACCACCTCGAGATCTGAGGTGGTCACCACAACAGGCAGGCTGTTGGAGTTGCTGGTCTGCAACAACATCCGGGTGCCGACTTTGCCCGCGGACAGGATCGCGTCCGAGTCGTTGTCCGCTCCCCATACGTCGAATGTGGATGGTTCGGCGCCGTTGACCGCGTCCCACGCCCGCATCGTGAGCACCCGGCCGCACACCTTCGCCCGCACCCTCCACCGGCTGGAGGCGTCGTAGGTGCCGAGACTGTCGGAGAGGACCAGGGTGGTGTTGCTGCCGCCGACCCGTTTGACGATCGCCGCCGTGACCGTGCTGTCGGTGTTGAACAGCAGGGTGGCGAAGTACATGTTGGAGTCGTCCTGGTACCGCAACGTTGCCGCCATCTGAATCGCCGCCCCGGTGGCAACCACGCCCGGCTTGAACGTGACGGCCACGTCGCAGTCGGCCACGCTGACGTTCAAGGCGGTGACCCGGGCCGAGTTCACTGCACTGATCGAGATCGTTGCGGCACCGGCCGACACGGCGTACGCGCTCGCGAGGCCACCCGAGGTGGCCCACGCGTGCCCTGACGAGCTTGTGCCCCAACCATTTGATGAGGTGCGGTTGAAGTCGTCGTCGGCCTCGTCGAGGACAATCCGCAACGGTGTGTTCTGTCCGAGCAAGCCGTAGTAGGGGCCGGTCGGCAGACGCGGCGACAGGTCCCCGGTCGGGTTGCGCAGGCTCAGGCTGCACCGCGACGGGTCCGGGCGCACACCCCAGTCCGGCACGCCACGCCTGACCGTGATCGGGTCACGGATCAGGGTCGAGTCAGCGAAGTCGATCCACTGACCACCGATGAACAACTGGCTGCGGACCGGCAAGGCCGTTGCAGGGAACGCCATCAGCGCCCACTCATCCGGGGAATCTGGAAGCTGCCGATCGTGCCCCCGCTGATGAATAGGTGCCTGGCGAGTGCCGCCACGAGCGACTCCTCGAGGGGGCTCATGCCGGTGCGATCCACGGCCAGGGTGAGGTTGATGTTCTGCGCACCGCCGACGGCACCGCCGGTCATTGTCGCGCCGGAGGACCACTGGTCGGCGTTGGAAACGATCGCGCCGCCGCCGCGCAGCATCTTGACCCGCTCCACACCGGTACCAGACTCGGCAACGTCGTAGGTGTTGCCCGGCATCATCAACCCGCCGGACGCCCTGCCACCGCCGTAGCCGGAGGTGTCCGCCTCATAGAAATGACCATCGATGGTGATCGGCCGTGCGCGTGCTCCGGCAGCCGCGCCACCAAGGAGCCGGTTCAGTTCCCTAGCGCGGTTGAGCGCATCGAGTAGGCCCGGCGCGCGAACCTCTACCTCAGCCTGGGCGGGAATCCCTTTCAGCGCTGCGATGAACGCATCGACGGCCTGCTTGTTTAGGCCGAGCGCATATGCCTGTTGGCGGAGCTTTTCCGTCAGGTCGTCGAACACCTTATTGGCAGATGTTACGTCGCCCGTCTTGTCGATCATGTCCTGGCGGATCGCCTTGATAGCCTCCGCCTGCTCGCGAAGCGCCGCCGCGTTCTCCCGGCCGTGCTTGTTGTTCAGATCCAGGCTCTTGCCGTTCTCCTCCACCGACTCGGTCAAGGAGTCGATCGACTCCTGATAGTTGGACGCCAACTCCTGCGCGCCGAGGACCCGGTCGAACATTTTGTCCATCGCCGCGAGCTGGTCCTTGATCGCGTCGGTGGCGTTCTTGGTGGCCTTCTTGACTTCTTCCTGCGCCCGGATGATCGGCTGGATGCCGCCGTCCACATAGTCCTTGGACGCATCACGTGCCTTGTCGATCGCGGCGACCTGCTCCCGGAACGCCGAACCCTGACGTTCGATCGCGCCGCCGGCGACCGGCAGCCAGCCGAACAGGGTCTCCATGGTTCCGCTGATCGCCGCACCGGATCGGGTTGACTGCTCATACAGGTTGCCCAGGGTGGACAGCAGTTTGCCCGAGAAATCAATGGTCGTCTGAATGGCCTGCGAGATGGCGACGATGCCCATGACCGCCTGGTCGGGGTCCTTGCTGATCTCATCGAAGAAGTCCCCGATCGCATCGCCGATCTTGGGCAGTTCCGTCCCCAGCGCGCGGATCGCCGGTTGCATGGCGTTGGCCGCGCGGGTGATGCCGCCCATGATGTTGTCCAGGGCGCCGGTCGCCCCGCCCGTCAGCCCGGGCAGGACCGGGCCGAGCTTTTCCCCGATCTTCCCGAAGTTGTCGGCCAGCCTCGAACCCGCGGCATCGAGAATGTTGAGGCTCTCGATGGTCGGCTTGACCCACGCACCGCCGGCCCGCAGCAGCTCGTCGCCGACGTGGTCGCCGACGAGCTTCGCGGCGGTCTGGACCTGCTGGTCCTGGGATGCGGCCACGATCCCGCCAACAATGCCGCCAACACCAGCACCGCCGATCACGGCGCTTTGGATCGCCACCCCGATCGCTGGCGCGAGAAGCGCGCCGAGGCCGATCGCGCCCACGATCGCCGGGCCACGCAACGACCTCATAGACAAGGTCAGGCTTTCGCCAATCTTCTGCCCAGCGTCGGAGCCGACCTCTTGCGCCTCGTCGGTGATGGATTTGCGGAGCCGCTCGAACAGCCGCAGATTCGACTGGCCCTTGCGAATCGACTTGAGCAACTCGACGTCACCGCTGGCATCGAACGCCTTGATCAGCTTTTTGACCTCGGCCTCAGTCTCGCCGATCTTCTTCTTGAGCTGGCCAGCTTCCTTGCCCATCTCGCCGAACTTTTTGCCAGTCCTCTGAGATTCGTCGCCGAGATCCTTGATGACCTTTTTGCCGCCGTGCTCGCGGACAACGACGTCAACGGTGACTTCGGCCACGCCCGATCCACCCCCTTGGATGAAGTGATCTCGTGCATGCGCCCGCTACCCTGCGCGCGTGAGCAATGACGAAGTGACACGTATCGGCCGGGGTGTGCCCACCAGCGCTCCTGCACCCGCTCAGCCGCAGCGGCGCACCACAGTGCTGCTCGTCGCCGGCGGAATGTTCGTAGGCCTCGGCCTGGCCGTGGTGCTTGTGTTCGGCGGCAGCATCTTCGGCGCCAGCAAAGCCGGCCAGCCCCCGGCCCAGGTACCGATGCCAGCCGCGTCGACCCAAAATCACAAAGTCCTCGACGAGCAGGCCACATGCGTGCTGCTGATACCGGTCGCCAAGGACGGCACCGACCTGGTCACCTCAGTGATCACCGACCCGAACAAGGCGGACTGGGCGAAGGTGCAGAAAACCCATGACGACCTGAAGCTCATCGCCGACATCGCGGCACCCGAGTTGCGCGACGACATCAACCAGCAGGCGGCAATGCTGGCCACGCTGCTGTCGCTGAGCCGGACCGGCGGAAAGTTGACCATAGACACGGTCGACTACAAGGCTTCCGGACTGCGTATTGGCGCCCGCTGCTACAAGTACGCCAGCTAGCTCCGCTGTTGCCGCGCCCAGGCGGTCATGTACCAGTCCGCCTCACGCGGCGTGAGTTTGCGTACTTCGCGGGCGGGCATCTGGTAGCAGGTCCAGAACCACGGTGTCAGGACACCGAGGATGGCGTCGGTGCTGTCGTCGTCTGGGTCTCCGGTGAGGTGTCGGAGGACGGTGTCTCTGCGGAGGGCTCTGGCGAGCCGTCCGGCGGGGGGTCGGCATCGCCGCCTTCCACGCGCCAACGCACCGCGTTGGTGCAGATGTTGAAGTCCTCGAACGGCGGCGTCTCGATGCCGGCCATCTTCCATGCCAGCCACACGACGCCCTTGATGCCTAGGGCTTTCACCTCGTCGAAGTAGCGGCCGAGGAGCCTGGGGATTCCTATCCCGATCTCCTCCTCCCAAGGGTGCTGCACGTCGAATGGCACATGGTCCAATGCGGGCCGATCCCATGGCACCCACTCGGGGGCGCCTTCCGGCGCGTACTCCTTGATGTCCTCGTCGCTGAGGCGAAACTCGATGACGCCCACTAAATGGCCCTCTCCAACTTGTCGGCGATCTTTTCGCACGCCTTGTCGATTTCGCGTGCCGCCTTCGGTGTCGCCCGCTTGGCCGGCACGCTGACGAACCCGGGCCGGATCTTCTGCCACACCCATGCATTGCCACGGCCGAACACCGGATGCTTCAGGCGGCCCTTCTCCAGCTGCTCGACTTGGCGATCATGGCCCCTGCGCCCGAACGCGCGTATAGCCACCTTCGCCTTGCGCACCAACCCGTGCACTGCCAGGGTCACCTTCGTGACCGTCGATGCCTCGAAGACTTCCTCGTAGCCGTCCGGCATGAAAGTCTTGCTGGAGTTGCGGATCTCTTTGGCTACAACCTCGCCTGCGTTCTCCAGCCCCTGGTTGAGCTCTCGGTCGTAGTCCACCGCGGCCGTCTTGTGGCATGCGGCGGCGAGCCGGTTGAACCCATCGTGGCCAGAAACGAACGCCTCGACCGGCATGGCTCAGAAGGTTCCGACGGTGAGGCCGTTGTCCATGCGGAACGTGGCCGAGAACGGCACCTTCTCCTTGACGCTGGCGTCGTATGTCAGGTTCTCCAGCCAGCACTCGCCGCTGAACTTGTAGTCGCCTGCAGTGTTGCCCTCAGGCCCGTATTCGAAGCTGCTCGTGGACGTCGTCACCCGGAGTCCATTCAGGACGGTTGCCGACCCGGTAGTCGCCGCGCTGTCGAACTGCCCAGTCACGGTGAACGTCGCCCCCTGCAGGCCACGGATGAACCGCTCGCCCGCGTCACCGTACGAGGTCACCTCGGACAGTGCCGCAGCGGACGGAAGCCCGGACACGTTGTCGACGTGGCCGGAGATGTTGCGCAGCGTTCCGCCAGAGTCGTCGACGGCGAAATACGCGTCCTTACCATGCGAGCGCGCCAAGATACTCACTCCTTCTGTTGCAGCGCACGACAAAGACCCCGCCGACGACGGGGTTAGCTTGAAGCGAAGGGGGTTAGCGGCGGGCGCAGGCCATCGCGAACGTGGCCGAGCCGGATCCGGTGACGTCCCAGAAGGCGCGCAGGTGCCGGTTCACCGTGCCGGTAATCGCGGACCGTTGCCACGTAGTGCCGGTGACGGTCGTGAAGGTGATTAGGTCCGACCATGCGGAGTTGTCCGGCGAGTGCTGCACCTTGAAGACGACGTTGGTGAACCCGGTGTACGCGGTCACATGCAGCGTTGCCACCGCACCACCCGCAGAGCTGGCCGCGTTGTCCACATTGGTGCTGTTGCCATCAGCGGTCTCGGCGCCCAGCACGTGCAGGGTGCGGCCCATGTCCAGGCCGTCGTTTGGGGTGCCGGTGATGTCGACCCGCACCGCGTCTTTTACCGGCGCCGGGTAGTCGCGGGCGGAAACGTTGCCTTCGCCGAAGACAGCGAACGACCCGACGGCCGGCGTCTCCGGGAAGGCGGTGATCAGAAGCCCGCCCTCGGTGGTGGCCGCCGTGTTCATCGTTGCGACGATGTCGCCCGCCGCGGAGTCGAAGACGCCGTTGATGCCGAGGCTTCCGCCGAGCTGGCCGGGAATGAACTGTTCGCCGTTGCTGGTGAGCACGGACACGTCGGACAGAAGACGGCGGTGCTCGTACCGCCAGCCGGAGATGCTGCCGGACAGGTGCGCGGCGTTCACCAGAACCCTAGTGTCCTTGCCATGGCTACGCGGCATCGCCGGCCACCTCTTCCTCGATGACGCCCTGCTCCAACCAGACCTTCACCACGCCGGGCGGCAGATCGTCCACGACATCGCCAGGTTCGGCACGTTTCTCCGTGTCGCCCTTGCCCTTCGGCGGGTAGTTGATCCCGACGAGGACCCGGTATCGCTTAGCTGCCATCGGGGCTCACCTCCACGGTGAAGTCGGCGCCGAGATACATCTGGCCGGCATGCTCGATATCGCCGTAGCGGGACACGCGGGTGACTCGGGTCCAGTCGGCTGCGCCGCCAAGGGTTTGGTCACTTTCGATCGCTGCCTTGATCGACGACCCGCCGGAGCCCGCGAGGTACGGGTCGAGGTTCTCCTGCGCGATCTGGTCGGTGGCGCGCTGAACGAGCAGCCGAACCGTGAAGGTGTAGGAGTCGACGCCGCGGCCCATGGTTTCGTCAAACTCGATCGCGCCGGGGATGGGGAACGCCGTTGGCAACACAATGGTCGCGGGCGCCTTCTCGTGAGCGTTCAGCCCGGAGATTGTGGCTAGGTTCGTCTTCAACCCCGCGCGGATGTTCGCCAGCGAGCCCATGTCAGGCCATCTTCACCGGGTCGAGGATGAACTTGTGGATCATCGACATGGCCATCGGGTTCGACCGCACCCGGATAGTCCCCCACTCGGCCACACCGCCGACACCGAACCTGGTGTCCTTCAACGCATACGTCTCTTCTGCCACAAGCAGGCAGGCTTCCTTCACCCCGGGCGGCACCGCCGTCCAACCCCACTGGGCGGTCACCTGAAGCGGCGCGCGACCGGTCCAAGGGAAGTATGTTCCCGGCAGCGCATGGATTTCCCAGTAGGGCCAGCCGGTTTCGCCATCCACGACTCCGTTGAGCGGATGAAGTTCGTAGCCGGTGGAGGCTATGACGTTGCCGTAGCTGCTGCCGCTGTCGGTGGCGATGACAAGGTCGGTGGTGGTGTGGAAGTCGTCGACGACGGCTAGGCATTGGTTGCGCGGATAGTAGACGCGTGCGCTCGCGACAGTGGTCTTGTTGAACTGCCGCCCGCATACGCCGTTGATGCCGGTTGTGGCCACGGCGAGAGCGTTGTTGAGCGCCGCGTCCTGGGCGGCGTCGGCCACGCCACCGACGCGTAGCTTCAGTTCGGCGAGGGTTGCGTACGGGTCACCCAGCGCCACAGTTCACCTCCCCCGCGGAGTTGCGCAGCGCCTGGACCTTCGCCACATCTGCGGCGAGCCGCCCTTCGGCTTTGAACGCTTGATAGGCGGCACCGTCGGCGGCATACATCTCCGGTGCGTTCACCCGCGCGTATCCGTCGTCAACAACCGCCTTGCCGGCCAACGGATGCATGTGCTCGACGACAACACCGGGCAGGTAGCGCAGGCATCCGGCCTCGCGGCCAAGGTCCCGCCAGAAGTCGTCGACGTGCAGATGGGTCAGCGCCGGCGGACCCATGTAGCCCAACGCTTCGACGATGTCCGCGGTGAGTACGGGTGCCGTTGGCAGGTTGGCGCCCTGGAGAAGGTCGTTTCCGTAGGCGATGCCTGTACCCATCTCCCGCAACGCATCGAGAAGGAGCGTGTCCCAACCCTTGGTGCGGGGCCGGTGGTCGTCATCGAGCTTCGCTATGGCGAACGGCTTGAACTCCTCCAACGCCCGCGCGGCACCGAAGTTGATGGCGCCCACATGCCCGCTGGTTTCGGGCGCCCAGGCGAAGAACACCGTTGTTCCCGCCGGGGCCGCGTATTGGGGCAAGGTCGGATCGTCGAGGTCGACGACGGTGAGCAGCACAGTGTCCGCGGTGCAGGTGCGTTGGCACTGCAGTGCCAACGCAGCGACCGACTCGGGGCGGCCGCGGGACGGGATGACGACAACGAGGTCAGGCATCGCTGTTCCTGATCCAAAAACCTGCTGGATGATGACTCACCGGCGACAGCCTTTCTACCGCCACGTCACGGGACCAGTCCGGGTTTCCCTCAAGATGCTTCTCGATCGCATCCAGCGGCGAGCCGACCATCTCCCCGAGCCCATGCGCGGTCCGCAGAGTCCGTGTGGCGTAACCGAAAATGCCGTCCTCCACCACCAGATAGCAGCCCGGGGTGACGAGCGGCCCGTACAGCTGGATCTCCTTGGCGACGTGGGGGCCGGAGTGGTCGGAGTCCAACGAGACCATGCACCGGCGGCCGGCCACCGCGCCAGCGACGATCGCGGCCATCTCCGGGTCGGCGGCATCGCCGTGCAGATAGATGATGTGACCCCGACCGATGCCGCCCTGCTCCGCGTCGACCGGTTGTCTATCAACGTCAACGCTGATCACGTCCACGCCGAGCGAGGCGAACCACCGCGCTGACGCGCCCGAGCGGGTACCCGTCTCGACGATCACCTCCGGTTTGGTGTCTTCGATGATCTGCCGATACCGGTCCAAGTCCTCGTCGAGCTTGAGCATCCCATCCGGCTTGACATGCCGGTTGGACGCCAAGCTCTCGAGACTCGCCTCCACATCAACATGCACAGGAAGGCTCGACCCGGCCGGCTTGTCGACGGCGGCCTGAACGAACCGCTGCCGAATGTAGTCCTGCTCGCACAGCCACAGATTCTTGAAATGGCTGGTCTTGACCCCGGTGTGGACAAACACCGGGAACCCCAACGCGCCCGCCCGCGCACAGAACGACAGATCCTCCGACAGCAGCTGGTTCGTGGACGGGTTCGGCAGCCGGTCATACCAGGCGGGGCGGATCGCGCCGGCGGTGAACGCCTCCCGCATCTTCTCCAACACACTACGGTGGATCAAGATGCACGCCGAACCTGTTGCTGCACACTGGGTCACGGTGTCGAGCGGGTAGTCCCAGCGGACCGCGTACCCGGACTGGTCCCCGACCGTCACCCAGTCGTAGATGGTGGGGGTGGCCTGGGTTCGCCAGCCGCCCATTCCGTCCGGTTCGTCCTCACGCTGGGCGAAGCACAGTCCGCCGACGATGGGCCGCTCCACCGGATCCGCCGCCCCGAGCAGCAACTCCAACGCGTCGGCTTCGAAACCCATGTCGCAGTCCAGCCAGAACAGCCAGTCCGCACCCGGGTACTCGTCCAAAAACTCCCGCACGGCCTGGTTGCGTGCCTCGATCAGCCCGCCGGTGCCGTACTTGATGGCCAGGAACCCGCCGCCCGGCGCCTTGAGACGGCCCTCGCGGACGGCGTCGAACCCGACCAGGCCCATCATGGAACGGTGCCACGAGTAGGACACCTCGTTGGACACCACATAGGCCAGCACAGCCTTGTCGGCGACCACGCCGACCGTGTTGTCAGCGTCAGCCACGGCGGGCGTTCCGCTTCTCACCCGGCGTCGCGGTGGCCTGCTCCACCGGCGCATCGTCCATGCCGGTCAACGGATCCTCCGAAAACCACTGTGGCTGCTCCCGGTAGACCTGCAGGGCGGTGGAGTATTTCTGGCCGCGGTGGATGGTGAACGTGCTACCGGTTGACAGCGCAACCGACGCCGTATCGATGGCGTACACAACTTTGTCTGCCATTGCTTTTTTCCTTCCAGGTAGGCGGAAGCCCGGACCACCTGGGGGATCCGGGCTTCCTTCCCTCGACGATCAGGCGAGGGCGTCGATGTTGGGTTCTACTCGTAGCCGAGGTCGTTGAGCTGCTTGGTGAGCGCAGCCAACCGGTCGGCGTTCTCGTTCATGCGTGCGGTTTGGATCTCGGCGAGCAGGTGATGCACAGCCGGATCAGTCGCCTCCGCCGCGCGGGCCAACTGCCGCGGCGGCTCGGTCTTCTTCGTGGCCTCGGCCATAGAGCGGCTCCTAAGTGTTGACGAGAAGGCGGAAGCCCAAATCGTTGGCGCTCGATCCGCCAATACGGCTATATGCGAACCAGCCCCGTTGGCCAGTGGGCATACCGTAGGCTGAACCCGCGGTAGCCTGCTGGAAGATTTGCGGAATGAGTTCTACACTCATGCCGCCCCTTCTAGCTATCACGTAGTTGCTGAAGTCCCCCGCGATGACGTAGCCCTCTGTGGAGGACGTGGTTGTGGTCAGGTTCGGCATGTACGGCGACTCGTAGACGCCCCGGTTGAACAGCATCTCCACCGCACCCTCGGGCAGGGTGACCGTCGACGCGTGGTACACGTTCGCGGTACCCAGCTGCCGGATGGCGTTGTTGAGGCTGACGTTCATCAACCAGGAGGCGTTGCGCCGGTTGCGTTGCGGGACGGCCTGCCACAGGTTGTACGGGTCGGCGGCCGAGATGGCACCGGTGTTGGTGGCCGCACGCACCCGCACGTTGGTGTTGGCCGACAGACAGGTGAGGATGCCCTTGGGCTCGTTGGTGCCGGACCCGCGGGTGAACTTGTCGACGAGCAGTTCGTCGTAGCCGGCCGAAAGCAGGGTCTGCATCTCCTGGGCGAACCCGGGGTAGTCCTGCCCGATCTCGATCGAGTAGGGGATGAATCCGCGGGCCATGAACACGGTCACGGTCGGCTGCGCCAGGGTGGCCATGTCGTCGGAGACCGCCGACGCCTCAGTGTCGAACGACCAGGTGACACCCGCGCTGGAGACGCCCTTCCAGATGTTGGTGTTGATGTCGACCTGGCGGGCCAGCCGCAGGAACGGGTTCCCGGAGCCTTGGGCGGTGAGGATGATGCTGGGGTCAATAAACACGGGGATACCGAAACCACCGGCGGTGGTGGTGCCCTCAGACGCGGCCCGGTATTCGTTGTAGGCGCGTACCGCCTGCACCTCTTCCGGGGACAGCATGGGGTGGGGCTGGGTGACCAGCTTCATCCACGCCTCGCGGTAGTCCTCGTTTTCGGTGACGAGGATGCGGCGGGCGATGTCGGTGGAGGTGCGGATCTGCTTCTCGACTTCGTCTTTCTCGTCGGGGCGCAGGTGCGCGGCGGCGTTGCGGTCGTCGAGGACCCGCAGGGCTTTGTCGCGGGCCTGCGGAACGGTCAGGCGGCGCACATCGCCGTAGGCGTCGTCCTTGTCCTTGCCAAGGTTGGCGTAAGCGGCCTCCACAGCTTTGGGGCGGCGGCGGAACACCTCCTGCACCGCGCGATGCTCGTCGATCATCTTGACGGCCTTGTCGCGTAGCTTGAGGCCGTAGGCGAACGCCTTCTGCTCGTCGGGGGTCTTGTCCCGCAGTTCGCCGGTGTCCTCGTCCTGGTGGATGGTGCGCAGGTGCGCGTCCAGGATCTCAAGGAAGCCCTGCAGTTCGTCGGGGGTCTTGCCCCGCAGCTCCTCCGGCGTTTCGTTGTCGCGCATGGTGGTGACGTCCTTGCCGCGAAGTTCGGCAAGGATTTCGATGTCGCTCATCTAAAGAATGCCTCTCAGGCGAAGCGAGTCGCCGTCGTCGGCGAATCGCGTTGACAGGGGGTTGGCTGGCCGGCTGCTGCGGCCGTTGTCACCGCCACCCGCGCCCCTGGCGCCGGGTCGCCCGGTGAGGTCTGTGAGGTCCACGGCGCCACGTAGGTAGGGGGCGAGCTCGTGGACGAGGGTGCGCATCTCGGCTGCGTCCAATCCGGACAGCAGGGAGCGCATCGAAACTGAGGTGGCGTCGTAGGCGGGGAAGGCGACCGGGCCCAGTTCGTAGGTGTCGGCCTCACGGATCTCCCGCAGGTCAACATCACCGGCGCGGGTGGACCATTTGTCGCCGCCCTTGGGGACACCGAAGCGGAACGACATACCTTTCACCGACTTGCCCTTGATGGCCATCCGGACCCGTTCGGTGCTTGGGTGGTCGTACAGGCGGGCGCGTACGAGCAGGCCTTGACCGTCCTCGCGAAGCTCTTTGATGTCACCGATCGGGGCGGTGCCGACGGCGGGGTCCTTGCCGTGGTCCCACTGCATCACCGGTGTGCGCCGGGCCAGGCTGCGGGCGAAAGCGCCGGGCAGGACGATTTCGTCGAAGTCGCCTTGCATGTCGCGGATCCGGGCCGAGCGGTTGAACACTGCGGCATAGCCTTCGAGGGTCAGCCCGTCACCGCTGGCACCTTCCATCTCGAAGTCGAACGCCCGGGTGCACAGGCCGCCCAGGGTGCGGGACCGGGTGTCGGTTTGGGCGTACGCGCGGAGCACGTTGAGGGGCACGCCGAGGCGTTCGATCTCCTCAAGGACGGCGGCGCGGACTTCTTCGACATCCAGCTCAGCAAGAGCGTCCACTGGTCTGCCCTCCTGTTTCTGGGATGCGAAAAGGGCCGCTCCCAACGGAAACGGCCCTTCGGGCGGAAAAGTCTTGAGTTATACAGGTTTCTGAAGCGCGGCTAGGTTACTGGTCTTCGAGATTGTCCGGCAGCGCGGCGATCTGCTTGGCGTCGTCAAAGATCGGCGACTTCAGCATGTCTTCCGGTGGAGCGAGGACGACCACGGGCGCGTCTTCGAAGATGCGGTCACGGATGGGGGTCGGCTTCGAATGTGCCTTGCTCATACCGGCACCACCTCCACGTCAAGAATGCGCTTCTTTGTGGTTCCATCATAGCCGTAGTCCGCAACCACGCGGAACGTCAATCCGCGCTGAAGGAGGAGCTCCGCCTCTTCGCTAACGGAAAGGTGCTGCCGGTCGGGTGGGGCAATGTCCGAAAGCCGAATGGCACCTACCCCGCTAGGAACAATAAGCCGCATAAGCGCCGATTCGATGTTCTCCTCGGTGAAGTCCTGCGAGGCGGCCACTTGTCGGTCAGCTGTCGTGGATGTGTAGGCGGGATCGGTCCAGGAGAGGCCGACCTTGCTGCCCGAGTCGGTCCAGGCGGATCCAAACACAGTGTCGGGGAACTTGATGCCCCGATACACCACGACATCCTGTTCCAGCCTGGACGCCAACATGCCGCGATCGATGCTTTCCGTGTGCCAGATCGTGGTTGAGTCGGAAGGACCAAGACCTCGAAGGCTGTTATTGAGAGCAATGTAGCCGATTGACCGATAGTCGCTCAGGGCCTCGGCTGTGTTCTGCGCTTCGTCGGGCGTCCAATGGGACGGAAGGTCGCCAAAGAGCGCCCCCGCAAATCCGATACTCTCCAAGCGGATTCGGGCTGAATCAAGAGCCTTCTCCCGTGCGGCCGACTTCGCAATGCGTGCATCGAAGTCTGGGACCTGGACCTTCTTCGCGCGGGCAAGTAGATCTTTTCGGCGGTCGATGAGAAGTTGGGCAAGGTCTGGATCGTCGACTATCTGCTTAATCCGTGCAGGCTTGATCTTCTCGACTAGTTTCGCAGACGACTGAAGCTGCTCGGGTGTGATATCGGCGAAGAACTGCGCCGCCTGCGGCGCCTTGCTGGGATCACGAAGCGTCGACCATTCGAGGACGCTCTTGCCGAACGCGTCACCTTTCGGGGCGCCCTGCGCACGAAACAGCAGCGACCCGCCCACGTCCACCCTGTGTGGCTTGCCGTCGGCGGTGACGATGTTGTCCATCGACAGGCCGACTGCATCCCAGTTCGCCAGCCACGCATCCACGGCGAAGCCGTGGCGCACCTTCGCGACGTATCCGGCGTCGCCAAGCTTCGAGGAGAGGTCGGATTTAGCGCCGTCAATGATCCGGGTGGCAGTCTGCGGCCCATCCCCAAGCTCGGCCAAGCCGCGGCCGCGGTGGACGGCCGGAACGTCGATTCCCGCCTCACGGTAGAGGGCTGAGGCAGTGGCCTCGTTTTTGGCATGCGCTTCGCTCTGCTGCGCCTTGACGTACCAACGGCTTCCGTCGGGCGCCTCGAACATGCCGCCAGCGTTAGAGCCAGCCTGTGGTCCGACACGCTTCAAGCCGCTGAAGTCTCCGGCTTCGACATCAGCGGCGGTCGACGGTTTCTTGGCCGGAGGTGCCGACTTTTGCTTTGCCGCCTTATTGGATGCGGAGGTCGCCTTTTTCGGGAACAGGTCAAGGACCTGCGATTCGAGTTTGCCGCCGGCGAGCGGGTCAAGGAGCTTTCCATCCTTGTCGAGTTGGCGGATCTCGTCGATAGTCATCCACTTGGCGTCGCCGGTCTCGAACTGTGCGTTCTCCCCGGACAGATCCGGCTCGAGCTGCTTCGGGACTGTGGCGGCGATCGACGTGTACTTCCAGCCGCCGGTATCTGGGACCTCAGATTCGTGGAAGCCGTGGACCCGGCCCTGCGCGACGTCGCCAGCCTGGAAGCCAAGCTCTTCGATAATCTCCCGGGTGGCGCCTTGGAACGGGTTTTCCTTCGAGTCAAGCGCTCCGCCCGGCAGCTGCCACTTGCCGGCCTGGCTAAGACCTTCACCGCGTGCGACGAGGAGGTATCGGTCGACGCCGTCTGCGCCGCGGTGGCGCAGGAGAACTCCGGCGGCGCCGAACTTGCCCCACGGGCCTTTGGACCCGTCTGTCTTTGTGATGTGGCCGTCACCGGACTCACCGGGGTCGCTGGCCGGCCTGAGAAGGCCCGGCACTCCATCGGGGTCGCTGTATCGGGTCTTGCCGTCTTTCGTGGTGACGCCGACAGGTGGGACGGCGTCCAGGTCGGTTGCTTCCGGCACAGCATTCGGCGCGGCTTTCTTCGCCGGTGCCGCAGCCTTCTTCACGGCGGTAGGCGCGGGCTTCCCGCCGAGATCGGCGAGCAGCTTCGCCGCGATCGAGTCCCGGTCCTCGCCCTTCTTCAACGTGATGCCACGCGCCTTGGCCGCGTTCAACAGCTGCGGGCGGGAGAACGACTCGAACGGGTGCCTGTCCCTCTTCGGATCAAACTTGAGGATCGCTTCCTTGAACAGGTCCACCATCGGCCTGAACTTGCCGCCAAGCGGATGCCCTTTCGGATAGCGCTTGTGCAGCGCAGGATTGAACGCCCGGCCCTCAGCATCCGACTCCTCATCCAGCTCGGCCATGGCCTGCAACAGGATCAGGGTGTCATCGTCCAGCTCGCCGATCGGGTCGTCGTCGATGTCGTCGATGTCGTCGCCGCGCAGCAGCGCCCGCACGAACTCGGCCGCCACCGCACGCAGCTGCGCACGTGGCACCTTGCCGCCTGACGGCTTCTTGGCCAGCATCGACCCGGGGAGCAGTCCGCCGTTGGGCGGCCTAAGGATCTCCACCGGATAGTCGACGGTGAGCCGCTGCTCAATGGTCGCCATGGCGGCCCACCACCCTCACGTCCAGGCGGCGAAAACCATCCTCACCCACACCGTGGTCGGCGGCCACCTCCATGACCAGGCCACGGTCGAGTAGGATCTCAGCCTCATGCTCCAATTCGGACAGCTGTATCCCGTTGGTTCCCTTGGGCACCAGGATGTTCAGGACCACCGGCTCGCCATCGGACTTGTTGTTCAACTCGGGCCAACGCCTGCCGAACACCTGCGCCGCACCAAGCCGCGCGGAGGTGGACTGGAACCCGTGGTCCACCCACTGCAGCCCGGTCAGATCGGGGCGTTCGCCCCCATCCCAACGTTCCCACTGCTGGTCCTGGACATCGAAGTCCTTCTCGTTGAAGTCGATGATCCCGCCGTACCACACGTCGCGGCCAAAAACCTGAGCACCATGACGAATGACCCGCTGCACACCTACATCCGAAGCCAACGGCGACACCGACATTGTCTTGTCGATCTCGGCAGCGATGTCAGCCGACTCCTGGAGGTGCTTGCGAAAGTCGTCGCCTTCCGGGCCGAGGTCGCCGGGACCGGACTGAGTGTTGTAGCCGCCCCGCAGGAATGTGTTGACCGCCTGGTACTCAAGGCCCTGATACTGCGCGAGTGCCAAAGCCGAACCAGCACCATCGGGTGCGGTCAGCTCGGCTCCCTCGTAGTGGCCGGCGTGTCCCCTCGGCGCCCGCTTCAACTTGGCTGGCGCGGCATCAAGCGCATCTTGGCCGCTGAGTGCGTTGGCCAACTTCGACGCCAGCCCGCTTCCCCCGGCACCGGGTGTGTCCGCCCACTTGCCTTCGGAGTCTTTCGGGTGCAACGGGTGGGCCGCGTTCCAGCCGGTGACGCTGTCTCGTAACAGCTTCCGCAGCTCTTCGGCCACCACCTCGCGCAGATCAGACATCCGAGGGCACCCCCTCGGACGGCGGCGCCTCCCCGGGCTCCTGCAGCTGCACGCTCACCTTCCCGGTGTGCTTGAGCAGCTTGATGTCCTGCCCGTCCACCGCCGCGACAGCGGACTCCGGCGTGAAACCCTCCCGCACATACATGGTGATCGTGGTCGCCTTGACGTTCTCGATCTCCGCGGCGTCCTTGGCGTCCTCACGCAGAATCGGCATATCGGCGGTGTCGAACCACAACTCGGCATCGTTGGGGACCTTGACAATCGGCGCCAGCGACGCCGCTAAATCCTGAAGGTTCGGATAAACCCAGGTGTCGGCGAACATGCGCCGGGCCATCGCGAAATTCCCCGCGTTCAAACTGGATCCGGACAGGCCTTCCGAGATACCGAGCAGCGGCGCCGGAACCCTCGACAGCGACGCGATCCTTGTCTCACCGGCACCCTGCGTCGCCTTGAAATCGATCTGTTTCAGATCCGAGCCGATCACCTTCGCATCGGCGCCAGCGGTCAAATACAAAGTCCGGTAGGCGTTCGCGACGCCGGCGTGCCGGCCCTCCATCATGTCGACCAGCGCATTGAACTGGTCACCGGTCAGCATCTGGCCGTTCTGCCCAGTGATCCCATTCACCACAAGGCTCGGCGTCGCCCCGTTCTCGAAGAACATGATTTTGTGTTGCGTCGCAAGCTGATCACCCTGCAAATCCCGCAACGCCGGAGTGAGCCACGACATGCCGATCCCGGCATGCAACGGATCGGGCATCGGCGCCCAATGCGCAAACTCGCCCGGCAACAACGTCTGCGGCCGGTAGCTGGACTGGTAGATGCCACCGTTCTGGTACACCAACCCCAACAGGTCGCCGTCCAACGCGTACGCGGCATCCTCCGGCTCCTGATCCGACCCGTACACCAAAGCGCACCAGTCCGGCCGCAGCACCCGCAGCCGCTCCGCCCGGCCCCGACGCGCCGCCTGATAGGCCACAAACGCGTTACCGGCCAACCCGGCATGCCACTCACACCGCGACACCAACTCGCCCGTGGTGCCGTTGGGCCACGGCCGCTCCAGCAACCCCAACGCCGTGGTGCCGAACATGCGCCGCGGCGTCTTCGACGACGGCAAATTCCGGAACCTGAACCTGGCCTGGCTGAGCACCATCGCCCGCACCATCTGCGCCGCGAACGCCGGCGGGGTCTGACGAACCGCCGACGAATAGCCCGGCAGCGTGTTCGAAATCTCCGACGCCTTGTTGCCCGCAAGCGACGTCACCAGACTCGCGTTGTACGGCGACGAATAGAACACCCCGTTGTAGGAGAACGACGGGATCAGGTAGTCGTTCAGCCACTGGTCGATACCGAAGCGGGACTCGACGACACCACCACCGCGGGCAGTACGGATCCGGTCAAGCAGGCCCACGGTCACCCCGATCCCTGTTGTCGCGCTTCAGCTTTTTCAGCGGCCGAGTTTCGGGGGCTTACAGCCGTCGGCGAACCCGATCCGCAACGCCGATCCCGCCCAGGTGTGCACGGCCCACACGGCGACGATCCGCACACCCAGCCACACCCGGCCCGGCAGCCAGCCCGCCATGTACAGCAGCCCGGCCACGATGATCAGGAACACGTGCTTGTAGTCGGTCTTGCGCGCCTGACCGCCGATGCGGTCCACGGGCACATTCGGCACAGTCATCGCTCGAAGCTCCTAACGCCAGGCACCGAAAAACGGCTGCTCGTGGTTCAGGTCAACAAGTTCGGCCCGCGTCACATATGCCCACCGGGCCAACGTCACCGCCACCAGCGGCGAGATGTCCACCTCGGCCGCCTTGCGCGCCCACGCCCACGCATCTCCGAGCGGACGCGATCGGGCACCGCCCATCGCCACATTCAGCTGAACCTGATCTATATGTCGCAGGGTGCCTTGCCGTACCGCGTCAGCAAATTGGCCGCAGGCCGCCGCCACATCGATCATCGTCGGGATCGCCAAGTCGCCGCGTTGCGGCTTTTTCGCATCCTTCGGTGCCGCGATCGGCGGATCCAGTTTGCTCAGATCGACCAACAGCGACCCTGCCGGGCCCTTCGCATCCAACGCGATCGCCACCGGGTGGTGCCGCTCCCGCAACTGCACCAGCCGCGCCACCACCCAATCGGTGCCCGGCCGGTGGTCGATCAGCTCTACGTGCCCGATGCCGTCCTCGCGCAGCCCGTACACGGCGATCGATGCCGCCTCACGCAGCGGGGTGATGTCCACCGCGATCGTGATATCGGTGCCCACCTTCGACGAGGCGTCGGCCCGGCCCGGCCACTCCTTGGCCGGCACGTTTGGATCCGGGGGCGGCAGCTTCTTGCGGGTCCGGTTCAGGTAGGCCCGGTCGAACTCCTCGGGCTCCAGGTTGGACTTGTCGGCACGGATCGTCGCGATCGTGACCGTGTGCCGCCACTCCCCAGCCGGGTCGCAAGTGCACACGGTTTCGCTGCGGCACAGCGCCGGCATGCACGTGAACCAGGTCTCCGGGTCATCCCGGTCAAGGTCGTCCGGGGCGAACCATTCGAAGTAGGCCTGCGACGGCCACAAGGCCAGCCCCGAACGCCACAGCGCCTCGATCTGCTCCCGGCCCCGCTCGCGCTGCTCGTTGAGCCAGATCGACGCCTCGGTGCCGCCCGCGGACGCCCACCACAGCTGCGCCATCGGCCGGGTCGCCATCGCCGGCGTGAACGCCTGCTCGAGTCTGGCGTCGATGTGGGCAAAGGATTCGTCGATCATCCCGAGGTCGAGGGGCGGGCCGTGGCCGGCCTTCTCCGTGTTCGAGACGATGCCCAGCTTCGAGCGGGTCTTGGACCAGATGATGGCCTCGTTGCCGTTTCCCTTGCGTGCCCGGAACTTCCCGGCCATCGGCTTGGCTTGTTCCATCGCGACCAGGAACTCGTCTTCCCACCGCTCGCGCGCCATGATCCGCGTTTGGGCGGCGTACTTGACGTTCTGCCTCGGCCACGCCCGGATCCTGTGGATCATCGCGGCGAGGATCTTCTGGGTCTTGCCCTGCTGCCGCGGGATCGACAGGCCGACCTTGCGGTAGGCGAGGATCCCGGTCTTCGGGTCGACTTCGAGCGCGACGTCGGCCATGTACTTCTGGTGCGGCATCGGCGGCGTGCCCAGCTCGGTCATCACCCGGGCGATCCCGTGGCCGAGGGTCGGATAGTGCAGGCGCCGCGGTGGCCCCCAGCGGGGCGGGCAGGTCAGGCCGTAAAGATCCTGCAGCTGCGCCGCCAGGTCAGGCGGGGGTTGCCAGCCCGGCGTCGTCATCGTCCTCGTCGGCGCCCCGGGCGTCGAAGAGCGCCTTCAGGGTGATCCGCAGCTCGCGGGTCAGAGCGGGCAGCATCCGCCCGTCTTCGCCTCCGCCGGTGTCGATTGCCTCGGCAAGCTTGAGCGCGGTGGCCGCAAGAGATGGCTCGATCCCGATCAGATCTCCAAGTTCGTCGATGTCCGATTGAACGACGGACTTCACTGTCGGTTGCCGCGACATCGACACCCTCCGATCAGTCACGCAGTGTGACGTAACCCCAGAGTCACGAAACACCGATCAAGTAGGCAGGCGGGCGGCAGCGCGCTGACCAGGCAAAACTACCGAGAGTTTCCGCAGGTCAGAGCCCAAAAAATTTGACCTGGAGAGAAATTTTGGGAGGG
>Ga0075430_100000105_pt1 | contig 50527 bp, 49 predicted proteins | sample RhiMetdeltSRZDD4_FD_75294 | JGI IMG/M metagenome (GOLD analysis project Ga0075430, IMG submission 75294) | Populus rhizosphere microbial communities from Tennessee, USA - Rhizosphere MetaG P. deltoides SRZDD4 | ecosystem: Host-associated > Plants > Roots > Rhizosphere > Soil | place: USA... | reverse complement strand
TGGTATATCCGCTCCAACAAGACCGAGCCGCAGTTCAAGAACCCGCCCGGCTATGCCTCGATCGCGCTCAACGTCCAGGCGCTGCAGGGCAAGTTCGGCGGCCGCACCGAGGCGGTACGCGCGCAGGGCCTCGACTACATGATGGAGCAAGGCATTCTGGTTGCCGGCACGCCCGACAAGGTGGCGGCGCGCATCACCAAATTCTACGAGCAGGTCGGCGGCTTCGACCACCTGATGATGATGCAGCAGGCGGGTCACCTCGACCACAAGCGCACGGTCCGCAGCATGACCTTGTTTGCCAAGGAAGTGTATCCGCGGATCAAGGATCTGCCGCCGACAGTCGCCTCGAAGGTCAAGGCGGAGCCCGCGCTGGCGAAGTAAGGCCAAGCGGCCCCGCACTCGATGATCATGCCCGCGAACACGGGCATAACGCACACGAATAATATGGAATTTTTCTGGACCGCCCGCCTTCACGGACGATGACATCCGGCGCGATCCGGGCAAAGATCGGCTCACGCGGGCCATCTCAATAAGCCGGCGAAAAAAGAACGGCCACGAGGAAACGCACGGGGAGGACACGCTGATGTCCCGCAATCGCATTGTTATGCCGCGCCGCGGCTTTGTCGGCGGTCTTGCCGCAACCGCCGCCATCGCAACAACGACGTCATGGCGCAGCGCGTCGGCGCAGACCTATCCGAACCGCCGGATGAGCGTGATCATCCCCACCGGCCAGGGCGGCGGCGCCGAACGCATCGCGCGGCCGTTCGACATGGCCTGGGGACCGATGCTGAAGACGCAGTTCGAATACAACTTCCATCCCGGGGCATCGGGTCAGATCGGCTACGAGTTGTTCGTCAAGCGCCGTCCCAGGGACGGACACAATCTCCTGTTCGGCAATATGGGCGCGGAGATGCTGATGTATGCGCTGCAGAAGCCCGACTACAACTTCCCGCGCGACTACATCTATTTCTCGCAAGTCGAGATCGACGACAGCTGCATCTACGTCAACCGCAATTCGCCGTACAAGACGATCGAGGATGTGGTCGCGGCCGCCAAGAAGCGGATGCTCAATGTGGCGGTCAGCCGGCTGCCGACCCAGACCTCGATCGCCGCGCTCGCGCTCGGCGAAGCGACCGGCGCGCGTTTCAACCTCATCCCCTATGGCGGCGGCAATCCGACCTATATCGCGGTGCTCAACGGCGAGGTCGATATCGGCGCGAGCCCGATGGTCGGCGTGATGACCCTGATCGAGAAGTTCAAGGTGCTCGGCGTGTTCAATCGCAAGCAGAACGTCTACGCCGACCTCACCGACAATGCGCCGACGATCAATTCGGTGTTCGGGATCGACATTCCGGACCTGTTCACGTCGCGCGCCTGGGGGGTGCACACCGAATGGGCGGACAAGAACCCGGAGCAGTTCGCCATGCTGGAACGGACCTCGCGCGAGGCGCACGCTTCCGAGGTGTTCCGCGAAGGCTACCGCAAGACCGGTGCCACCGATCGCAATCTGGTCTACGGCGACCGCAAGGCGTGCACGGAATTTGCGCTTCGTACCTTCGAGCTGGCGCAGCGCTACGAGAAGCTGCTCACCGCCAAGCGCGGCAAAAGCGGCTGAGCCGTAGTTGCGACGGCTTTGCTGGCCTATTCAGTCCGGCCCTGTGGCAAGATGGCGCCATGACCGCCGGCCGCTCCCGCCCTATCTGTGTCGGCAGAGTTCCAAGGAGAATTTAAAAATGACCAATAAACTGTCCATGCCGCGCCGGGCGTTCTGCGGCGGCCTTGCCGCCTCGGCCGGCCTGCTGGCGACCGCGCCGTTCAGCGGCGCATCCGCGCAGGCCTATCCGGGACGCCGGATGAGCGTCGTGATCCCGACCGGCCAGGGCGGCGGCGCCGAACGGCTCGCCCGCGCGTTCGACGACGCCTGGGGCAAGATCCTCAAGACCCAGTTCGAATACAACTTCTTCCCCGGCGCCTCGGGCCAGATAGGCTACGAGCTGTTCGTCAAGCGCCGTCCCAAGGACGGCCACAACCTGCTGTTCGGGAACATGGGTCCCGAAATGATCATGTATGCGACCCAGAAGCCGGACTACAATTTCCCGCGCGACTTCATCTATTTCTCGATGGTCGACATCGACGACAGCATCGTCTTCGCGAGCCGGACCTCGCAGTACAAGACGATCGAACAGGTCGTCGACGCCGCCAAGAAGCGCCCGCTCAACGTCGCGGTGAGCCGGCTGCCCCACCCCTGCTCGATCGGACTGCTGGCGCTCGGTGAAGCGACCAAGTCGCGCTACAACCTGGTGCCCTATGGCGGCGGCAATCCGACCTATATCTCGATCCTCAACGGCGAGGCCGACATCGGCGCGCTGCCGATGACCGGCGTGCTGACGCTGTCGGAGAAGTTCAAGGTGTTGGGCGTGTTCAACCGCACCAAGAACAATTTCGCCGAGTTGAGCGACAACGCCCCGCTGATCAACAACGTGTTCGGCACCGACATCCCGGACCTCTATTCCGCGCGCGCCTGGGCGGTCCACACCGAATGGGCCGACAAGAATCCAAAGCTGTTCGAATTGCTCGAGAAGACCTCGAAGGAGGCGCACGAGTCGCCGGTCTTCAAGGCGGCCTACGAGAAGACCGGCGCGCCGTCGAATGCGCTGTTCTACGGCGACCGCGCGGCCTGCACCAAATACGCGATGGGCACGATCGAACTGACGCAACGTTACGCGAGCATGCTCACGGCGAAGAAATAACGCTAAGCGCGATAGCAGCGCTTCGTCGCTTCAGCGACGAGACGAGAAAGCCGGCGCCCGAAGCGCCGGCTTTTGCTTTTGGAATCGGGCACCTTGGTCATGCCGTGAACGGCCACAGTGGATGACAGCGACGACGCGTCAAACGAAGCATGTGCCGCTGACAACCTAGTCTAGGCGCATCGTCTAAGACTACTCAGCTTGAATTGATCGATGCGTTGTGATAGGAATATCTTCTTTACTTTTCGGAAAAATGCGCCTAGTATGGCTGCCTCAACATTTGAGGCACCAACGATGTCAGTCGATAGATTTTTCAGAAAGCCCCATTAGCTCCGACCAAATGGCGAGCCAAAGCTCGCGCCATCCAATCACAACTGGAGGGACTTTCGATCGACGAGCTCATGCGCGGAGACACGAAGCTCGGTGAGCCAAGCGGCCGCAGTTCGCACGAATACGATCCTCACCAACCGCGCGTTCCTGCAGGCCATCCCGATGGCGGACAATGGACGAACGCCGGCAGAACAACAGGCCGCGAAATCAATGATCCGCGTATTATTTCCGATGTCACCCCCGACAACTATTGGATCCCCGGCGCGGACTATGCTGCCGTAGGACATCATTATTTTCCTAGGGCATCATGGAGCGACCTGCCGCTGCGAGGGGATACGCGGAGAGTTTTCGACAAGGCGGTATCCGGACCGCTGGCGCCTAAAGCCTGGAGCAAACGCCATCAAAAATGGCTGCAGCACAGGTACGATGAAGCCCACAGAGAATACAACACCGCAGTCGACGAACTCTTTCGCAGCTATACGCGAAGGAATCACATTCGGTCTCGTCGAATGACGCCGGAGCAGGCGGAGAGATTCATTGAAGCCATTCACAAATCATCGGACCTGCGTATTCGTCGCTACAACGAGATGATAAAAGTTCTACGCCTTCTTTACCGAGGCTCAAGAGGCAACGAATAGTCTCGTTCACAGGCAACAACGAACTCACTTGAACGCCTTCAGCAATTTATTTGCTATAGATACAAATCGGAGATCCCGAAATGATTCAGCGAAGCGATGCCAGGCACAGGAAAGAATGGCGAGAGCTCTATAAGCTCATCAAAGCGGCACTTCAGAGCTTCGGAAAGGATGAAGAAGCCGGGGCCGGCGACTATTTCATTATTGATGACATCGTCGATCCCCACACGCACCTGGTAGAGATTCACAAGCTCCACATGCTTCGCCCGGAAGTTATGGAACCGCTTCAGCACGTGCTCATCGGCTTTCCAGATTGGCAGATTCAGATCTTCGTCGTTACGCCAGACGGTAAGACCATCATCTCACCGGAGAACGGGCTCACCCTCCGCAGCGACGGAATCATCGACACATTGGATCGCACGTTGCTTCCGCCAGCGTATCGCGGCCTACGGTATCTGGGAGGCCGTCGTCCATCCAAGAGTACAAAGCACTAGGACGGGCACACAGACGACATCCCGAGCTATGGGTGGCTGCGCGTACGCGGCTAACAGCCAACAGACGGCTTCTCTGGTACGCATAATTGCATTTACCAATCCTTGCGTTGACCGGAAGCGAAGAGGAGACGCCCCTTGGACCCTCGCGAACATACGGAAGAGAGGCATAACAAGGAATGGAATGAACTCTATGAGCGCATGAAAGTCCTTCTCGGGCAATTCGGAAAGGACGACATGGACGGAGGCGACTACTTTTTGGTTGACGAGAATTTCGGGCGATACACCCATCAAGTCGAAATGCATCAATGGCACATGCTGCACCCGGAAATCGTCAAATCGCTTCAGAGATTGCTCGTTGGCTATCCCGATTGGGAAATCGAAGTTTCAGTTCATATTCCTGAAGAAGACCTTTGGATCGATCCAGGTGATGGGCTCACGCTCAGTGAAGACGAGATAGTCGACTCGCTGGATCGAGACGTTCTTCCGAAGGAATACCGGGACGTGAAGTACGAGGGAAGCCGACCGCCAAAGGGACCCGGCGACTTGGCAATCTTTAGTGACAAGAAGACCTAGTATTCTTGTTCGGCACACGCCGTAGAGCCTACAGCGACTTCGCTGCGCTGAACGACGTGATCGGTCCTAATCGCAAAAACCGGATTCCGGATAGCGGCGCAGCACTGCTGCGCCACTGCAATCGTAGAAGACGCGTGTGAACGCGCTTACAGGCTCCGCCGCACGAGATCGCGTCAGCCCACCACAAGCGCCGCATGCTGGCTCTGGCCTTCGCTCAGGCCGCGCGCCTTCATCCAGTCATAGGCACGGTTGAACAGCGTCGGATCGTAGTAGTCGACGTGCTTGTAGCGCACGAAGGCCTTCAGCAATTCACGCGGCTCCAGCGCGCCCTTGGCATGGGCGGCGACGTGGTGCGCGTATTTGTAGAAGTCGGCGTTGATCAGATCGACCGCCTTGTTCTCGGCGTCGTAGTAGGCCTTGCGCTGTTCGGGCGTCAGATCGGCGGCGATCACCTCGCCGCCGCGGTAGAACGACGCCGCGATAATGTGCGCGCCTTGCTTGAGGCCGAGGCTGATGAACGGCTCCATCACCGTCACAGCGCGATAGCTGCCGTCCTTGAGGCCGTTCCAGCGCATCTGCGGCAGACCGCCGTGGTGGATGTTGACGTGATCGGCGCCGACCGCGCTCTCCAGCATCTGCAGCGTCGTGTAGTGCGAGCCGGTCAGCTCCTGCACCACGACCGGCACGTCGGCGAGATCGCGCGGCACCTGCAGTGCGTCGTCGAACGACAGGATCGCCTGCGCCGCCACTGCCGCACGCAGCGCCGCGATGTTGCCGCCGCGGCTGCCGCGCTCGAGCCGGTCGATGCTCGCCCATTCGCAGACATTGTAGCTGTCGGCCGAGCCGCAATCGAACAGGTTCTCTTTCAGCCGCGTCATGATCGCGCCGTCGACTGTGTCCTTCTCGCGATCCGCATGAGTGGCGGAGAACTTGACGTCGAGCCCGGCGGCTTCGAACAGCCCTTCCTCGATGCCGACGATGACCGGCAGATCGAACACCTGGTTGTTCGGTGCGATGCGGATGACAGGCCTGAAGTCGGTCATGGGAGCCCTCTTTGTTATGCGGCTTTATTATGCGGCGCGGCACATCTGCGGCCGCGCGTCTCGCTCTTTAGCTGGGCGATATTAGCCGCCGCGCTAGAACCGCTCAAGCAACCAGCCCCGGCCGAAAATCTTGTCCTCTATGCCGTGGGCGCGGAAGGCGTGCCATATCGTCGCGACGTTGATCGGGATAACGGGCTTCCCCAGCTGCTGTTCCAACGCCGGGAAGATGTCCAGGGTGGAGAGATTGGTGCCGGCCTGGACGATGCAGTCGACGTCGTCGCCGTCGAGCTCGTTCAGCACGGTGTCGATCACCTCGCGCGGCGGGGTATGCGCGATCGAGGTGGCGGTGTCGCATTTGAGCCCGACCACGTTGGTCACGGCGTAGCCGGACTCCTCCAGGAACCGGCGCACCTGGACGTCCCCCACCGGCTGGTAAGGCGTCAGCGCCGCGACCCGCCTGGCGCCGAACGCATCGAGCGCGGCCTTGAGCGCGGCGGCGCCGCTGGTCAGGCCCATGCCGGGGCCGATGTGGCGGCGCAGCTGGGCCTCGAATTCGATATTGCCTTCGAGGCCGCCCCAGAACGTCTCCGCCGACATGCCCATCATGATGTAGGTCGGCTCGCAGGTCATGATGTCGCGCATCGCATCGGGAATGGTCTTGCGGATCGCCGCGATGAAGGCGAGGAACATGTCGTCGCTCGACAGGTCCGGCTGCTCGACAAAGAACCGCGCGAAATGCCAGGTCATGCCCGGCGGAATGATCCGCTGACAGTCGTATTCAACCCCGATATTGGTGGACGGGATGATGACGCCAATCCGGCCCCGCGATCCGATCCAGGGTTCCTGCGCCTTGGTCAGCCTGACGGCCTGATCCATCATCGTCTCCTGCACTCCAGCCCGTCCGACGATACTCCAGCCCGATGGTCCTGACAGAAAAATCCGCGAATTCCGGCGCAGCGCCGCTTCTGATCGCAGGCGCCGGCCCGGTCGGCCTCACCGCCGCACTTGCCCTCGCCCGCCGCGACATCGCGGTGACAGTGCTGGAGGCCGGCGACAAGGTGTTTGACGATCCGCGCGCCGGAACCATTCATCCGCCGACGCTGGAGATGTTCGCCGAAAGCGGCGTGACCGATGCGATGCTCGCGCGAGGCTATGTCGTGCGCAACTATCAGTATCGCGACCGCCGCAGCGGCGTCGTCGCCGATTTCGATCTCGGTGCGCTCGCGGACGACACGCCGTATCCGTACCGGCTGATGCTCGAGCAGCACAAGATTTGCTACATCCTGCTCGACATGCTCAAGCAATACCCGCACTGCCGCGTATTGATGCAGCATCGCGTCGCTGCGGTGACTCAAGACGGCGACGGCGTGACCGCCACCGTCGAGATGCCGGGCGGAACCACGACATTTCGTAGCGCCTGGATGATCGGCTGCGACGGTGGACGCAGCCAGGTGCGCAAATCCATGAACGTGGATTTCTCCGGCTTCACCTATGAAGAACGCTTCCTGATTCTCAGCACCAAGTACGACTTCGCGCCGTTCGGCTATGCGCTCACGAATTACGTGGCCGATCCCGAGGAATGGTGCGCGCTGTTCAAGGTCCCGGGCCATGACGAACGTGGAACCTGGCGCGTGGTGTTTCCGGTCGACGCGCACAGTCCGGTCGAAACGATCTTCGAGGAAGCCGCGGTGCAGCGGCGCATCCAGGGCTTCCACCGCAAGGACGGCGACTACGACGTCGTCCATCGCAACCTCTACACGGTGCACCAGCGCGTGGCCTCATGCTATCGTGACGGCCGCCTCCTGATTGCCGGCGATGCCGCGCACATCAACAATCCCCTCGGCGGCATGGGCATGAATTTCGGTTTCCACGATGCCTTCAGCCTCACCGACAAACTCGCGGCCATCATCCAGGATGGCGCGAACGAGGACCTGCTGGACCTCTACGACCGCCAGCGCCGCACGGTCGCGCAGGAATATCTCCAGCGCCAGACCATCGAGAACAAGCGCAACATCGAGCAGAAGGACCCACGCGAGCGCGCGAAATTCCACGACGAGCTTCGCGCCATCGCTGCCGATCGTACCAAGCTGCGCCCCTACCTGCTGCGCGTCGCGATGATCGAAGGTTTGCGCCGCGCCAATGCGATAGAATGAGAGAACAGTCGTTTGCGCAATCGAGCAACGAAGGCGGTCGGCTCCCTCTCCCCATTGGGGAGAGGGGTGGGGTGAGGGGGTTTAGGTCCCTCGATAAGTTCGAACCCCCTCACCCCAACCCTCTCCCCTCCGGGGAGAGGGAGTCCGTCCCGCATCTGCCGCAGCACGCCAATATCCTAATCAGGAGTTAGAAATGAAAATCGCCATCCCCGACATGATTTCGAATTCCTATTTTCCGGCCGCGGCGGCTGTGGAGCTCGGATTCTTCAAGGATGAAGGGCTCGATATGACGCTCCATCTGATGTACCCGGTGAACCGCACGCTCGAGGTGCTGCGCGATGGCGGCATCGATTTCGTTGGCGGCTCCGCACACTCGACACCATTCGCGTTTCCCGGCTGGAAGGGCGGCAAGCTGCTCGCCGCGCTGGCGCAGAACACCTACTGGTTTCTGATCCTGCGTGCCGACCTCAAGGCCAAGAAAGGCGACATCAACGCCATCAAGGGCCTGACGATCGGCGCCGCGCCGCTGGTCGATCTCGGCCTCAAGCGGCTGCTGGTGGAGTCCGGTCTCGACGAGGCGCGCGACAATATCAAGATCGTGCCGGTGCCGATGGAGTTCTTGGGTGAAGGCGAGGTCAAGAATTTCGGCGTCGGCGCCGCCAAAGCGTTGCAGGCCGGCGCCATCGACGGCTTCTGGGCCAACGGCATGGGCGCGGAGGTCGCGGTGCGTGGCGGTTGGGGCACGCTGGTGATCGATGCCCGCCGCGGCGACGGACCGCCGAAGTCGATCCACTACACCATGCCGGCGCTGATCACGTCCGATGCGGTGATTGCGCGCGACCCTGACGCGGTCGCGGCGGCGGTGCGCGCGCTGGTGAAGACCCAGAACGCGCTGAAGGCCGACGTCAGCCTTGCGACTAAAGTCGGACGCAAGCTGTTTCCCGACCACGAGGCTTCGCTGATCGCCGACATCATCGAACGCGACCTGCCGTTCTATGATCCTTCGATTTCGCGCGAGTTCGTCAGCGGAATGACCGAGTTCCAGCGCCACATGGGGCTGCTCGATCGCGCCGTTAACTACGAAGACGTCGTCGCGACGCAGTTCAGCAAGTACTGGACGTCGTAAAAACCGGCAGCGCGTGCCCATCGCATGCGCATGCGGCAATTGGGTGTCTTCCATGTCCGCGCGCCTCTGTTGTGCGCGCGGGCGGCCGGCCTAAGATGGGCGTGCCGGCCTATGCCAAACGGAAGAAACGAAGGCTCATGCAACTTTTTCGATCGCGGGTACGCGTCGCACTGATCTCGTCTCTGCTCCTGCCCATGGCTCTGTTGCCAAAGCCGCTGCATGCTCAGAGCAGCGACTGGCCGACCAAGACCGTCACGGTCGTGGTCCCGTTCGCCGCCGGCGGCAACACCGACGTCATGGCGCGGATGGCGAGCGGCTACTTGTCGACCGCTCTCAAGCAAAGCTTCGTGGTGGAGAACCGCGTCGGCGCCGGTGGCGCGCTGGCCGCGGCCTACGTCGCGCAGGCAGCACCTGACGGCTACACGCTGCTGTTCGGCGCCGCGCCGCAGATCGCGGTGGTACCGCGCATCCAGAAAGTGAACTACGACCCGCTCAAGGATCTCGTGCCAGTCAGCGTGTTCGGCACCGGGCCGTTCATCCTGGCGATCAACGCCGGCTTTCCCGCCAAGACCATGCAGGAGTTCGTCGCCTGGGGGAAAGGCAAGCAGCTCAACTACGGCTCCGGCGGCACCGGCTCGATCGGGCATCTCTCGGGTGCGCTGTTCGTCGCGCGCGCCGGGCTCGATTCCGTGCATGTGCCGTTCAAGGGCGGCGGCCCCGCGATGACGTCGCTGATGGGCGGACAGATCGACATGTATTTCGGCAATGCGTCGGAGATCATTCCGCATGCGGAGACCGGCAAGGTCCGCATCCTCGGCGTCGCCACCGACAAGCGCATGCAGCAGTTGCCGAACGTGCCGACGATCAGCGAGCTCTATCCGAACTTCGCGCTCAACTCGTGGAACGGCTTCATGGCGCCGGCGAAGACGCCGCAGGCGATCGTCGACCGGCTGGCGCAGCAGGTGACCGCCGCCGCGCGCGACCCGGCGATCGTCGCGCAACTGACCAAGCTCGGCATCGAGCCGAACGGCACCACGCCGCAGGAGTTCGTCGCTCAGATCGCGCGCGAACAGCCGCAGTTTGACGCGGCCATCAAGGCCGCCAATATGACGCAGTAGAGCACGCTCCCGAAAAGCCTGCCCCGGGCTAGATCCGGGGTGGGAACCGGTTTTCGGAAAAGCATGCCGGGCTCGACCCGGGGATCATGCTCAATTGAGAGCTACGGCGTGATTGCGATTCAAAGCAATCACGCAGTAGGAACTGGCCTCAGGCGGTGACCGGCGCCGCCGACAGCCAACCTTCGGTATCGAGCGCATCCGTGATCGCGTCAGTCGCGGCGTGGATGTCGCTCTGCTTCCCGGATTCGGATGCCGCAACCACCAGCATGCCGGCGTTCAGCCAATGCGGCTGCTTGGTCGTACCGGGCGGCAGGTCGTAGACCATCGCCGTCCGCACGTCCGCCAGCGTTTCCATCCTGCGGACGGGGCCGCTCTTCGGCTGGATCTCGTAGGTGAGCGGCTTATCCCAAAACAGCGGTGCAAGCATGATGGGCCCCCATCTTTTCGATGCCGATTCAGTGCACTTGATGGACCCCTCGCTAGGGCGTTTATATGGTCATTCGGTGTCAATCAACAGGGTGTCTCCAACGGCCTCGTTAACGCGCAAGGTCCTGCATGATCGTTCGCAACCAGTCCGATGGCTCAGTCGTGATGATCACGCAGAACGACCATGCCAAACTCGCAGGGCTGTTCGCCGCGCATTGGGGGAACAAGGCGTTTGAGCGCCCCCGGCCCTACACGTCGATGATGCGTGCAGCGCAATATCACGACGCCGGATGGCTCCGCTACGAGACCAACCCTATCCTCGATCCGGCGACGGGCAAGAGCCCGAGCTACCAGCAAGTTCCCAACGATACGGCGCAGCTCGCGGCCTATCAGTGGGCGATCGACACGCTCACCGACATCGACAGCTACACCGGCCTGATGGTGAGCAAGCACCGCACCGGGCTCTGGCAATCACGCTACGGCGCGATGACACAGCCGCCGCCGGGACCGCCGCGCAAGCTCACCAACGAGGTCGAGGACTTCATCACGCGCAACGAGGCGCGGCAGCACGTGATTACCGCCGGGCACGACCGCCACGAGGTCACGGTGAACTACAATCTGCTTCAGGTCTGGGATCTGCTGTCGCTCTATATCTGCAGCAACGAGCATCACAAGGATTACGTGATCGAGCCGGCGCCGACAGCTTATTCCGCCAGTAGCGGCAACGTCGCGCTGAAGCTGACGCCGACCGCGCCCGCCACCATCTCCATCGATCCGTTTCCGTTCGACCAAGCACCGCTTGAAGCGGCGGTGGTCTACCGGGCACTGCCGCCATCGGCGCTGCACGACGCGGATGCTTTCAAGGCCGCCTATTTCGGCGCGCGCCCGCAGGTCGCGGTGTTCACCTTCGTCGCAACACGTTGATCGCGACCCACGCGCCGCACTAGCAGGAAAGCGATACCTACGACACGGTGGCTTTCGCGTGAGCGTGCAATCAGGTATGCACGCACACCACGCAAATCATCCGACGGCAATACATGACCGGACACGTTCTGACCACGCGCGAGCGTTGGCTCGCCTTCGCCGTGCTTTGCCTCGGCGACATCATGATCGTTCTCGATACGACGATTGTGAACGTCGCCTTGCCGACGATCAAATCCAGCCTCGGTTTCAACGAGACGGGCCTGGTGTGGGTGGTCAATGCTTATCTCCTGACGTTCGGAGGCTTCCTGCTGCTCGGTGGTCGGCTCGCCGATCTGTTCGGCCAGCGGCTTCTGTTCCTCATCGGCATCGTGTTGTTCACGGCGGCGTCGGCTGCCTGCGGGTTGGCGCTGTCGCAGGAAATGCTGATCGTGGCGCGGGCGGCGCAAGGAGTGGGCGGCGCGGTGGTATCGGCGGTGGCGCTGTCACTGATCATGAGCCTGTTTCCGGACGGTCCCGAACGCGTGAAGGCGATGGGCTATTTCGGCTTCGTCATGGCGGGTGGCGGCAGCGTCGGCGTGTTGCTCGGCGGACTGCTGACCGGGACGCTCGACTGGCGCTCGATTTTCCTGGTCAACCTGCCCATCGGCGCCATCGTGCTATTCCTGTCGCTGCGGCTGCTGCCGGAAGGAAAAGGCGAAGGTTCGCGCCACCTCGACCTCGCCGGCGCGGTCACGATCACGGCCTCGCTGCTGCTCGCGGTCTATGCCGTCGTCAACGGCGAGCAGGCAGGCTGGACATCGACGCAGACGCTTGGCCTGATCGGCGGAGCGGTGGCGCTGCTGCTGGTCTTCATTGCAATCGAGGCGAACGTGAAGGCGCCGCTGGTGCCGCTGGGTCTCTTCAAGCTGCGCAATATATCGGTGTCGAACATTATCGGCGTGCTGTGGGCGGCGGCGATGTTCGCGTGGTTCTTCCTGTCGGCCCTCTATATGCAATTGGTGTTGGGCTATGGTCCCATGCAGGTGGGGCTCGCGTTTCTGCCGGCCAACCTGATCATGGGGGCCTTCTCCTACAGCCTCTCGGCGAAGCTGGTGAATCGCTTCGGCATCAGGCGGCCGCTGGCGGCGGGCCTTGCCTGCGCCTCAGCGGGGCTGGCGCTGTTCGCGCTGGCGCCGCCGGCGAACGGGTCGTTCGTGCTCCACGTGTTGCCGGCAATGCTGCTGCTCGGCGTCGGCGCCGGCATGGCGTTCAACCCGGTGCTGCTGGCAGCGATGAGCGACGTCGAGCCGAAGGACTCAGGCTTGGCCTCGGGCATCGTCAACACGGCTTTCATGATGGGCGGATCCTTGGGCCTTGCGGTCCTCGCGAGCCTCGCGACTGTACGGACCAATAGTTGGCTAGCGAACGGCGCGAGTGCGCCCGAAGCGCTGACCGCAGGCTACAGCCTGGCGTTCCTGGTGGGCGCGGTCTGTGCAGGATCGGCAGCCGTGCTCGGGCTGTTTCTGCGCGAGCGGCCGCACGGCACAGGCGAGGCCGCGACGTCGGCCGTGCACTGACGTTTACGCCGCGAACTTTCCGGGCGTGAAGCGGAGCACGCTGGAATGGAGCAAGCTTCCGTCAGAGCCGCCAGAGCGGCTCGGGTTCGACCTTCGACGCGAGATCGAGGACGCGCTGAGCGCTGACGCCGTGCCGGTGCGCGACATGCTGCGCGGCTACGACTTTTTCGCCACACTTCTGCGAAAGCTCGTGGAAGAGTTGAGCGATCTTGTAGCTTTCGACATCCAGGAAGGCGCAATCCGAACGCTGACGGGCCATGAGTTCACTCGCGATAAATAAAGGACGAGAAGGCAGGTGCTGAGCCAGGAAGCGCCGCCCTGTACATCCGAGGTCCGGAACGCCCTGGTTCTGACGCGACTCTCGCCGCGCCGGGTCTCAGCTACAGTTCAGAACGTTTGTGCAGCGCAAAAGTTTCACCGTCCTGTCGCGATCGCGACAGGTGGAACTTCCGGGTTCCTTTGCGGCTTGTTCCGGCATGGATGATCTCGAAAAGCAACTGGTGGAACTCGACCTCGATATCGCAAAAGCCAAACGATATCGGCGCAAGCACAAGGACGAGTTGAAGTCCAAGGCCGCCGCGGGCCAGGACACCGGTGAGATCGAAAAGACGTTGAAGAAAACCAAGCAGGCGCTCGAGGCCTGCAAGGCCGCGCGCCAGGGCATCATCGACCAATTGCTGGAAGCGGAGATCGCGCGGACCAAGGAAGCCGTGAGCGCAAAGTAACGACGGCCTCGCCAGCTTGAGCACAAGGTAACGACGGCCTCGCCAGTTGCTGAGCGTGTTCGCGATGCAATGGAACTGACTTTTCGTGCCGAGCGTTTTGAACGGACGAATGCCGTTCGCTCTCAACCGCACCGCCGCGAGCGACCGCGAATACTAGAGACTTATGCCCTCGGTCAAACGCCGGGCGCGCCAAACCTGGAGTGTTTCAACCATGGCAACAACGACCCGCAACCGGGTGCCTCGCCACACCGCAACCGACGTCAATCGCTTGATCCAACAGTCGGTCGAGAACAGCATTCGCTATCACCAGAAGCACAAGAACCAGATTGCGAGCCGGCTGCAGGAACTGGACGAAGAATGGGATATCGAACGCGCAATCCAAGCCAACGCCGCGGCGGTAAGCCTGGTCGGATTGACGTTCGGGCTGCTCGGCAGGAGCCGCTGGTTCCTGCTGCCGGCGACGGTGAGCGGCTTCCTGCTTCAACACGCGATGCAGGGTTGGTGTCCGCCGATACCGGTTCTCCGCCGGCTCGGATTCCGCACGTCATTCGAGATCGAACTTGAGCGGCAGGCGCTGAAGCTCATTCGCGGTGACTACAAAAGTGCCGCCGACGGCGACGCCGACGCGGAAGACTTGCTGGAGGCGGTTCGGGCTTAGTTCGACGCGCTTCAGCGGGCAATGGCCTTACGGCGGGCGCGTAGCGTGCGGGGCCAAATTGCTTGTCTTCTGCGATGTTTTCGTGCGGAGTAGGCTATGCACGATAACAAGCCACCGGCCGACCCGTCACACCTGGACCGCATCAGCGAGATGCTGCAATCGCGCGCCGGCACGTCCCTGCCGCTCTCCCACGCGCAAAATCTCGAGGACTATCACCTGTCGCTCGCCTTCGCCGGCCAGTCGACCGGCACCTATATCGATATCGGCGGCGGTCATCCGGTCGCGGGCAGCGTGTCGTTCTGGTTCTACCAGCGGGGCTGGAAAGGATTCGTCGTCGAGCCGCAGGAGCCACTGGCCACGTTGCACCGGCACGTACGTCCGCGCGACACGGTGGTAAGCGGCATCGTTGGTGCGCAAAACGGCAGCGCCAAGCTGTTCGTCGTCGATCGGCTACACGCGCTCACGACGACGATCGAGGCCTATGCCGACAACGCCGGGAGCTATGGCGCCGGCGTGCAATCCATCACGGTGCCGGCGATGACGCTGGCCGAACTGTGCGCATCGCACGGCATCGACGTAATCGACTTCCTGAAGATCGACGTCGAAGGCGCGGAAGCCGACGTCATCGCCGGCGGCGACTGGCGCCGTTACCGGCCGAAGGTCGTGGTGGTCGAGGCGATCAAGCCATTGTCGGAAGAGCCGGCGTGGGACGCATGGGAGGGAATGCTTCTCGCACAGGGGTACAAGTTCGCGCTGTTCGACACGCTCAACCGTTTCTACGTCGCCGACGAGCATCCCGATATCCTGGCGCGCCTCCCCTCCGAGCGGGCGCCTTGGGACGCGGTCAGGCACATGTACGAAATCGGCCGCGCCGGCGAGAATGCCGCGCATCCGGATCATCAGCTCGCGCTGGCGCTGGTGCATGGCTTCCTTGCAAGGTTGCCGCATCTGGCGCCCGAGCTGCTCGCGTCATTCCTCGATTGCGAGAGGAAATTATCAGCCGACGACCACCAGATCTTGCAACGCATGCTCGCGGACGAGGCGCTTCGCATGCGGCTTGGCCGAATTGCCTGCGGCTATGATGGTGGGCATCTCGTCGAATCTGATTCCGACAAGAGCAGCGATTAGGAACCGCGACAGTTTTTGCACAAAGTAGCCAAGGTATTCTTTTTGCACGGTTGCAGGATGCTACCGGTCATGCGGGAACGACCCATGGATTGAGGCGTTGTTCCTGACAGTAGTTTCTGTCCGGAGGACGACCGTGGCCCACGACCCTAACCGTCGAGACCGCCCCGACATTCTCCGCAAACGCGACGACAGCATGAGCGGGGCGTTGACCGGGGGCATCGCGATGGCGCTGCTGCTGCTTTTCGGCGTCGCGATCTTCGTCCTGAGTTCCAGGAACCGGGATGTCGCAACCACCGACCCGACGCGTATCGAACGCACGACGCCCGCGCCGTCGACCACCGGCCAGGGCGACGCGCGGATCACGCCCGGTCGCAATCAAAATCTTCCGAACCCGACGCCACCGGCAAACCCGTCACCAGGCGGAGGCGCGGCGAAATAACGTCTCCCGCCGGCGCCTCGCCGTTGAAAGAGCCTCCCTCCCTCCCGGGGGAGGCTCTTTCATTTTCGCATCAGCGCCACAGTTTCGAACCGGCCCCTCTCTCAGGTTTCGAAAACCGGTTCCAAACGCGCCCGCGGCTTGATATCAAGCCGTGTCTTTCAACGGCCAAGGCCGCCGGTTCCGCGCGGCTTCTTTTTCAAAGGGAGAACCGATCCGTGACTTCTGAAGTGCACCGTTACAAGGTCGGCGACATCGGGGTGACGGTGCTGGCAGACGGGTTCCGCAACGGTTCACCGGACGGCTACCTCACCAATGCGAGCAAGGAAGACCTGGTTGCGACGCTTACCGGGGCTGGGCTCCCAAGCGACTACATGCGGAATGAATATGCGCCGATCGTGATCGAGACCGGCGGCAAGCGCCTGCTGATCGACACCGGCAACGGCGAGGCGATGTTCGCGCAAAGCAAGGGCGAGCGCGGCCGGCTGCAGCACAACCTTGCGGCGGCGGGCATCGATCGCAACGCCATCGACGTCGTCGTCATCTCGCATTTTCACGGCGACCACGTGAACGGTCTGCTCGGTGCCGACAACAAGACGGCGGCGTTTCCGAAGGCTGAGATCATGGTGCCGGAGCAGGAATGGGTGTTCTGGATGGATGACGGCGAAATGAGCCGCGCCTCCAAAGGCCGTATGACCGAGCTCTTCAACAACAACCGGCGCGTCTTCGACGCGCTCGGCCGCAAGGTCACGCGCTATGTCTGGGACCGGGAAATCGCGCCCGGCGTGACCGCCGTTGGCACGCCCGGACACAGCATCGGGCATACGTCGTACGTGCTGTCCTCCGGCGCCGATCGCGTGTTCGTCCAATCCGACGTGAACAACCATGCGGTCGTGTTCTCGAAGAATCCGCATTGGGGCGGCGCCTTCGATCAGGACCCGGCAGCGGCCGCCGCCACGCGGCGGCGCGTCTACGACATGCTGGTCGCCGAGAAGATGCCGGTGCAGGCCTATCACCATCCCTTCCCCGGCCTCGGCCGGGTGGAACGCGACGGGATCGGCTTTCGGGTTGTTCCCGCCGCCTGAGTGCGATGGCCATACCGCCCCAAATAGAAACCCCGACGGTGATGACACCGCCGGGGCTTTAGGCAATCAACGAGTCATCGGGGGGCGAAGAAGCTCGTCGACAGCAATGATCTATAGTGCCGCCCCGCCGCGCGCCAGACTCCCGTCGATTACAAATTGGTAAGGCTGGCGATCCCCGGCTCACGACGAGCTTATCACGCCACCTCGATGCGGACCGCGATGGCGGCGCTGGCGATAACCGCGGGATCTTTGTTCTCAGGGTCGGCAACATCGAGACCGCCTTTGACGGCGCGTACCGTGACGTTGCCGATGGGCAAGGAGCTCTTGATTTTTTCAAGGTCTACCTGCTCCGGCCGCTGCACGCCGATCGTGACCTCCACATCCAGCTTGGTCTTGTCGACCTTCAACGAGCGGACGAAGGACAGCGAACTGTGATGCAATGCATCTTGCACCGCGCGCAACGCGGCCTTGGTGTAATCGGAGCCGTGCAAATCGTTGCCTGAGCCCAGCTCCAGAATGACGCGTGTCTTTGGCATTGTTGCCCCCTCAATCCAGGTCGAGACTGACGACGGCGCAAGCGTTGGCAATCAACGTGCTGTCCTTGCCGGCGTCATTGTGAATCTCAAGACCGCCCTCGACCACGGTCACCGTGCCCTTGCCGTAAGGCAGAACGGCCAGGACTTGCGCTTTGTCGACCGTTTCGGGCCGGGGCACGCCGATGTGCACGTCGACGATCATCGCATCCAGCGGATGACCCAGCGCGGTCGCGATGGAGAGGGAGTTGTGCCAGAGCGCATCGCGGAGCGCCCTGCAGGCGGCCTTGGTCGGGTCCGCGCCGCGGATGTCGGTGCCCATGCCGATTTCGAGAACCATACGCTTCTTCGTCATCGTGTTGTCGTCCGGTGGTTGTGCGAAAGGCCTCGCCTTGGAGCAGCGGCGGAGGGAGTGACGTTGATTACAGCGCTAGGGCTAGCCGCCGTTTCGCTTTTGCAGCAGACGTTTGATTTCCGCTCGAATGGGGGCGAACGGGCCGTACTTATGCTGCAACGCGCTGAACCCATCCACGTAAGGACCGTAGCCTGTATCGGCCGGCTTTTGCAGGAGATCGGGGAAGTCCTTCTCCCGGGCGGCGAAATTCGGGCGCGGTTGCGAGATTACAAATGCCGCCACGTCCCACGCCTCCTCCACGCTGAGCAACGGGTTCAGGTAGTCCGTGCCGTGCGGCATGTTGAAATGAACAAAATTCGCAATCATGATCAGCCGCGACATTCCGGCACCGTTGTTGAAGCTGTCGGGCCCCCACAACGGCGGCATCATGTATCCAAGATCAGACGATGGAATGCTGCGGCGCACGCCAGAACCGTCGATGTTGTGACATTCGGCGCAAGCGCGGGCATAGATCGGCGCGCCGCGATCCGGATCGGCGGCGCGCGTCAACTCCGGCATGGCGCCCACGCCAGGCCCCGGCACGGACTCCCCGGCGACAACACCCGTGCTGAGAAACTTGATGTAGGCGACCATGGCTTGCATCTCTTGCGAGCCGTCCGGCAACGGACGGCCGTTCATGCTGCGCGTCATGCATGAATTGAGACGATCTTCGATGCTGATCGCTCCGCCGGTTTGCGCGCTATACTGAGGGAAGTCTCCAAAAAGCCCGAACAGCGACAGCCCGAATTTCACGGTGCCTGCCGAAAGGTGACAATTGGTGCACGCAAGATTGTTGCCGGCATAGCGCTTCGACGGGTCCGGAACATTCGGCCCGATATGCGCGTAGGTTGCGGTAATGAGGTCCCGGCCCTGTCTCACCAAGAGGCCATTCGCATCGCGCGGGAGCGCGCCGACCTCCGGAACGCTCCACACGCGCTGAGCCGGTGTACCTTGCGTCCGTGTCTCTTGAGCCCGAGCCACTTGAATCCACGTCTCGCTGGACGTTGCAACGCCCAGCACGACCAGCAAGGCCTGCGCCCCCGTCGCAATCCGCCGTCGATTGAACCTGAGGGTCACATCGGTCTCCATTCGCGCGAATCGTCGTGGCCAGTATAGCGATACGAACGATAATGCGGAGCGACCACCCCGGGGATGCAGTCGCGAATGGTTGCTCGATCATTAAGGCCCCGGGCGTCAAGGCGGGGTGAACCAGGATCAGATTTCTATGGACGGATCGATCGTGTCGCCCGTCGTAACGCCCGTTCCAGAATCCGAAAAGTGATCAGCGCGCGATCAGCTTCCGAGTGATGGCGGCTATTGCCGCATTCGTATCGACGGTCGAGTGGATCACGTCCGCGACATCCTTCCACGACCTTGTTTCGACGGCGTTACCCAGCCGTTCCGCCTCCTGAATGAATAGGGGATCGCGGAGCATGTTGGCAAAGGCTTCCTGAAGCGCCCTCACTCTGTCCTCCGGTACGCCCGGCGGTCCAATGAATGCCTTACCCATCCGGCGGGGCTGGGTGACCAGCTCGAACACCTGCCGCTGCTCGTCGGTTTCCGCCAGGGCATTCAGCAACGGTACGTTGGGTATGCCCGGGTCCGCCTTGCCGCCAATTTGCACCATCCAATTGATGAGGCCCGACTTGATGAGGTGCGGACCTTCGCGAACAAACGAATCATAGTCTCGCGCCAGCGCATGAATCTCTCCGCGCTCCAGCGCCAGCAACAACGTGCCGCCGCTCGTGTATCCGGTGACGACGCGGAAGCGCGTCCCGATCGTTCCATTGAGAATGTTGGCAAGGACGTAGCCGGTCGTCCCGGGCCCCGTTGCTCCGATGACAACCTCTTGGGTCCTGGCTTGCTGTATCGTCTGTGCCTTGTGGTCGGAGCGCACCGCGATGACAGCATTGTCGCCATGATTTACCGCGCCCACAATCGTGAAGCGCTTGGCGTCGAACTTTATTCCGGCGGGCTCGATCACCTGCGCCATCGGCAAATTGTCGAACAGCAGACCAATGACCGTCCCGTCCTTGGGAGCAATGTTATAGATGTAGTTGGCTTGAACGATGCCCCCGGCTCCTGGCCTGTATTGAGGGATGACGGTCGGGTTTCCCGGAAGATGTTTACCCAGATGGGCAGCGACGGTCCTGACGAGCTGGCCGGCATTGCCGGACGCATCGAAGCCGGCCAACACCGTGACAGTTTTTCCTTTGTAGAAATTTTCGACCGATTGAGCCGCGGCGAACGTGGACGAAAAGAACGTCGCGATGAGCGCGAAAAGCGATGTCGCGACCAGTCTCCGAGCTAGCTGCGTCCTGGACATTTCTGCCACCCTATAAACAGGTTTCGTATTTGCGGCCGCCCACCACAATGGAACGTTGGCGCCCGGGTAACGATGCTCACTGCAGGCTGGGCCCAGCCGCCGGATAATTCCAGCCCACGCCCTGCGCCTCTGGATACGTCCGGAACACCAATAGAGGGACGCGGAAGCACCGCGCCCCCCAAACTCATTCCCCCAGACTTCTTTCCGCGCACATGATCGAACAATGGCGCACGTGGCGCCCATCTGAAAGCGCTTCGGACCCATAAGAAAAATCGCAGTCAAGGCAGCTTCGGAGCAATAGATATCGGCTCTCGATACAGATATCGGGCTCTGCCTCCGATTTTTCTTATAGATTGCCACGGATTTCTAATGTGCGGTTTCGAGCTTCTCTCTAGATGAATAGCCGTCGCCGCCGGCGCGTGGACTGAACAAAATATAGCTGCCGTTCGTCAATTCGAAAGAATTGCGGGACACTCGCGGTGGGAGGATAGAACATGACGCATACATATGAAGGCCAAATCGCCGAGACCGTGACCTTCATCGGCGACAAGAGCGACCGCATCGAAGCCTATGCTGCGCGGCCGTTGGGTCCAGGGCCATTCCCGGGCGTCGTGGTCATCCACCACAATCCGGGCTGGGATGCGTGGACCAAGGAAGTGGTCCGCAAATTCGCTCATCACGGCTACAACGCGATCGCGCCGCACCTGTTTTCCCGTCACGGCCCGGGCTCGCCGGACGATCTTGCCGCCAAGTCGCGCGCCGCGGGCGGTCCACCGGACGATCAGGTCGTGGCCGATTGCGTCGGCGCCGCCGGGTGGTTGCGCAGCTTGGCAACGGCCAATGGAAAAGTCGGCGTCATCGGCTTCTGCTCGGGCGGGCGTCAGACCTACCTTTGCGCCTGCCGCGCTCCCGACGTGTTCGATGCGGCGGTTAATTGTTGGGGCAACGGGGTCATTGTCGACGACAAATCCTTGATCACGCCGCAGCGGCCGGTGCCGGCCATCGACTACACCCCATCGCTAAAGGCGCCACTGCTCGGTATCTTCGGCAATGAGGATCGCAATCCAACCCCGGACCAGGTCAACCGCCTCGAGGCGGAATTGAAGAAGCACGGGAAGGTCTACGAGTTTCATCGCTATGATGGCGCCGGCCACGCGTTTTTCGGGACGGATCGTCCGGCCTATCGCGTCGAACAAGCTAACGATGGCTGGAAGCAGGTCTTCGCGTTCTTTGGCAAGCATCTGCGCTGACTCTGCGTGCTCGGCATAGCGCGCGCAGGCGCGAGGATTGTTCGGATGATTAGCGGCCAAGAAAGTTGACATGACAAGAAAGTGGACATGCCATGTCTGACTATCGTCCGTTCCTTCCAAAGATGGGGACCGATCGCCACTTCGGCCTGTCACCAAAACAGTTCCTTGATTCACTTCCGCAAGCGCGATGGAAGAAATGGCGGGAAAAGGTCGCTCCGCTTCTCGCAGCTCCGTTCAAAGGCATCACAACCGACGGGCATGTCGCGCCGGACCTGTTCGCGTTGCGGGAGGAAGGAGCGCCGACGGGAGCAGTCCTCGCGGCAACAGCGACTCTCTTCGGTCTCCTCAGTCCCGAGCAGCTAAAGATCATCAACCACCCAATCGACTCCAAGGAACGGCATCGGTGGGTCAACGGCATTCCGCGCTACGAAACTTTCGGCATCTGGCTCGACCAAGTGACGCCGCAGGTGCGAGATGCGGCCCTGGGCGTCTTGCGCGCGAGCCTCAGCGTGACGGGTTACGAGAAGTCGCGCAATGTCATGAGGCTCAATGGATTTCTCGGCGAGCTGGTGGGTTCACCGCTCATCCTCGGGGAGTTTTGCTATCAGCTGCATTTCTTCGGCGAACCATCACCGACCGAGCCCTGGGGATGGCAGTTGTTTGGTCATCATCTTTGTATCACGTGCTTCATCCTCGGCGCGCAGATGACGCTCACGCCAACGTTCATGGGCGCGGAGCCGCGCTATGCCGATACCGGGCCACATGCCGGGATCAGCGTATTCGATGACGAGGAGCGCATCGGGTTGGAGCTGGTTCGCGGCCTGTCCTCGGCCCAGAAACGCAAGGCCATCGTCCATGACACGATCCTGGCGAATGGGCTGCCGCCAGGCCGCCACCAGGGCTCGGACGGGATGATGTTCGGCGGCTACTACAAGGACAATGTTGTCGTGCCATATGAGGGAATTGCCGGGGCGGAGCTCGATGCCGGGCAGCGCCGGGTTCTACTCGATCTGACCGAACGCTACCTGTCGACGTTGCCGCCCGGCCCGCTCACAGCGCGGATGGGCGACGTGGAGCGACATCTTGCGCAGACTCATTTTTCCTGGGCTGGCGGCATCGACGAAGAGAGCGTGTTCTATTATCGCATCCAAAGCCCTGTGGTGATGATCGAGTTCGACCACCACAAGGGGGTGCTGCTCAACAATGCGACACCGCAGCGCTTCCACACGCACACGATTGTCCGCACGCCGAACGGCAACGACTACGGCATGGACCTGTTACGGCTGCATTATGAAACGGCTCCGCATCACAAGCATCAAGATCACGCTCATCACGGCCATGATCATGGGGACGCCCATGATCATCACCACGACTAACGGGTAGCTGGCGCGCTAGCCAAAGGGTTACGAGGTTCGGTCCTTGCGCGCCCGCTCAGCCTTCAGCGCGTCGCCGTCCGCAAAGCGCCAAGCCTGCACCGTGAAGGTCCGGAAGCCGTTGCGGAAGAAAGGCTCGTTCCGCATCAGCGCATCGACCTCGGCAATCGACCGTCCGCGCACGATGGAGATCGCGCGCCCGAGCGATTCCCCGGTTGCGTCGTCGACCACCGGTCCGCTTGCGAAGAGCCTGCCCTGCGCCTCGAGATCCTGAAGGAACTGGATATGCTCCTTGCGGAAAGCGGAACGGTCGCCGGGCGCGGCGCGCGCATCCGAGATCACGATGTAAAGCCGGAGGCCCTCGGCCGCTCGCTTGGCCCGCTCCTGTTCGACATTTCCGGTGCTCATGGTGTTTACTCCGTAGCTGCTGCCCACATCCGCCGATTGCGGCTATGAAGCGTTCGAGGATTCGACGTCAGTGACTGGTTGGCAAAGTCTGTAGAGGCGAGAGGCAGAGAATGGCAAACGAGACGTTTCGGCTCGCCGAATACGCGGCGCAGATTGCCTTCCACGACGTTCCGGCGGAGGCGATGCGGCGCGCGAAGGATTGTTTGATCGATGCCGTGGCCGTCGGGTGCAGAGGCAGCCGCGCCAGCTGGATTGACGTCGTCCAAAAATATATCGGAACGCCCTGCCCTGGATCGTCCATCGTCTTCGGCAACGCAGTCGCCCCGACCAGAGCGGAAACGGCCGCGCTTGTGAATGGCATCCTTGTTCATGGGCTCGAGATGGACTGCCTCCGGAAGCCCGGCGTCGGGGTTCATCCGGGAGCCGTCGTGGTTCCGTCGGCATTGGCTGTCGCGCAGGAGCGGGGCGCAAACGGTGTACAACTCCTGACCGCCATCGTCGCCGGCTGCGAGGTCCTCATTCGCGTCGGCAAGGCGACCAAGCATTCGGTCGAGCCCGGCGGATTCCATGCGCCCGGCGTGACCGGACCGTTCGGGTCGGCCGCAGCCGCCGGACGGCTGTGGGGATTCGACGCCACACGGATGGCGCACGCATTTGGGATCGCCGGCTCGATGTGCGGGGGGCTGCTGCAGTTCACCAGCACCGGCGGGCCGCTGGTGAAAAGGCTGCATATGGGCCGGGCGGCTGAAGGCGGGATCGCTGCCGCGCGATGGGCGCAGTCCGGCATGGCCGGGCCGGCCGGCATTGTCGAGGGACGGCACGGGATGCTGAACGGGTTCGCGAGCGATCCCGATGCGAACCTGCTCATCGACGGACTTGGCGAAACGTTCGAAACGATGTCCATCTGCTTCAAGCGCTATGCCGCGCACATCACGGCACATATGCCGATCTATGCGGTCGAGGTTCTTCGCTCCGAAGCCGGCTTCACAGTTGACGATGTTGCGCGGGTGACCGTCAGAGGGAGCCAGCGTACGGCCGATCACAACGCCAATCGCCAGCCCACCGATCCGATCAGCGCATCGTACAGCATTCCATTCTGCGTCGCCGTCGCGCTCTACGGACAGCAGCTCGAGCCCGACAGCTTTGGCGAGGCGTCCGTCCATCATGATGGCATGCGCGAACTGCGAGACCGGATCACGGTCGTGAAGCGCGACGGCAGCGGCGGACATTCGGATTGGACCGCCGAAGTCGAGATCGAACTGAAAAATGGAACGATCCTTCGCCGTTTCCAGGAAGATTTCCCGGGCACCCCGAGCATGCCACTAACTCCCGACCAGCTCGCCGAGCGATTCATGACACTGACCTCGCCAGTGTGGGGCGCGAAGTTCGCCGAGCAGACCTTGGACCGGCTCGAGAACATCGAGAAAGAAGCCAGCCTGGATTGGCTAGGAGGACTTCCCTGCTAGTGCGCATCCGCACCGGATGATTTGGCGGATTGGCGACCGGAGAGTTCCAGCCCTCTTTCCAGCGCCGGATAAGTCGTCGTCGGGCCCGCCATCAGGAAGCGATAGCCTTCCTGCAGCACGCGCTCGACGTTGTTCTTGTTGACGTGGGGATGGCCGACAACGACGCCGTGCTTCTTGCAGGTCCCGACGATCTGGGACATCGCGTCACGGACGATCGGATGATCGTAGTCGCGCGGATGCCCGAGATCCTGGCTCAGGTCTCCCTCGCCGATCAGGACGACGCCGATGCCATCCACGCTCTTCAGGATATCATCCAGGTTTGCGACGCCCTCGCTATCCTCCATCATGATGACAACGAGAATCTCTCCCTTCGGATCGAGCGGCCAAACGTCCGCGCGCGCATAGTAATCGCGCTGGCTCACGCCCCAATACCGCATGGCCTTGCTGGGGCCATCGCCGCGCAAGCCCGCGGGCTCGTAATTGGACGAACCTTTCGGCCGGGAATACCGGCACGACGCGACCGCGTTGTAGGCCTGCTCGGCATTGCTGATATGGGGCCACACGACGCCGTATACGCCGACATCCAGCACCTGCTTCGCGATGAACTGATTGCGTTCTGCCCCGTTCGGCGGGATGCGGACGATCGGTGTAACTGCCGGGGCAAGGGAACCTGACGCCAGGATTTGCTCTCTGTTGAGCAAGTACTGAAGACTGTCTCGCAGGTTCGATATGTCGTAGTGATTGTGCTCCATCTCGAAGATGATGCCGTCGTATTTCGTCTTGCTGAACGCCAGCGCACTCGTCGGATCCGGAGCAGCGAACGAGGTAAAAGCAGGCAAGTTTTGCTCAAGCGCGCGGACGATGCCGTTGAGCCTCGGTATTGTCGCCATTCGGATCGGCTCCCAAAAATCTGGATTGGCGGGGACTACTTCCCCTTGCTCTTCAGCTTCGCATCGAGGCGCGGATAGACGCGGCGCGCGTTGCCTTCGAAAATCTTCTTCCGGTCGGCTTCCGTGAGGCCCGGCGCCGCATCGATGTAGCGCTTGGTATCGTCGTAGTTATGGCCCGTCTCCGGGTCGACGCCCTTCACGGCGCCAACCATCTCCGAAGCGAACAGAACGTTGTCGACCGGAATGACGTTGGTCAGAAGGTTGATGCCGGGATGGTGATAGACGCAGGTGTCGAAGAACACGTTCTTCAGCAACAGCTCAGGCAGCGGCGGCCGCTTCATGTCTTGCGCCAGACCGCGGTAGCGGCCCCAATGGTACGGGACGGCGCCTCCACCATGCGGGATGATCATCCTCAGCGTCGGGAAATCCTTGAACAGATCCGACAGAAGCAGCTGCATGAACGCGGTCGTGTCGGCCGCCAGGTAGTGCGCACCGGTGCCGTGGAAGTTCGGATTGCAGGAGGACGCCACGTGGATCATGGCGGGGACATCGAGTTCCACCATCTTTTCGTACAGCGGATACCACCAGCGGTCCGTCAGCGGCGGATCGGTCCAATACCCGCCCGTCGGATCGGGATTGAGATTGCAGCCGACAAAGCCAAGCTCATTGACGCAACGCTCCAGCTCCGGGATGCAGTTGGCCGGGTTCACCGCGGGTGACTGGGGCAACTGGCACACGCCCGCGAAGTTTTCCGGAAACAGGCCGCACGCTCTGTAAATGAGATCGTTGCAGTGTTCGGACCAGTGCTGGCTGGTCGTGGCATTGCCGATGTGGTGCGCCATGCGACCTGCGCCCGGCGAGAACAGCGCCATGTCCGTGCCCCGCTCGCGCTGCTGCTTCAGCTGCCACGTCTCCAGCGTCGTTCTAATCTCATCATCGGTGATGTTGAGAGATCCCTTGGCCGGCACGCTGTTGGGGTCCTTCAACGCCGCGATTTGCGCCTCGCGCCAGGTCGGAAGGCCTTTTGGTGCGGTGGTATAGTGTCCGTGACAGTCGATGATCATCGTATCCACTCACTATGTGTGCCATGCATTTCGGATGGACGCGGTGCGGGCTATTGGAGGACCCTGGCCGCGTCGGCGAAAATTTCATCGACTGAGATGCGCCGTGGAATCACGCCTTGCTGGAAAGCGTATTCGCTGACGCGATCCAGCACCTTCCAGTCAGCATCAAGGCCGCTCGGGAATGGCGATGCTCCGGCTGGCCTCGCCTTGACCAGCATACCGAAGATCTCGCGAACAAGATCGGGCCGCGACTCGCAGAGCGCCTTGGTCACGACGAACATATGGTTGATCGGCCTGATTTGATGCTTGGCAGCCCAGTCCTTCGCGGCCTGCTCGGCATTCGGGATAAGCGTCTTCAGCTTGGCATCCGCAGGCATGTTGCTGCCGAGCAACGCGCCGTCCAGTTCACCACCCAGGAGCATCGGGACAAGTTTTGCACCGGCCGGCGCTCGCTCGCAGTTCTCTGGGTCCACGTGCTCCGCGAGATGGGCATCGTTGAACGTCACCCAGATGACCTTGCTAAGATCCGCTCCGTAGTCGTTCTGTAGAATGCCCCGAATCCATACGCCGGTCGTTTGCGAGTATGTCCGCACACCGATACGTCGTCCTGCGAGGTTGGACAGCGTCATCTCGCCTTTTTCGGCGTTGTAGGCGAAGCTCTTGTGCTGGAAGTTTCCGGACACCACGAAAGGCAGGAGGACCAGCGGCTTTCCGTATGCCTTTGCCTGGAGGAAGGTGACGATTGCCAGTTCGCCGCAGTCATACGCGAGGTCGCGGACCATCGGCTTGAATCCGTCGCTCACTTCCGAGACAGGCTTGAAATCGTACCCCAGCAGGCCGGACGTGACGGCCCCATTCCTGAGAGGCTCGTTCCATGGCCGCGCCTGCAGGAGGGTCTTTAGCGCGACCTTCTTCGATGCGGTGGCATTTCCCTCAGACATAGCTATTCGTCTGCCATAGTATAAAGGGTGGGCTTGCTCCGGCATCGACGGAGACGCTGCATTTCAGCAGTTGGACTCGCAGACGCGCGCCGATCAAATCCCATTGATGTTCACGGCCATCTGTTTTTGCGGAAATCGCATGGGGCGGCCAGCCTATCCCGGGCGCCTGCCCCTGCGCCCCGGCGCCTCCGGTGTTCACGAAAGCCCGTCCGGCGGGGCTGTACCGCACGACTGCGACAGCCGCGCCCTCCCGCGTGAACGGAGGAAATCAAGAAACGTGCGCTGTACCTGGTTGGGCTCCCAATTCTTCCGGACGGTTACACCGATCGCGGCGAACGGCTCGTTTAGCACGTAGTTCAGCGCGGTCAGATGGTTTCCAAGCCGCTGGTCGAGCGCGAGCTCTGATCGGGTCAAGAGGGCCATGCGATTGCCGTCAGCGAGAAGAAGGAAAATGGCCGCGAGCGAGTGTGTCTCGAGGGTAACCCGGGGCAGCAGCCCGCCGCGGAAGAGGTCCTCGAAAATGCCCCGCCTGGCTGCCGCCGAATGCCCGACAATCCACTCCGACGAACGAAGATCCGACACCGCTATCTTCTTTCGTCCGGCCAGGGGGTGACGGCGACGCACCGCGATGACATACGCCTCGTTTCCCAAGGACTCCTCGACGACGTCATCCGTTGGGGGTGGGTTCTTCAGCAAGCCAACCAGGAAGTCTATCGACCCATTGCGAAGCTTGGTCAGCAGATAATCGTAAGTGCCGTTGATGAGGCTAGTCCTGACATCGGGATATTGACGTGTGAACTGGCTTAGTTCGACGGCGGTGTAGTGGCTTCCGGCCATCATCAAGGCGCCGACGAGAAGGCGTCCGCTCAACGCCGTCTTTCCCGTTCTGATCTCTTCCTTCGCCCACTCCAGCTCTCGCATTGCAGAGAGCATGTGATTGGAAAACTTTGCTCCCGCCTCATTGGTCGTGACCCCTTGAGCGGAATTCTTGAAGAGCTTCCTGCCGATCTGTTGCTCGAGGCTTCGGGCGGAGCGATGGAGAGCGGAAAGCGACGCCTCGTAGCTATGGGCCGCACGAGCGAATGAGCGATGCTCATCGACCGCAATCAAGGCGAGGACCTGAGACCTTGTGATGCGGCGGCCGACAGATGAACGGCTCTTTTGAGCCGACGAGCCATCTTGCAACAATTCTTGCAGCGCTGAATCTATCTTGGCAAAGCAGGAGTCGGCGCGCTTTTGAAGAATGCGCCCCATGTCAGTCAGGTACGATCCGGTGCTTGTTCGCGCGAACAAAGCAACGCCTAACTGGGCTTCGAGGCTTTGGATCGCCTGGGTGATCGCCGACTGCGACCGGCGAAGCTCCTGAGAAGCCCGCGAGATGCTGTCCAGCCGCGCCGCTTCCGAAAAAGCGCGAAGCTGGGTAAGGCTGGGAAAGAAGACGTTGGGCTTGCGGCTATTCTTTTTAGCCATGTTGGTCTCTTAACTGGCGTCGGAACAGTCTAGCTCCGGGTCAAGCGACGGTCGAGAACGTCCGGTGTCCTTGGCGAGGTGCATTGACGCGCGCCGCAGATGCAAGCGAGAATTCGGGCAAGGACTGTTCATCCGAGCAGACCATAGGGAGGCCTCAAATGAAGCTTGTGCGTTATGGCGCGGCAGGCCGCGAGAAGCCCGGTATCATTGATGCCGACGGAAAGATACGCGACCTATCGCGGGTGGTGCCCGACATTGACGGCGCCATGCTCGCGTCCGGCGGGCTCGCCAAGATCAAGAAGGCGAACTTGAAGAAACTGAAGCTGGTGACCGGCAAGCCGAGGCTCGGGCCCTGCATCGGCGAAGTGCGCAACTTCATTGCGATCGGGTTGAACTATTCCGACCACGCCGCCGAAGCCGGCATGCCGATCCCGAAGGAGCCGATCATCTTCAACAAGGCGCCGACCTCGATCTGCGGTCCGAACGACAACACGCTCACCCCCAAGGAATCGACCAAGCTCGATTACGAGGTCGAGCTCGGCATCGTGATCGGCAAGCGCGCGCGCTATCTCGACCGGGCCAAGGCGATGAGTGCGGTCGCGGGGTATTTTCTGTCGAACGATGTGTCCGAGCGCTCCTTCCAGATCGACCGCTCGGGCGGACAATGGAACAAGGGCAAGGGCTGCGAGACCTTCGGGCCGATCGGACCCTGGTTCGTCACCAAGGACGAGATAAGGAATCCTCAGAACCTCGATATGTGGCTCGACGTCAACGGCGAGAAGCGCCAGCGCGGCAACACAAGCACGATGATCTTCGGGGTTGAGCACCTGGTCTGGTACTGCTCGCAATTCTTCATCATGGAGCCGGGCGACATCATCATTACTGGTACACCGCCGGGCGTGGCGCTCGGCATGAAGCCCGAGCCGAAATTCCTCAAAGCGGGTGACGTGGTCACGCTCGGCATGTCCGGTCTCGGCGAGCAGACGCAGAAGATCAAACCGTTTTCAGGTTAGCGAGGTTTATGACCACCGGGCCTGCAAGCGCCGTCGGCGAGCCTCGAGCGGGCCACTTTCTGCGCGATTGGCCATACCGACGACCATTGCGTTGTTAAGAAGGTACAGAAGCACCGATTTTCTTTGACCGTTGCGGAGGGGAACGATTCAACGCGCCGCTTGTTCGAGTGGGATGTGTGTACCGCACCAGGAGAGGGGCGGAAGGAATGCCGGGTTCGCAGTACTACCGCGTACAAGCCAAAGTCCTTTTAATGCTGATGCTGGCCATGCCAGATTCCAAACGCGCGAAGCAGGTGGAAGCCAAGGCGCGAGAATATCTGGCGCAAGCGCAGCTTCCGGAAGAGGACAGTCACGAGTTGAACGCGCTGCTCGAAGAATTCAACAATTCGCAATTGCGCAAGAGGTAGAATGCGCAAGGGGACCTAACGCTGCCGCTGGCGGGACGGCCATTGCCGGCGGCGAGTTCCAAGCGAAGGGTATTTCGCCACGGATTGACCCATAAGCCCCAGTCGGATTTACGCAAATGTCTGCAATACGCCGCACATCCGATGCGGGCATGAGACGCGTCGCCAGCCATGCCGGCAAACGTGGTGAGCCGCGAACGCGAACATGCAGGCGAACGCGTGACGCGCGATTTCGCCGACCACACAGCATTGCCGCCCGACCGCCACGTCAGCACGAATTGTGAATAAGTCGTCCCAGCGCCCTTGCTGGGCCTCTGGATGAAGCCTCCAATCAGCGTTCTATCCGCCGCGACAAACGGGGAGGAATGCATGCCACGAATGATTTTCTGTGGTGCAATCGCCTGCTTTTCGTTGATGGCAGGATTGGCTCAGGCGCAGCAACCTTCCACGGCAGAGCTGATTGCGCAGATTGAAGCGTTGAAGCGCCGCGTCGATGAGCTGGAAAGTCGACAGAGCGTCCCGAAACGTCAGCCTGAATACAAACGTGTTGCTGCACCGACGTCCAAACAGACGACGGCGGCGCCGGACGCGCTTGCTGCGGCAGCGCCTGCCACGCGCAGCGCGACACCGCGTAGCGCCATGCCTGCACCGCCACCGACGTCCGGAAACATCGCGGGGCTCAGGGCCCCAGAGCCGATGGGATCGCAATTCGAGGATGCTTTGCGGTCCGACTTACCGGGCCTGTCCATCCGCATCCCCGGCACGCAGAGCGAGGTGCGAATTTACGGCTTTGCCAAAGTGAGCGCGCACCGCGACTTCAACGGCCGCAACCAGACCGATGCGCCGGCGCCACAGGGCATTCCGCTCGCCGGCAGTCCGAACGACATACAGGGCGGCGACTTCGGCATGACCGCCCGGTTCAGCCGCATCGGCCTAGATACCCGATCACTGACCAGCTTCGGGACGCTCGAAACCCGCATCGAGGGTGATTTCGGAGGCGGCGCGGCGGCTTCCAATAACGCAGTCTTCCGGCTGCGTCAGGCCTGGGCCGAACTCGGCACGGAAACGTTTCGCGTGCTGTTCGGGCAGGCGAACAGCCTGTGGAACGAGGGCATGTATGAAACACTGATCGACGCGACCAACCTCAATCAGTCTTTTGTACGCCAGCCGCAGCTCCGCGTCATTGCAACGCTGGCGCCCGGTTTGACAGGTCAAGTGTCGCTGGAGACGCCGGATACGCAGTACACCTCGGACGCAGGCATCGTCACGTCGGGCGGCGTGTTCAACGGCGGCCTCAGCCCGGCATTCACCTCCCTCCCCGATCTGCTCGCCCGGTTGACCTATCGTAACGACGGCCTCGAAGTCGACGTGCGCGGGCTGCTGCGGCAACTGAGCATTCGCACCGCGGGCACTCCGGCCGCGCCACCATCATTTACCGACGACGAGCTTGGCTGGGGCGTCGCAGGGCATGTGCGCTTTCCGATGCGGTGGGTCTCAACCGCGTTCGGCGCCGATCAGTTGATCGGAATGGCCTACTATGGCGAAGGCATCGGCCGCTATTTCGCCGGCAACACCAGCGGCCAGGATGCGCTCACGAGTATCGGCTTGTTAGGCACCACCGTCAGCTTCGATCCCTTGACGACCTACGGCGCAACACTGGCCTATCGGCGTTTCTGGACCGAGCAGCTGCGCAGCAATTTCGCCTACTCGTATGCGCGGCAGGAGTACCCGGCCTATGCGCTCGGCTTCACGCCGGGGTCAGCTCCGGCCACGTCGCTGAATAGCGAGATGCAGCAGGCGATCGTCAACCTGATCTGGAGTCCGTTTGCGCAGATCAACGGCGGTACGGTCAACACCGGATGGCTCGATGTCGGCCTGGAATACGTCTACACGCGACGCGACGTGTTCGGCGGCGCTATCGCGACGGCCGCGGCCGGCAACGGCTATGGCGTCGCCAACCGAATTCTGGCGGCGGGCGTCGGGAGGTTCTAAAGACCGGACACGAGGAATTGCGCGTCGTCGCGAGCGGCGTTCCCGGCACGGATTTTCGCGCCGGTCGCTCGTTGCGCGCGAAGACTGCTGCGTAGCACTATCGCGCAACTATGCCTCCATCGTCGCCAGTGCGACCGCTAGCCGGCAACCCTGCGCGAACTCCGGCAGGTCGATATATTCCTTGATGGTGTGGATCTCGTATTGCCCGGCACCGATGGTGACGGTTTGCGCCCCGTGCCTGACCAGCCAGTTCGCATCCAAACCACCGTTGGAGAATATGGTGGTCGGCTTGAGGCCGATCGACTCCACGGCGCGCTTGGCGTGCGTCACCACCGGATCGTCCGGCTTCAGGTTGAACGGCGGATAAGCGGCGCGCGAGCTGAACTTGACCTCGGCGCTCTCACCGCCGGTATCCTTCACCATCGAACCCGCCTTGATGAAAGCATCCCGATAGGCGGCCGTAATCGCCTTGGAGAATGCTTCATCGGCGCTGCGCGCCTCGCCGACGATGTGGACATAGTCGGTGACGACGTTGGTGGCGTCGCCCGCCGCCTTGCCGCCCTTGCCGCCGAATATTCCGGGATTGCTGGTCCCCTTCCCTTCGGGCTTGACCACTTTGCCAAACCAACCGCCGCGCTGCGCTTCCGCCAGCGCCAACGCCCCCACCAGTGTGGATGAAATGCCCTTGTCGGGCGCGACTCCGGCATGCGACGCCTTACCGAAGATTTCGACCTCCCAATTCTCCTGGCCAACCGCCCCCGTGATCAACTCGGAGGCGAGCTTTCCGTCGACGTTGAAACACATCTTGGCGCCGCCGAGGTCGCTTGCGTCCAGCTCCCTTGCGCCGTGCAGGCCGCTCTCCTCGCGCACCGTGAACAGCAGCGTAATCGGCGGGTGCGGCAGCTTGTGCTTGAGCAACGTCTCGGCGAGCGTCACCAGCACCGCGCAGCCGGTGCGGTTGTCGCCGCCGAGAGCGGTGGTGCCGTCGGACACGATGCGGTCGCCCTCGCGCTTCGGCTTGGCGCCGGCACACAACGGCACCGTGTCGAGGTGAGTCGCGAACACCAGCCGCGGACCAGAACGGGTGCCCGGCAGATCGACGATCAGGTTGCCGGTCTGCGTCGGCAGCGGGATCCGCTTGTTCACCGCGTCAAAGCGAATGGCCGACGCCGGCACCGAGACCTTCTTCAATTCCTCGGAGACGGCCGCGGCGATATTCGCTTCCTCGCCGGTGATCCCTTCCACCGACAGGAACCTCATCAGATGAGCCTCGGCGGCCTTAACGTCCACGGATGGGATGGTCATGGTGGCTACCTCTTTCTGCTCTCGTGCCTTGTTCGCTGCTATTTCAGGCCCCAGGGGAGTCCCAACAGGAACCATGCGCTGAAGAGAATGAGCCAAACCGCCATCATCCAGACGACGTAGGGCAGCATCAGCGCGACAACTGTCCCGACGCCGGCGTTCTTGTCGAACTTCTGGGCAAAGCCCACGACCAGGGCGAAGTAGGCGTTCAACGGCGTGATCGAATTCATCGGCGAGTCGCCGACACGGTAGGCCGCAAGAACCGCGGCAGGGTCGACGGCCAGTTGCACGAACAGCGGCACGAACACCGGCGCGAAGATGGCCCACTTGGCGATCGCGGGCGTGAAGAACAGATCGAGGATCGCGACCACGAAGATGAAGCCGAGCAGCAACCACAACGGACCGATATTGGCGCTCTTGAGGATGTCGGCCATGTTGACCGCCATGAGCGTCGGCATGTTGCTGTAGTTGAAATAGTCGACGAACTGGCTGATGACGACGAACAGCAGGATCGTGCCGCCCAGCCCGGATACCGCCTTGGTCATCGCGTTGATGACGTCGGTGGAATTCTTGATCGTCTTTGCGCCAATCCCGTAGGCGATGCCGGTCACCAGAAACAGCATCATGATGACGCCGATCAGACCGCTCATGAACGGCGAATTTCCGATCAACGCTCCGGTCGTCGGATTGCGCAGCGGCGCCCCTGACGGCACCGTCAACAGGCCGAAGAGAACGATGACCGCAAGCAGCCCCAAGCCTGCATATCGCAGGCCCCGAGTCTCATCGGCGGAAAGCTGGCCACTCGCCTGAGGAGGCGCGTCGGCGGCGGGCTGGAACTTCCCCAGCCGCGGTTCGACGATCCGCTCCGTCACAACCGCGATGACGACGGTGAGAACCAGAACCGAGACGATCGAGAACCAAAGATTGGCGGTCAGGTCGATCGAAATCGTCGGGTTCACCATGTGAATGGCGTCGTTGGTCAGTTCGGTGAGAACGGCGTCGAGCGGCTTGATCAACATGTTCACGCTGAATGCGCCGGCAACGCCGGCAAAGCCGAGCGCAATCCCCGCGAGCGGATTGCGGCCGACGCTGAGCATGGCCACACCGGCCAGGGGAATCAGGACCAGATAGCCCGCATCCGAAGCGACACTCGATAGAATGCCGACAAACGCCAGGATGTAGGTCAGCGACCAGTGCGGCGAGATCGCCACCAGTTTGCGGATCAAGGCATTCACCAGCCCCGCTTCCTCGGCCACGCCGACGCCGATCATGGCGACGATCAGCAGGCCGACCGCGCTGAACCCGAGGAAATTCGGCACCAGCCGCGTATAAATGTGCCGGATACCTTCTGCGTCGATCAGGCTCCTTGCGCTGGTCGTTACCGTTTCGACTGCATGCGTGTCCGGATTGATGGCCTGGAAGGTCACCGCCGCACCTAGCATATAAAAGATGTGCGACAGGACGATCGTGATCCCGATCAGGATCAGGAAGATCAAAACCGGATGAGGAACGCTGTTGCCGACGCGCTCGACCCAATCCAAAACCTTCTGCATCGTGGATTTGGACGATTCCACCGACTGTGCTTGGCCTGATTGGCTCATAGGACACTCCTCGCGGATCGCGCACCAGCGCGGCAGGGCTTTACCTCATAGCGGCAGCAACCACGGCACCAGCAGCACGCTGACGATCATCACGACGATCGAGAACGGCACGCCGACGCGCACAAAATCTCCAAAAGTGTAGTGGCCGGGCGTGACCACGAGTGTGTTCACCGGCGACGAAACCGGCGTCATGAACGCGGTCGAGGCGGCCAGCGCGACGATCATCGCGAACGGGTACGGGGATGCCCCCGTCTCGTTGGCAACGGCGATAGCGACGGGTGCCATCAGCACCGCGGTCGCCGTGTTCGAGATGAACATCCCGAGCAGCGCGGTGATGGCGAACAGCGTTGCGAGCGTGAGATAGGGCCCGGCTCCGCTGGTCATGGTTCGCAAGCCGTCGGCTGCCAGGTCGACACCACCGGTCCTCTCCAGGGCAAGCGCAAACGGCAGCATGCCCACGATGAGAACAATGGTCTTCCAGTCGATCGACCGGTAGGCGCTGGTAAAGTCGATGCAGCCGAGCGCTCCCATCAGCAGGCATCCGATCAAGGCAGCCTGCACATTGGGAATGACGCCGCTGACCATCAGCGCAATGACCAGGCCCAGGCAGAGCAGCGCCTGCACAGCTTTGTTGGGCGCGGGAAGCCGCGCATCGAGCTCCGCCGGCAGCTTGACGATCACGATATCCTTGTCATCGGACCTCAGTCTTTCGAGATCGTGCCAGGACCCGATGAGCAGCAGCATGTCGCCCACCTGCAATCGCTCGTTCAGGATGCTGCCGTCATGCGCCTTGTCGCCGCGCCGCAGGCCGATGACGTTCAACCCAAAGCGGGTCCGGAATTCTGATTCGACCACCGACTTACCAATCAGTTCGGACGTCGGCACGATGATGCCTTCGGCCATGCCGACTTCCTGTGAGCGGTCGCTGAAATAGGCGCCACTCAGCGGCAACTCCTCGAGCGCAAAACGCTGACGGAAGGCCTCGCTCGGCGGCGCCGACAGGTCGATCAGCAATATGTCGCCGGCCTGCAACTCGGTCTTGGCGGACGGCCGCAACATCTCCCTGAAGAACTTTCGGCTGCGTTCGATCGACACGATGTTCACGCCGGGATCGCTCCGCAGACCGAGCTCTTCGAGATTCTTGCCCACCAGCGGTGACCGCTCGGTGATGCGCAGACGGCACTCACGGTCGGCGAGCTTGTACTCCTCGATCCACGTCGCGAAGCTGGCCCGGCTGGACTTTCTCGTTGCGCCCGCCGCCGACAGCCAGCGCCGCGCGAAACTCATGTAGATGATACCGAGCACGAGAATTGGCAAACCGAACGGCGTGAAGCTGAAGAAACGAAATCCCTCGACGCCATGTCGCTCAAGCTCGCTGTTGACGACCAGGTTCGGCGCCGTTGCAACCAACGTCATCATGCCGCTGATGAGCGCGGCGAAGCTAAGCGGCATCATCAGCCGGCCGGGGCCGATCCCCGTGCTTTGCGAGATACGCAGGGCGACCGGAATGAAGATCGCGGTGACGGCCGTCGAGCTCATCGTCGCGCCGAGCGCGCAAACAACCGCCATCAGCAGCGCGACAAGCCGGACTTCGCTGCTGCCGGCCTTCGCAATCAGCCAGTCACCGAGCCGCTGAGCGACACCTGTCCGGACCAGACCCTCGCCGAGAACGAACAAAGCAGCGATGAGGACGATGTTCGAATCGCTGAAGCCCGCCAACGCCTCGCTCATCGTGAGCACGCCGGCAAAGGGCAGCGCGACCAGCATGATCAGCGCGACCGCGTCCAGACGCGGCTTGTTGATCGCGAACATGACGATCGCTGCAACAAGCAAGAGCAGAACGATCACCAGCTCGGACATTGCAATTCGTCCCTCAGGCCGAACGCGACACGCATTTCATTCGATGCGCCTCGCTCACGCGAGCCAAGCGCCGCTTATTCGCGCGACGCCCGAGCCGGTGCGGGAGCCGCGGGAATGGTGCCCGGAATATAGTTGGGCAGGCGTCCCGACGGTATGATCGCGAGCATCGCAATCCCGGCCAGGATAAGAAGTCCTATCTTCAAGGCGCGCAGCCGCGCCTCGGTGTTCACGCGCACCGCTTCCTCGACCTGCTGCGCGGTCGCGGTGGTCTTCTCCAGCACGCCGCGCAGCCGGTCGTTGCTCACGAACGTAATACTGTCGAGGTCGACCTGTGACTGAAGCTCCTTGGTCAGCACCGGACTTGCGGCGATCCTGCTGAGAACGGCCGCACTCAGCAAGCCAACAAGCAGCGCTCCCGCGACCGCAGTCCCGACCGCCGCCGCCAGATTTTGCGTGGTGCCGCGCAGCGAGCCGACATCACCCGCAAGTTCTTTAGGCGAAGCGGTAACCAGCACGTTGAACAGCAGCGTGACCAGCGAGCCCTGCCCGATGCCGAACAGGACGAGGCCGAACAGCACCGGCACCGCGCTCCAATCATTGCGGACCACAAAGGCAAGCCACACAAGCGCAACCGTGCATAATATAAAGCCGTAGCGGCCGATCTGCCGGGGCGTCAGCCGGCCATAGAACCGAACGATCAGCATCGCGGTGAAGAAGACCGTCAGGTTGAACGGCATCATCGCGACCGCCGTAGCGATGGGCGAACGGCCCTGCACGATCTGGATGTACAGCGGCACCGAGAAATTGAGCGCGGCCTCCAGCGCGACCACGCAGAACAACGCGTAGACGGCCGCCCGTTCCTGCGGCGAATCGATCACCTCCAGCGCCAGAAGCGGCGTGCCCCCTGCCTCCTGGCGCCGGTGCGTCCACATCAGGAAGGCCTGACCCAGCACGATACCCACGACGATGAAGATCGGCGCGGGTGAGAGGCCCAGGAGATCAAACGGAGCGTTCGGCGTCGCCAGCCCGAGACCCCACCGATTGAGATTGTTGAAGCCGAAGCTAATGAGGATGATCGCTGCAGCCGCCAGCACGACGCCCACCATGTCGATGCTGACGTCTGGGCGCGCCGGAACGGACTTGAGACGGAAGCTCAGCAGGAACACAATCGCCGATACGGCGATCAGTATTCCGAAGGCCGGCCGCCAGCCGATGAAGGTGCCGAGAACGCCGCCAATCACGAACGCCAACACACCTGCGGCCGCACGCGCAGAACCGAGCGCGCCCACCGCCGTCGCCTGCTGCCGACCGCTATAGTTCTCAGCGATGAGCGCCACCAGTGATGGCACGATCACCGAGGCGGATGCACCGCAGATGGCCTGTGCGGCGATCATATGAGTCGCGGAGGCGCTGAATGTCATCAGAACCTGCGAGGCGCAAAACAAGATGACGGCGATGCGGAACACACGCGCCGACCCAAAGCGCTGCGTCAGCTTCGCACCGAGCATGACAAATCCGGCGACCAGCATCGAATACGAGACGATCCCCGTCGCGATCGTCGTCGGAGGAACGCCAAAGCTCTGCACCATCCCGCCCATGGCGACCGGGAGCGATGCAACGTTGAAGGACATGATCATCTGGCCGAGCGCGATCGCGATCATCGGCACCCATGAACTGTGCGTTTCGTCACCTTGGCTCGAAATTGATGCCGCCGACATTGGTGTTGCTCCCGACCAGAAATGATTGATCTTTGAGGGCCGACAACGATTCTTGCAGCGCAGAGTTCAGACTTCAGGCTTGGAAACAAACAGGTCCATCCCCAGCTTCTGGGACAGAAATTTCGCAACGAGTTGGCCCCTGATGCTGTTACCCGCAGCGTCAAGCGGCGGAGCGAACGTACCCAAACCGCCCTTGCCCGGAGAAACGGTGACGATGCCGCCGCCGATACCGCTCTTGCCCGGCAGGCCGATGTCGAACAGCCAGTCACCGGAGGTCTCGTACAATCCGGCCGTGGTCATCACCGCCAGCGCATAGTGACAAACTGACGGATCGACGACCCGTTCCTTGGTGATCGGGTTGACCCCGCCATCGGCGAGCGTGGCACCCATGACGGCCAAATCCCTGGCGCTCACATTGAGCGAACATTGCTTGGTGTAGAGATCTGTCGCCTGCGCCGGATCGAGGTAGATCCGATTGAGACTCTGCAAGAGCCTCGCGATGCCCTGATTCCGGGAGTTGGTCTCCGATGCGGACGCGTAGACCTCCTCATTAAGTGGAAGCTTTCTCCCGGCGAACCGCGACAGGCCGTCATGAATGAAGCGCCATTTGGCATCGTGGGTTTCGCCAGGCACCAGACTGGTGGTCGCGATCGCACCCGCGTTCACCATGGGATTTGTTCGGCCATCCGGACTGCGCTCAACGGCGCCCAATGAATTGAACGGCATCCCGGTCGCGTTCGCACCCAGCTTTTCGCGCGCCGCTTCGGCGCCGATAGCCTGACAGACCAAAGCAAACACGAAAGGCTTCGACACGCTCATGATCGAAAATTCGTGATCGGCATCGCCGACCGCATGAACCTTGCCGCTTACACCGGCGACGCAAATGCCAAACAACTCGCTGGGGACCCGCGCCAGCGCCGGGTACACTTGCGAGTTGCTGCCTTCGGCGTGCGACTGAAAGCGCCGATGCGCCTCGTTCACGAGCTTGGCGACAGCCTCAGGCGTTGGCAGGTGGCCGGTCGATACAAAATCTTCCGCGTCGTCGCTTTGCGATGACATGTCCTGCCCCGTGCTCAGCGACGTCTTTAGGTCATCGCCGCTATTGTTCTTATGGTTCGCTCGAAGGCTCGCGCGCAATTTTCGAAGTACTGCAATTTCGAGGAATTAGACGCTCAACGATTCGATCGGTCAAGCTGGGTAGCAAAGGGGTATTCTCGCATCAGCCGCGTGACCGCGAGTTGCATCTCTGCCTAACGAACCGTCTCGATCTTGCTCCTAGTTCGCTGCTCATTATAATGATCGTCGAAAGCGACGACGCACGCACAGTCTCCCCACACGAAATTGATATGGCACGGGCGGAGAATGTTCGACGAGGGTCACGGACCGATGCCCCCTGCATGGCGCTCCGCATCGCTGAGAACATCGATCATTTTCTGCCTTTGGCTGATCGTCGCCGGTCTGAAGCCCGCTGATCTGATTGCCGGGGCGATCGCGGCCGTCGTTGTTGCCTGGGTAAGCCTGCGTCTTCTGCCGGCAGGCATCCTGCATTTTCGACCGCTCAAGCTGGCGAGATACGCTGCTCACTTCATCTATCAATCGGTCGCCGCAGGCATCGACGTTGCACGGCTTGCGCTTCATCCCCGGATGCCGCTGCAGCCCGGCTTTGTGATCTACCGACCGCGGCTGTCTCCGGGTGCATCACTGGACACCTTCTGCACCGTGTCGAGCCTCCTGCCGGGGACGCTTCCAAGCGGCGCCGATGAAAGTGGTGGCCTTGCGATTCATTGCCTCGACATCACGCAGCCGGTCGCCCGCCAGTTGGCCGAGGAAGAAGCCCTCTTCACGGAAACGCTCGGACACGGATCATGATTGATGTCTACCTGATCATCGGGAGTTTCATCCTGGCGATGGTGGCGCTGGGCTTGATTCGGATCGTTCGCGGACCGGATACCGCCGACCGCATGATGGCCGCACAACTGCTCGGGACCGGCGGCGTCGCCATCTTGCTGCTGTTCTCCGTCGCAACGGCTGCACCATCCATCGTCGATGTCGCCCTACTGCTGGCGCTGCTGGCTGCCTTCGCCGCGGTTGCATTCGTCAAGGACGTGCCGGGGTCTCCATCGGACATTTCCGGGGCAACAGACCGGTCATGACGCACGTGATCGATACGTTCACGATCGTCATGCTCTGCGCCGGGGCGTTCTTCTTCCTGGCGGGGACCGTGGGCCTGTTGCGCTTTCCCGATTCACTGACGCGCCTCCACGCCTTAACCAAGGTCGACAATCTTGGGCTCGGCTTCATCGTCGTGGGGCTGCTGCCCCAGGTCGATGGATTGATCGGCGGCCTGAAGCTCATTCTGGTTTGGCTCCTCGTGCAGTTAGCCAGCGCCATGGCGGCTCAACTCATTGCGCGCGTGGCGCGCGTCGAGCGGCGATCATGACCGGCGCGATCCTGTTTGCGATCGCTATTGCCGCCCTGCTCCTGGCGGTCGCCGTCTGGGTCGTCGTGGCCCGGACGGCCTTCACCGCCACCGTCGGATTCATTGTCTACGGATTGCTGCTCGCGCTGGTCTGGGTGGCGTTGTCTGCGGTCGACGTCGCTTTGACCGAAGCGGCGATCGGCAGCGGAGTCACCGGCATGCTCTTGCTCGGTGCCGCCGCTCAACTCCGTGCGACCGAAGCAAACGTTGAATCGACGAGCCTGCCGCTGAAGCTATCGGCCGGGATCTTGTGCGTGCTGGTTTCGGGCGGCCTCGCAGCAGTCATGCTGGACCCGCCGGCCGTTGCGCCGACGCTGGCGCCGGAGGCGACCGCGAAATTGAGTGCGACCGGTCTCGGAAATCCCGTCGCCGGGGTCCTGTTCGCATACCGCGCGCTCGATACGTTGCTGGAAAAGGTCGTCGTCGTGCTGGCGCTGATCGGCGTCTGGTCACTGACACCGGATCGTGCATGGGGCGGCGTGCCCGGCCTTCGCCTCTATGCCCGACCGAGCGGGACATTGACGTTGCTCGCACAGGTCCTGCCGCCGGTCGGGATCATGCTGGGCATCTACATGTTCTGGACCGGCGCGGACAATCCGGGCGGCGCATTTCAGGGCGGTGCACTGCTGGCCGCGATGTGGCTCCTGGTCATGGTCGCACGCTTGCAGCCGGTTCCGCCGACCAGTCTCGGTCGCCTCCGTCTCCTGGTGACGATTGGTCCGTTCATTTTTCTGACCATCGGATTTGCCGGCTTTGCGCTGGCGGGATCGTTCCTCGCCTATCCGATTGACTACGCCAAGCCGCTGATCGTCGTCGCCGAGACCGGATTGACGCTGTCCATCGGGGTCACGCTTGCCCTTCTTGTCGCCGGCCCGGCCGAGCGGAGTGCATGACGATGGATGTGGCGACCATCTTCGGTCTCTGTGGCTCGGCGCTGGTGGGGTTGGGATTGTATGGCCTCATCACCAATCCCCAGCCGCTTCGCAAGATATTGTCGTTCAACCTCCTGGGCGGCGGCGTCTTCATGCTGTTCGGCGTCGTCGCACGCAGGGGCGCCGCGGCCGGGCTGGGCGGTGATCCGGTGCCCCAGGCACTGGTCATCACCGGGATCGTGGTCGCCTTCTCTGCCACCGCCATCGCGGTCGCACTGCTGTTGCGGCTCTACAAGGAGACCGGGAACATCAGCCTCAGCCCGAACGATCCCGAAAAAGCTGACACCCACCAGGGCAAGCCATGACGTCCGCCGCTGCCCTGTCGCAGACGGCGACCGCGGGCGGCTACTTGCTGGTGCTGTCTATTGCGTTGCCCGCGCTCGGCATTCTGCTCGCCCTTGCTCTTGGCGGCCGGCATGTCGAACGCGTGGCAGGAGTCTTTCTCCCCGCGGGATTGGCTATCGCGGCCGCAATCGTTGCCGAGACCTGGCGCGGCGGCACGCCGCTGTTCTATGCCGTCGGCGGATGGATGCCGCCGCTCGGCATCGCACTGCGCGCGGACGGACTGTCCGTCGTGATGATGACGATCTCGGCGCTCGTGATCTGCGCCGTCGGTGTGTTTGCACGGGCGGATTTTTTCACCCCCAGCAGGTCGGTCGAGGCACGCGCGCCGTTCGTATTCTGGATCCTGCTGCTGGCGATCTATGGTGCGCTGAACATCGTCTTCGTGGCCGGTGATCTCTTCACGCTCTACGTCGCGCTGGAGCTGGTCAGTTTTGCCGCCGTGCCGCTGGTCTGCCTGGATGGCCGCCCGGAGACGCTGCAGGCCGCGCTACGCTACCTGCTTTTCGCGCTCGTCGGTTCGGTCCTCTATCTGGTCGGCGCAGTGCTGCTCTACGGCGCTTACGGCACGCTCGACCTCGTGCTGTTGTCGCAGCAGGTTCACGCCGAACGGGTGACTTTCGTCGCGGCCGCGCTGATGACCGTTGGCCTCCTCGCCAAGACGGCGCTGTTTCCGCTACATCTCTGGCTACCGCCCGCTCATGCCGGCGCGCCCGCCGCCGGCAGCGCGGTGCTTTCGGCACTGGTGGTGAAGGCGTCGTTCTTCATCATTGTGCGTCTCTGGTTCGGCGTGATGCCGGGCATACCCGGTTTCGCGGCCGCGCAATTGCTCGCGGCACTCGGTGCGGGAGCAATCGTCTTCGGCAGCATCCTTGCGCTCCGGCAGGAGCGGTTGAAGCTCCTGATCGCCTACTCGACGCTGGCGCAGATCGGCTACCTATTCCTGATGTTTGCGCTGGCGTTCAACGCCGGAACGGCGCGGCTCGATAGCGGCGGCGCGTTGACGGGCGGGATGCTGCAGGCGATGTCCCACGCCACCGCTAAGGCTGCGATGTTCATGTCGGCGGGGTTGATCTACGCGGCGCTCGGGCACGACCGCGTCACGGGGCTGGCCGGTATCGGACGCGCCCTGCCCTTGACCATCGTCGCTTTTGCACTGAGCGGCGTCGCATTGATGGGTGTACCGCCCAGCGGCGCCTATCTCGCAAAGGAATTGTTGCTGCAGGCGGCAGCCGGGACCGGCCAATGGTGGTGGGGCGTCGTCATCCAGATGGGCGGGGTCCTCACCAGCAGCTACGTGCTGCTCGTGCTTTGCCACGCCCTGATGTCACCGGATGCGCCGGTCACGTTGCACGCGCGGGTGCCGCGCATTCAGGAAGCGGCGGCGCTTGCCCTCGCCGTGTGCTCGCTGTTGCTGGCACTGTTTCCTTGGGAGCGCTATCTGCCGGTCCCGCGCGGCACTCCGCCGACGCCTTTCGACCTCGACGCACTCCTCAAGACAATTTGGCCGATCCTCGCCGGCGGCGTGCTGGCAATCCTGATGGGACGCTGGGGTGATCGGCCAGCTACCATGTCCTTCGGAAGCGCCGTTGCGGCCGTTATCGCGCCGGCCCGATGCGCGGCGCTTGCGTTCGGCGGATTGATCGAGCGGCTCGACGGCGTGCTGCGCCAATGGACGGCAGCGGGGCTGTCGTTGCTGGCGCTGGTCGTCATCTTTGCGGCAGCAATGCTGGCCGGTCGGTAGCGCAGCGTCGCTGCGAACGCCGATTCGTCCGGCGCTAACTCATCGTGCTGTGACCGGCTTTCCGGACAACAAGTCAGAAGCCCACCGGCTGCCCGCAAATTGTCCGCAGACCGTGACAACCGCCAACACGATCGGGACACCGATGAATGCGCCAGGAATGCCCCACAGGAACAGCCAGAAGAACACCGCGAACAGAACCATGAACGGCGATATCGCAAGAGCGGCGCCGGCAACGCGCGGCTCCAGATAGCTACCGATCATGAACTGGATGAGGTTGAGGCACATGAAGACAATCAGCGCCATCTGCCAGGACTCGGACTGCGCGATCGCGAACAGGCTCGGGAAGATCGTGGCGATGAAAGGCCCGATGAACGGAATATAGTTCAACGCAAAAGCGATCACGCCCCAGGCGGTCGCAAGTTCAAGGCCAGCGATCAACGAGAATCCCCAGATCGCAACACCGGTCAGGACGCTCATCACGCTCCGGACCAGCATGTATCGCCGAAACTTGACGCCAATTTCCGTGCAAGCCGCGACCAGCGCCTGCCCGAGGTCTTTGTTGGTCAGGTTTTCGAGTTTTCTCCTGGTGACATCCACCTCGAGCAGACCCAGCAGGAGAAAGATCAACGTCGTGATGACGAACGTCGCAAGGCCATGCGCGCGTCCCGTCAATTGCTGAAACGCCCGCAGCATCCAATTAACGTCAAAATATTCCGAGATCAGGGCCGTCGCATGGATGCCATGCGAGTCGAGCCATAGTGCAGCGCCGGCATAGATCTCCTGAAACCGCGCGGCGTTCCCGAACAGCCAACGCCCGACGACACCAAAACCCCAGACCACCAGCAAGGCCACGACCGCGATGACGATCGCCGTCGCCGAGATCGTGATGGCAAGCGCCAGCAGCGTTGGGATCTTCTGCTGTAAGGCACGCTGGAGCGGCCAGACCAGCGCGATGATGAACAGGGAAAAGGCGATCGGTGCCAGAATGGGACGTGCAAAATAGATCGCGGCGAAGACCGCAACGGCCGTGCATAGTCCAAGCATGACCTTGATGGATCGATCGGCCGTCATTGTCCCTCGCGACCTCTTCCCGATCTGGTCATTCGAATTCTGGCGCGCATTCCGGCCTATTGCAATTTCAAAGTTCCAAGCGGAAGATATTCGCGCGGGAGGCGCACGACCGACCGCACGTTCTTAATTCCAAATCTAGGAAGCAGAGAGATTGTCAGAAGCGAATAGCGTCACAGGAGCGGACGAGCACGCGCGTTGCGGCTTCAAATTCTGAAGCCCGCACACCAGTGATCCAACAATACACTTGGATTACTGCACTGCTGGATGACTGCGCTGCCCGGAGCACGAAAGGACGATCCAGACCATGTCTTCATTTGCCGGGCATAGGGTCGGAGATCATCTGGGCGCACGCAGCAAGACATTGCCCTCGCTGGTCAGTGTGTCCCTGCTCGTCGCGCTTGCGGCGTGTTCACAGCAAGCCGAGACCTCCGCGCCGGAGGCCCGCCCGGTCCGCACTGTCACGGTCCAGAAACGCGAAGCCGGCGTCCCCGTTACACTGACCGGGCGCATCGAAGCCGAAGACGAGGTGTCGCGCGCGTTCCGGATTTCCGGGCGCATTCTCGAAAGCGATCTCAAGGTGGGTGATCGTGTCGAAGCCGACCAACTGATCGCACGCCTTGAATCGCAGAATGAGCGAAACGCGCTCCGGGCGGCGAACGCGAACCTGGCAGCCGCCCAGGCGCAAGTGACGCAAGCGCTAAACCACTACGAGCGCCAGGAGACGCTGATGGCGCAGGGTTGGACAACGCGCGCGATCTATGACCAGGCGAAAAAGGCGCTGACGACCGCGCAATCACAAGTCGAGGCGGCCGAGGCGCAGCTCAAGACCGCCCATGACCTCGTCAGCTTTACCGAGATCAGGGCCGATTCTCCCGGTGTCGTCACGGCGCTTGGTCCCAGCGCGGGCGAAGTCGTGCAAGCCGGCCAGATGATCATTCGGCTCGCGCGCAAGGATGGCCGCGACGCGGTGTTCGATGCGCCTGCCCTGCTTCTCCGTTCGGCGCCGACCAATCCCCAGATCGTCGTCAGCTTGGCGAATGACCCGAAGGTCACGGCGCGCGGGCGCGTGCGGACGGTGGCGCCGCAGGCCGACCCCGTGACCCGGACGTTCGAGGTCAAGGTCGGCTTGATCGATCCCCCGCCGGCCATGCTGCTCGGCGCGACCGTCAATGTCCGGGTCGAGACCGAGTCGGTTCCCATCATCGAGATCCCAGCCACTGCGTTGACCCGCTTCAACCAGCAACCGGCGGTGTGGATTGTCGATCCATCCGCGCGTACGGTCGCGATACGAAACGTCGACGTACTGCGGTTTGACCAAGCCAACGTCGCCATTGCCGAGGGGCTCGACACGGGCGAGATCGTGGTCACCGCCGGTGTCCAGGCGCTGCATCCTGGTCAAAAGGTGCGCCTGCTCGGGCTTGAACAATGAGCGGGTTCAATCTCTCGCAGTGGGCGCTCGGCAACCGGTCGCTCGTCGTCTACATCATGATCGTCGGCGTGCTTGCCGGCGGGCTGTCGTTCTTCCGGCTTGGCCGCGCGGAAGACCCCACGTTCATCATCAAGACGATGATCGTGCATGCCGTCTGGCCCGGCGCCAGCGTCGAGGAGACCGCCAAGCAAGTCACCGAACGTCTTGAACGCAAGCTGCAGGAAACGCCGAAGCTCGACTTCATCCGCAGCTCCACGAGCGCCGGATCGACCACCATTTTCGTCAATCTGCAAGGCGACGCGTCCGCCCGGGAAGTTGCCGATATCTGGTACCACGTCCGCAAAAGCATCGGCGATATTCGCCACACGCTTCCGGCCGGCGTCGTCGGGCCATTCTTCAACGACGATTTCGGCGACACATTCGGCATCATCTACGGATTCACCGCCGACGGCTTCGGCCACCGCGAGCTTCGCGACTATGTCGAAGAGGTCCGCTCGAAGCTGCTCCAGGTCAAAGATGTCTTGAAGATCGAGATCCTGGGCGCGCAGGACGAGCGCATCTTCGTGGAATTCTCGATGCAGGACCTCGCCAGTCTCGGCATCGACCGGTCGAGCCTGATCTCCGCGCTTCAGACCCAAAACATCGTCAGGCCGGCCGGCACCATTCAGACCGGTCACGAGAAGCTGTCGTTGCGCGTGTCGGGCGCGTTCGAGTCCGAGCAGGACGTCCGCAATATCAATTTTGCGGTCGGCGGCCGCATGCTTCGCCTGAGCGACATTGCGGAAGTTCGCCGTGCCTTCGCCGATCCGCCGCAGCCGATGTTTCGCGTCAACGGCGAGCCGGCGATCGGGCTCGCCATCGCCATGCGCGACGGCGGCGACATCCTCGCCTTGGGCCAGAACCTCAAAAAGGCCATGGCCGAGGTCACCAGCAACCTGCCGATCGGCATCGAGCCGATCCTGGTTTCCGATCAGGCCGTAACGGTCCGGACCGCCATTGGCGAGTTCATGACCTCGCTGTGGCAGGCCGTCGCCATCATCATGGTTGCCAGTTTCATCAGTCTTGGCGTACGGCCGGGGCTCGTCATCGCGTTGGCGATCCCGCTGACGCTCGCGATCGTGTTCTCGATCATGCAGCTGACGAACATCGACATGCAGCGCATATCGCTAGGCGCGCTCATCATCGCGCTGGCGCTGCTGGTCGACGATGCGATGACCACGACCGATGCCATGCTCACGCGATTGGCACAGGGCGACGACAAGGTCGCGGCCGGCGCCTTCGCGTTCCGGACCTATGCATGGGCGATGCTGGCCGGAACGCTGGTCACGATCGCGGGGTTTGTGCCGGTCGGCTTCGCGGCCAGTTCCGCGGGCGAATACACGTTTACGCTGTTCGCTGTCGTCGCCATTGCGCTGCTGGTCTCCTGGTTTGTCGCCGTGCTGTTCGCGCCGCTGCTGGGCGTGCTCATTCTCGCCCCGCCCGCGACTTCGCAATCCGCTGACCAGGGCCGCATTTTTCGGTGGTACCGAAGCTTTCTCGGCCTCGCGATGCGCGCCAAATGGGTGACCATCGCGCTGACCCTCGGCCTCTTTGTCCTATCGATTCTCGCGCTGCCGCTGGTGCCCCGGCAGTTCTTCCCATCGTCGGACCGGCCGGAGCTGCTGGTCGATATCAGCCTGCCGCAGAACGCATCGATCTACGGCAGCGAGACCGCGGCGCGCCGGTTCGACGCCATTCTCAAGAACGATCCCGACATCGAACGCTGGAGCGGCTATGTCGGCCGCGGGGCAATCCGCTTTTATCTTCCGCTGGATGTGCAGGGACCGAACGATTTCTTTTCGCAGGTCGTGATCGTCGCGAAGAACGTGGCCGCGCGTGAGCGGCTGCAGAAAAAATTGGAAAAGGTCCTGGCAGACGATTTTCCAAGTGCGATCAGCCGCGTTCATCCGCTCGCGCTCGGACCGCCGGTGAGTTGGCCGGTGCAATATCGCGTCAGCGGCCCGGACATCAGCCAGGTCCGCGAAATCGCCATCCAACTGGCGAAAGTCGTCGCCACCAGTCCGCAGGCGACGATGGTCCATTTCGACTGGATCGAACCCGCCCGACAGGTGCGGATCCGGGTCGATCAGGATGAAGCCCGCCTGCTCGGGCTGTCGTCGCAGGCGCTGGCGAGCGTTCTCAACACGGTCATTTCCGGCTCCGCGGTCACGCAGGTTCGAGACGATATTTATTTGATCGACGTCGTCGTGCGCGCCACCGACGAACAAAGGGTTTCCGTCGACACGCTGCGCACCGTTCAGGTGCCGCTGGCCAGCGGCCGTACCGTGCCCTTGAGCCAGTTCGCGACATTCGACTACCAGCAGGAATATCCCTTGATCTGGCGGCGCGACCGGGTGCCGACACTGACGGTGCAGGCCAATGTCGTGCCGGGCGTGCTGCCCGAGGCGGTGGTGCAGGCACTGACACCCGCCATCGAGAAGTTCTCGCAAACCCTCCCCCGGTCTTACCGGGTCGCTGTTGGAGGCACCGTCGAGGAGAGTCAAAAATCGCTGGCGTCGGTGATGGCCGTCGTGCCGGTCATGCTGCTGATCATGGTGACGGTGCTGATGTTTCAGTTGCACAGTTTCCAGCGCCTGCTCCTGGTGCTCAGCGTCGCGCCACTCGGCCTGATCGGCGTGGTCGGGGCCTTGCTGATCTCCCGGAGCGCGCTCGGCTTTGTCGCCATCCTCGGCGTGCTCGCGCTGATCGGCATGATCACCAAGAATGCCGTGATCCTGATTGGTCAGATCGACGCCGAAAGAGCGCAGGGCAAAAGCGTATGGGACGCCGCAGTCGACGCCAGCAGTGCGCGCTTCCGGCCGATCATGCTGACAGCCGTGTCAACCGTGCTCGGCATGATTCCGATTGCACCAACTGTTTTCTGGGGACCGATGGCCTATGCCATCATGGGCGGATTGCTGGTCGGCACCCTGCTGACGCTTGTGTTCCTGCCGACGATCTATGTGGCCTGGTTCGGCTTCCGCGAAGCCGATTCATCCAGACCGACAACGCAAGCTGCACAACCCGGCTGAAGCGCACCCTGGCAACCGCGCACATGTAAAAGGGCGGCCTCACGGCCGCCCTTTTAATTTGTGCTCGTTCGACGTTAACGCCGGTGCAGGTCGCAAACGTTAGTGCAGCGACGGCGTCGGGATGCGCTCGCCAGCAGCGACCCACTCTTCGTAGGTTTGCATCGGGAAGCCGAGCTGGTCGTAGTCGACGCGGAGATAGCCGTCGCCGCGACGCACGATTGCTTCCGGCCGCACCGCTTCGACTTCCTGCGCCATCACGCCGACATAGGCCTGATCGCTGCCGAGATAGCTGAAGCG
>Ga0075430_100000103_pt1 | contig 51038 bp, 44 predicted proteins | sample RhiMetdeltSRZDD4_FD_75294 | JGI IMG/M metagenome (GOLD analysis project Ga0075430, IMG submission 75294) | Populus rhizosphere microbial communities from Tennessee, USA - Rhizosphere MetaG P. deltoides SRZDD4 | ecosystem: Host-associated > Plants > Roots > Rhizosphere > Soil | place: USA... | reverse complement strand
CCGAGCCGTCCACAGACGTCCGCGGCCTCGGCGTACGCGGCGACCGCCTCCGTGTACTCGGCGCGCTCGGCCGCCTGGCGGCCGGCGGCGCGCAAGTGACCGATCGCCTTGTCCCAGACCTCGCCACCCCGATAGTGACGGCCGAGCACCAGCGGTGCTGGCCGCTCGTGCGCGGCCAGCGTCTCGAGACTCTCGGCGATCCGTCGGTGAACGATGGCCCGGCGCGGCGCCGACAAGACCTCGGCGGCGACGGCGCGGACCCGTGCGTGTCCGAACTCCAGGCCGGCGCCGTCACGGCGCAAGACGTCGTGGCGCAGCAGCGACTCGAGCCCGGCCACAGCGTCGTCCTCGTCCAGCCCGCTCGCCCGGAGCACGACGCCGACGTCGGCGTTCGGGCCCGCGACGGCCGCCACTCCGGCCACGACTCGGGCGCGCTCGTCGAGACGCTCGAGCTGGTCGAGGATCGAGCGCCGCACCCGCTGCGGCGCATCGGGCGTCGGCGCCTCCTCGGCACGCCACGCTCGAACGGCCTCGAGGGCGACGAAGGGATTGCCCTCGGCCAGGCGGCCGGCGTGCGCCGCGACCCGGTCCCGCGCCTGGGCGTCGGCCGCGGGGTCGACGGCCTCGCGCGCGAGGCGCAGGATCTCGTCGTCCGAGAGCGGTCCCAGCTCGGCCCGGATCAGCAGCGACTCGTTCGACAGCTCATCGAGGGTTCGCCGGAGCAGCGGCGTGTCGGGCAGCGCCTCGGCCCGTGCGGCCACCGCGAGCAGCGTCGACGCCCCTTCGAGCCGCCGCGCCAGGAACGCCAGCAGGCGAACGCTCGTGTCGTCGGCCCAGTGGACGTCGTCGAGGACGATGACCACGGGTCGCCCGGCGCCCGTCACGGCGACGAGTCGCGCGAGCGCGGTGAAGACGCGCAGCAGGTTGGTCCGGGACGCGCCGCGCCGCGATCCGTCGCCGAGCTCGGGAATCACCCGGGCCAGGTCGCCCCGGAGGGCCGGCGTCAGCTCGCGGAGCACCGCCGGGTCGTCCACGACGCCGTCGGCGCGCAGGGCATCCACCCAGGGCGCGAAGGGCAGCACCTGCTCGGCCTCGTGCGAGCGGGCCGAGAGCACGCGCATGCCCCGCCGGACCGCCAGCGTCGTCAGCTCATCGAGGAGCCGGCTCTTGCCGATGCCGGCCTCGCCCACGAGCGCGACCGCGCGACCGTCCCCGGCGCCGACCTGGTCGAGCACCGCGCGCAGGGTGGCGAGCTCTCCCTCCCGGCCCACCAGCGGCGGCGCCGGCTCCGTCGCCCGCGCCACGCGCGCCCGCACCATGGCGCGTCGGGGCCGCAGGATCTCCTCGTACAGGCGCCGCGTCTCGGCCGCGGGCTCCGCACGGAGCTCGCGCCGCAGGGCGTCGACGCAGAGCTGGTACTGTCGCAGCGCGGCCGCGCGGTCGCCGCGCTGCCAGAGCGCCTGCACGACGAGGCGATGCGCGCTCTCGTGGAGCGGATCGAGCTCGAGGAGTCTGCGCGCCGTCCGCAGTACCCGATGATCGGGGCCGGTCGTGCGCTGATGGTCCAAGAGCCGCCCGAGCGCGGTGGCCGCCAGCTCGCGCAGGCGCTCGCGCTCGGTGGTCCGCCACTCCTCGAAGCCCGGCTCCGACAGGGCGAAGCCGTCGAGCAGGTCGCCCCCGTACCGCTCGACGGCGCGCGCGAGCGTATCCGGACGCCCGTCGGCGAGCAGTGCCTCGAAGGCGGCGACGTCGACCTCGACGACGGCGGGGTCGAGCGCGACCGCATCGCCCTGGAACCGCAGCCCGGAGGCGGCCACACCGGCCCACGCCCGCTGGATCCGGGACAGGGCCTGGCGCAGGTTGCCGCGCGCCTGCGCGTCGGGCATGTCGCCCCACAAGAGCGTCGCCAGTCGCTCGCGGGGATGCGCGCGACCGACCGGCAGGGCCAGGAACGCCAGCAGGGCCCGCGCCTTCCGCGTGGGCAGCGCGAGCGGCGCACCGGACTCTGCGCGGGCGTCGAACCCTCCGAGCAGCGTCAGGACGAGGCGCGTCTCGCGCTCCATGCCGAGTCCCGACTACCTCGGGTCGCGGCCCCGCGCGTGGGTCATCGGTCGAGGGCCATCGTGACGGCGTCGAGCAGCGCGTCGCTGCGGAACGGCTTCCCGAGGAACGCGACGGCGCCCGCCTCCATGGCGCGCCGGCACGCCTCGGCGTCGCCGTGCGCGGTCAGGATGACGACGGGTGTCGAGGCGCCCGTGGCTCGCAGGTGCTCGAGCAGGTCGAGCCCGCTCATGCCGGTCATGCGGAGGTCGAGCACGAGACAGCCCGTGCCGGCCCGTCGTGGCGAATTCAGGAACTCCTCCGCCGAGGCGAACGCCTGGACCGAGAAGCCCGCCGAGGCGAGCAGATTGCGGACCGACCGGCGCAAGGACGCGTCGTCGTCCACGATCGACACCATGCCGCGCGGCCGCTCGCCCATGACATCAGGCTAGGCGCGGCGGCGAGGCGACGTCTACCCTACGTTGGTCGGGTCGGACCCTGCCAGCCGGCGCAGGGCGACGTGAAACGTCGCACCATGGTCGGCGTTGGCGGTGGCCCACAGCCGTCCAGAGTGCGCCTCGACGATCGAGCGGGCGATCGACAGGCCCATCCCCATCCCGCCGGCCTTGGTCGTGAAGAACGCATCGAAGAGGCGGTCGACGCTGAGCGCGTCGAGGCCGACGCCGGAGTCGCGCACGGTCACCAGCACCTGACCCGCCCCCTCGTGGCACGAGCGCACGAGCAGCTCCCGCGGCCGATCGTCGACGGCGGACATCGCCTCGATGCCGTTCATGATCAGGTTGAGGACGACCTGCTGGAGCTGGACGCGGTCGCCGGCGACGCGCAGGGGCTCGTCGGCCAGCTCTGTCCGCACGGTGGCGCCCTGCGTCAGCAACTCGGTTCGCACGAGCGGGATCACGTCGCGCACGACGTCGTTGACGTCCACCGGCGCCCGCTGCGGATCGGTCTTCCGCGCCAGCTCACGGATCCGCTGGATCACCTCGGCCGCCCGGTGACCGTCCTTCACGACGGCGGCGAGCGTCTCCCGGACGCTGTCGAGGTCGGGCGGGTCGCGGGCGAGCCAGTTCAGCGAGGCGTTGGTGTCGGCCACGATCGCCGCCAGCGGCTGGTTGATCTCGTGGGCGATCGAGGCCGCGAGCTCGCCCAAGGTGGTCACGCGGGTCACGTGGGCGAGCTCGGCCTGGGTCCGGTGCAGCGCCGTCTCCGCCTGCTTGCGGGCGGTGATGTCGGTGAGCAGGCCCTCCAGCCAGGTCTCGCCGTTGGGGCCGTTCACGCCGCGGCCGTTGAGCTGGACCCAGATGGGACTGCCGTCGAGGCGCGTGAAGCTGAGCTCCAGACTGGCGATCTCGCCCTGCCGCGCCAGCGTCTCGAACAGCGTGTCCGTCTGCGCGCGCGTGAACAGGCGCGGGGCTCGCGGCGCGCCGTCCCCCGCGGTCAGCTCGGCGGGCGTGGCGGCCCCGACCAGCCGGGCCATGGCGGGGTTGGCCTCTCGGAGGCCGCCCGACCGGTCCAGCTGGAACACGCCCTCGAGCGCGTTCTCGAAAATGCCGCGGTACCGCCGCTCGCTCTCGCTCAGACGCGCCGTCGATTCGCGCAGGCGGTCGGCCATGGCGTTGACCCGGGCGGCCAGCCGCCCGAGCTCGTCGCCGCTGGTCACCGGACAGCGCGCGTCCAGGTCCCCGCCGGCGATCCGGTCGACCATCGTCTCCAGCCGCTGGATCGGGCGGCGGACGAGGCGCTCGAGCAGGAAGAACATGACGGCGCAGACGGTCGCGACGATGCCGAGCGTGATCGCCGTGATGACGTGGCGGGCGGTGGCGATGGTGCGCTCGGCGACCGCGCGGCTCAGCACGACGCGGACGGTGCCGATCGTGACCGGCGGCGCGCCCGTGGATGCCGCGGAGCGAATCGGCCGTTCCTGGACGACCTCGTGGCTCGGGTCGTCGCCGCGCGCACCGGCGACAACCGACAGCGGCGGCGCGGGATCGACCCCGGTGACGCGGATCTCCACCACCTCGGAGTCCGGGAGTCTCGCGGAGATCTGCCCGTCGATGGCGGCGCGGTCCCCGGCCCGGACCGGCTCGGCGAGGGCGCGGCTGAAGACGTCGGCGATCCGCGCGGCACGCGTGTCGAGCTCGGCGAGCCGACGATCGCGCTCGTGCTCGATCACGAAGTGCGCCGACCCGCCCGCGAGCACCGTCACCAGCAGCGCGAGCGCCAGCATCAGCTTGGTGTGGAGGCCCGCGTTGCGGAGAGTCATCGTGATCGCGTGGCGGTCAGTCGTCCCCGCCGCGACGCGCGACCGGCGCGACGCCGAGCCGCGCGGCGGCCCGGACCAGCTCGGCGACCGAGCCGGCCTGCATCTTGTGCATCACGTGACCGCGCTGCTCCTTGACGGTGACCTCGCTGGTGCCCAGCTCGGCGGCGATCTGCTTGTTGAGCAGGCCGGCCACGACGCCCGCCATCACGTCGCGCTCGCGCGGCGTGAGCGAGCCGTACCGTCGCCGGAGCCCATCGACTTCGCGCCGGTCGACCCGGGCCACCCGGTCACGCTCGATCCCGTGGCGGACGGCGTCGAGGAGATCCTGCTCGCGGAACGGCTTCGTCAGGAACTCGACCGCGCCGGCCTTCATGGCCCGGACCGACATCGGGATGTCGCCGTAGCCCGTGAGGAAGATGATCGGCAGCGACGCGTCGGCCTCGCCCAGCTCGCGCTGCAGGTCGAGCCCGCTCAGGCCCGGCAGGCGGACGTCGAGCACGAGACAGCCGGGCGCGTCGGGTCGGCGCGCGGCGAGAAACGCCTGGGCGCTCGCGAAGACCTCGGCGGCCAGGCCGACCGAGGTGAGGAGGCGCCGGAGGGAGTCGCGCACGTGCTGGTCGTCGTCGACGACGAACACGATTGGCGTCTCTGCGCCCCCGACCGAGCTGCTCGGCTGCTCGTCAGCCACGACCCTCATTGTGCGCCTCGTCCCTCACCCACGCTCGACTCTCGTTGGCAGCGTAGAGAGGCCGCGAGCAGGCGTCTACCCCTACCTTGGTGGGGTGCGCCACCCACCTGTCGGTGGCCTGCTCCCGACGCGTCCGCGCGTGACGGCCCCGACACGGTCACCGGGGCCGCACTTTTCACGCGCCTCGACACGTCGTGGTCACGGCCGCCCGGTACACCTGTCTGCATCGGAGACGAATTCGAGGTCGACAGGAGGAGGACCTGGGCATGTGGATCGACGATGGATTCGCCGCGAACGGCGCGCACGGCTACGCGGACACGCGAGCGCGGAAGGACCGCGACTACGATCTCGTGACGGCGCTGCGGCGCGAAGAACCCGACGCCGCCGAACGGCTCCTGCACACCTACGGAGGCCGTGCGTTCCGCCTCGCCGTCCGCATCACACGGGCGCGACCGGACGCCGAGGAGGTCGTGCAGGACGCGCTCCTGACCGTCGTTCGTAAGATCGGCAGCTTTCGGGGCGATGCCGCCTTCGGCTCGTGGGTCTACCGGATCGTGGCTAACGCGGCCTATCAGAAGATCCGCGCCCGGCGACGGCGTCAGGACGAGGTCTCGGCGGACGCCGTGCCCGGCCTGACGCTCGAAGGGGGGCGCCACGGCGGTGCCGTGGCGGACTGGACGCTGGCGGCCGACGACCCGGCCCGGCAGACCGAGGTCCGTGCTGCGCTGACGGAGGCGATCGACGAGCTCCCGCAGCACTACCGGACGGTCTTCGTGCTGCGCGATCTGCAGGGACTCTCGACGGTCGAGATCGGACGGGCGCTGCGGCTCAGCGCCTCGAACGTGAAGACCCGCATCCATCGGGCGCGGGCGCTGCTACGGGAACGGCTGGATGGGGGGGACGCGACGCCCCCCTACCCTGTCGCCGTATGAAAGCGCCGGCCCTCCCGGCGCCGTCCCGGTCGTCCCGCCCCCGCCAGGGGCGAGGCGGCCCCGGGCCGGCGGAACTCAGACGCCGGCACGACCCGGATGACCACGCCCTGGGCGTCGCGGATCGTGACCGCCGCGATGGGCTCTTCGTGATTCGGAAGCCTGACCTCGGCCGGAAGCGACTGTCGACTCATGATCGACCCTCCTCGGCGCTTAGGACGCGAGTGACCCCGGAACGGATGCACGCCCGGGCCTGAAACCTCGTCCGCCGCCACCGCATCGACAGAGCATGTGGATCGTCAGGGTCGCGCTCAGCCGCCCCTACACCTTCATCGTGCTGGCCCTGCTGATCCTGTTGGTCAGCCCGGTCGTCATCCTCCGCACGCCGACCGACATCTTCCCGAACATCGACATCCCCGTCATCGCCGTGGCGTGGCAGTTCACCGGTCTGAACGCCGAGGAGATGGAGGGACGGATCACGACCCAGTACGAGCGGGTCCTCACGACGACCGTGGAGAACATCGAGCACATCGAGTCGACCACCGTGAACGGCCAGGCCATCGTGAAGCTCTTCCTGCAGCCGCACGCGAGCCTGGACACGGCGAACGCCCAGGTGACGGCGGTGTCGCAGACGATCCTCCGTCAGCTCCCCGCGGGCATCCAGCCGCCCCTGATCATCAACTACAGCGCGTCGACGGTGCCCATTCTGCAGCTGGCCCTCTCCGGCATGTCGGAGTCCGAGCTCAACGACGTCGGGCTCAACTTCCTGCGCACGCAGCTCGTGACGATCCCCGGCGCCTCGATCCCGTACCCGTACGGCGGCAAGCAGCGCCAGGTGATGGTCGACCTGGACCAGCGGCTGTTGCAGTCGAAGGGCCTGGCGCCGATCGACGTCGTGAACGCGCTCGCCCAGCAGCACCTGATCCTGCCATCGGGCACGGCGAAGATCGGTCAGTTCGAGTACGACGTGACGCTGAACGCCGCGCCTCGCACCGTGCCCGAGCTGAACGACCTGCCGATCAAGGTGGTCAACGGCTCGCCCATCTACATTCGCGACGTGGCCCACGTGCGGGACGGCTTCGCGCCGCAGACGAACGTCGTGCGCCAGGACGGTCAGCGCGGTGTGCTGGTCACGATCTTGAAGGCCGGGTCCGCCTCGACGCTCGACGTGGTGGGTGGCGTCCGCGACCTGCTGCCCCGGGTCGCCTCGACCCTCCCGCAGCAGCTCCAGATCCGACCGGTCGCCGACCAGTCCCTCTTCGTGCGAGCGGCGGTGAGCGGCGTGATCCGGGAGGCGATCATCGCCGCGTGTCTCACGGCGGTGATGATCCTGCTCTTCCTGGGGAGCTGGCGGAGCACCCTCATCATCGCGATCTCGATCCCCCTCTCGATCCTGAGCTCGGTCATCACCTTCAGCCTGCTCGGCGAGACCATCAACATCATGACGCTCGGCGGCCTCGCGCTCGCCGTCGGCATCCTCGTCGACGATGCCACCGTCGAGATCGAGAACGTCAACCGCAACCTCGAGATGGGCAAGCCGATCCTCCAGGCCATCCTCGACGGCGCCCAGCAGATCGCGGTGCCGGCCCTCGTGTCCACGCTCTGCATCTGCATCGTGTTCCTGCCGATGTTTCTCCTCGGCGGGGTGGCCCGCTACCTGTTCGTCCCCCTCGCCGAGGCGGTCGTGTTCGCGATGCTCGCCTCGTACCTCCTCTCCCGGACCCTGGTGCCCACGCTGGCGCGCTACCTCCTGAAGCCGGTCGAGCACGGCGCCGCCCCGTCGCGCAACCCGCTGGCCCGCCTCCAGGCGGCGTTCGACCGGCGGTTCGAGCGGGTGCGACTCGCCTACCGCCGCGGGCTCACCACGCTGGTCGATTGGCGCGTCGTCTTCGTGCCGGTGTTCCTGGCCCTCTGCCTGCTGGCCTTCCTGCTGGCACCACGGCTCGGCGAGAACTTCTTCCCGGATACGGATAGCGGGCAATTCATGCTGCACGTGCGCGCCAAGACGGGCACCCGCATCGAGGAGACGGCCCGGCTCACCGACCTCGTGGAGGCCACCATCCGGGAGACGATCCCGGCCGAGGAGGTGGAGGGCATCCTCGACAACATCGGCCTGCCGTACAGCTCGATCAACTGGATGCACAGCACGTCGGGCGTGATCGGCGCCTCCGACGCCGACATCCTGGTCTCGCTGAAGCCCAACCATCGACCCACCGCCGACTACGTCCGCACCCTGCGGCAGGTGCTGCCGGAGCGGTTCCCCGAGCTGACCTTCTACTTCCTCCCGGCGGACATCGTGACGCAGATCCTCAACTTCGGGCTCCCGGCCCCGATCGACGTGCAGATCGAGGGCGCCGACGTCGCCGGCAACCGGGAGGCGGCCAATCGTATCCTCGACGAGCTGCGGCGGGTGCCCGGGCTCGTGGACCTGCGCATCCAGCAGCGCTTCGACTATCCGAAGTTCGACGTCGCGATCGACCGCACACGCGCGGGCCAGGCCGGCTTCACCGCCCGCGACCTCGCCAACAGCGTCCTGGTGTCGCTCAGCGGCAGCGCGCAGACGACGCCCACCTTCTTCCTGAACTGGCAGAACGGCGTCGACTACCAGCTGGCCACCCAGACGCCGCAGTACCGGATCCAGTCCCTGCACGACCTCGAGAACATTCCGGTCACCGCGCCCGCGCCGGCCCGGCCCGGCATCCTGGCCAACGTCGCGTCGATCGCCCGGGGCAACGAGATGGCCGTGCTGTCGCACTACAACATCCGTCGGGTCGTCGACATCTACGGCGCCGTGCAGGACCGCGATCTCGGCGCCGTCGGCCGCGACATCGCTCGCATCGTCGACGCCCATCGGGCCCACCTGCCCCGCGGCAGCTTCCTCAACGTCCGTGGGCAGCTGGCCACCATGCGGACGTCCTACGTCGGGCTGCTGACCGGCCTCGGCTTCGCCATCGTGCTCGTCTACCTGCTGATCGTCGTGAACTTCCAGTCGTGGCTCGACCCGTTCATCATCATCACGGCGCTGCCGGCCGCGCTGGCCGGGATCGTCGTCTTCCTCTTCTTCACGCACACCACGCTGAGCGTCCCCGCGCTGATGGGCGCCATCATGGCCGTGGGCGTGGCCACGGCCAACAGCATTCTGGTCGTGTCGTTCGCCCGGGAGCAGCTCGGCGAGCACGGCGACCCGGCGGCGGCCGCCGTCGAGGCCGGCTTCACCCGCTTCCGCCCCGTCCTCATGACGGCGCTGGCCATGATCATCGGCATGGTGCCGATGGCGCTCGGGCTCGGCGAGGGCGGCGAGCAGAACGCGCCGCTGGGGCGAGCCGTCATCGGCGGGCTGCTCTGCGCCACCGTCGCGACCCTTGTGTTCGTGCCGGTCGTGTTCAGCCTCGTGCACGGGTGGCGGCGGCGGACGGAGTCACGGTCATGAAGGTGCGCCTGCTGAGCGTGGTGGTCGTCGTCGCGGCCTTCGGGCTCGCCGTCCATTCGGGGCTCCGCGCGCGGACCACCGCCGACTCCACGCTGCGCCGCGCGACCGAGGACGCCGCCGTCCCCTTCGTCACGGTGGTGTCGCCGAAGGCGGGGGGAGCGACCCAGCAGCTCCGGCTGCCGGGCACCACCCAGGCCTACACGGAGGCGCCGCTCTTCGCCCGCACGAGCGGCTACCTCCGGCGCTGGTACTTCGACATCGGAGCCCGCGTGAAGGCCGGGGACCTCATCGCGGAGATCGAGACGCCGGAGGTCGACCAGCAGCTGCAGCAGGCCCGGGCCGACCTCGACACGGCCCAGGCCAATCTCAGCCAGGCGCAGATCACCGCCGACCGCTGGGAGGCACTGTGGAAGACCGACTCGGTCTCCAAGCAGGAGACCGACCAGGCGATGAGCACGCTGGCCGCCACGAAGGCGACCGCGGCATCGAACGCGGCCAACGTGCGGCGGCTCGAGCAGCTCCAGGGCTTCCAGAAGGTCTACGCGCCCTTCGACGGGATCGTCACCGCCCGCAACACCGACGTCGGCGCGCTGATCGACGCCGGCGCCAGCGGCGTCGGGCGCGAGCTGTTCCGCGTGGCGGACATCCACAAGCTGCGCGTCTTCGTACAGATCCCCGAGGTCTACTCGCGGGCCGCGCGCACGGGAGCGACGGCCTCGCTCACGCTGGACGAGTACCCGGGGCGGTCGTTCCACGGCACGCTCGTGCGCAACGCCAACGCGATCGACCTCACCTCCCGCACGCTGCTCGTCGAGGTCGACGTCGACAACGCCGATGGCCAGCTCCTGCCCGGCGCGTATGCGTTCGTCAACCTCGATCTGTCCCGACAGGTGCGATCGCTCACGATACCGGCCAACACCCTGCTCTTCCGGGCCGAAGGGCTGCGCGTCGGCGTCGTGCGCGACGGTCGGGCGCAGCTCGTGCCCATCACCATCGGGCGCGACGACGGCGCCACCGTGGAGATCACGGCGGGGCTCCAGCCGACCGACCAGGTCATCGTCTCGCCCTCGGACTCGCTCATCAGCGGTACGCGCGTGCGCATCGCGCGCGCGCCGGCGGAGCCGGCCCGATGAGGTGGCGCGCAGCCGCGCTCGTTGCGCTCCTGCTCGGAGGCTGCATGGTCGGCCCGAAGTACATCCGGCCCTCCGCGCCGACGACGCCGGCCTTCAAGGAGGCCGACGGCTGGAAGGTCGCCCAGCCGAGTGACCAGCTCCCGCGGGGCCGCTGGTGGGAGATCTACGGGGACCCCGACCTGAACGGCCTACAGGAAGAGCTCGCGCCGGCGAACCAGAACCTCCGGATCGCCGAGGCGCGGCTGCGCGAGGCGCGGGCCGCCGTCCGGTTCAACCGCGCGGCCCTGTTCCCGACGATCTCGGCCGGCTTGGGTCTCAGCTCGGTTCGCGAGTCGGCCAACCAGCCGTTCCTCCCGGGGGGGAGGAGCGGCTCCAGCAGCGGAGACCTCCTGGCGTCGATCGATCTCTCGTACGAGATCGATCTCTGGGGCCGCGTGCGGCGGACGGTCGCCGCCGCGCGCCGGGAGGCCGAGGCCACCGCCGCCGATCTCGAGACCGCCAGCCTCAGCCTGCACGCCGAGCTGGCGTTCGACTACTTCGCCCTGCGGGCGGCCGACGCCCAGAAGCAGCTCCTGGACGAGACCGTGAAGGCCTTCGAGGCCGCCCTGCGCCTCACGACGAATCGCTACGAGGGCGGGGCGGCCCCGAGGTCGGACGTCGCCCAGGCGCAGACGCAGCTCGACACCACGCGCGCCCAGGCCACCGATGTGACCGTGCAGCGCGCCCAGCTCGAGCACGCGATCGCGATCCTGCTGGGGCGGCCGCCCGCGGAGTTCAGCCTGCCGCCCCGCCCGCTCGACGCGCGGCCGCCCGACATCCCCTTCGGCCTGCCGTCCCAGCTCCTGGAGCGGCGCCCGGACATCGCGGCCGCCGAGCGCCGGGTCGCCGAGGCCAACGAGCAGATCGGCATCGCCAAGGCCGCCTACTATCCGACCCTGATGCTGAACGCGTCGGTCGGGTTCGAGGGGAGCTCGTTCGGCAACCTCCTGAACGCGTCGAGCCTGCTGTGGTCGGTGGGCGCGGCGATCACGCAGACCATCTTCGACGCCGGCCGGCGGCGGGCGGTCTCGGAGGCGGCCCGCGCCAGCTACGACGCGACGGTGGCCGCCTACCGCCAGACGACGCTCACGGCCTTCCAGCAGGTGGAGGACAACCTCGCCGCCCTGCGGATCCTCGAGCAGGAGTCCGGGCAGCAGCGACGGGCCGTCGAGTCCGCCCAGCTGTCGCTCCAGCTCTTCACCAACCGCTACCGCGGCGGGGTCGACACGTACTTGCAGGTGATCACCGCCCAGACGGCGACCCTGGCGAACCAGCGCACCGAGATCGACATCCTGGGACGGCGGATGGCCGCCAGCGTGCTGCTCGTGAAGGCGCTCGGCGGCGGCTGGGACACGAGCCAGCTCCCCATCACCGACCCGCCCAAGCGCTAGGGCGTCTCGCGCTCGCGGATCGGGACGTTGCGGAGGGCGTTGCCGGTGGCGGGGTCGGCGTAGACGCCGAAGGCGTCGACGAGAGTCCCGCGCAGGCCGCTGGCGCTCTCGATCGCGTAGACGACTTCCATGTCGTCGGGGTCGGAGACGCCCTCGAACCGGTGGACCTCGCGGATCACCACGTCGCCGGGCTGCAGCACTTCCCCGCTCGCCGCGCGCAGGACGCCGCCGGCCGCCCGGAGGTCGGCGGTGAATCCGCGACGGGTCAGGTCCTCCACGGCGCACGTCATGGTCGCGCACGCCTCCGCGCTCGATCCGGTCTCGCGCGGCGCCATGGCTACAGCGCGCGCAGGAACGCGACGAGGTCCTGCTTCTCGTTGGCGGTGAGCTGGGTGCCGAGTACGAGGTTGAAGAACTCCACGGTGTCGTCGAGCGTCAGCAGGCGCCCGTCGTGCAGGTACGGCGGCGTGTCCTTGATGCCGCGGAGCGGGAAGGTCTTGATGGGACCGTCGGCCGTCGCCATTCGTCCGTTGATCATCTGCGGCTTGAAGAAGCGCTCCGTGCGGAGGTTGTGCATGAGGTTGTCGGTGTAGTACGGCGGCACGTGGCAGACCGCGCACTGGGCCTTGCCGAAGAACAGGCCCTGCCCGCGCATCTCGGCCGGGGTGGCCTTCTTGGGATCGAGCTTGCCGAGGACGTCGAGCTTCGGCGCCGGCGGGAAGTCCAGGATCTCCTGGAACTCCGCCATGAAGTGGACCTGGCTGCCACGCTCGAGGGGGTTCACGCCCTTCTTCGTCGCGATCACTGGGTCGCCGTCGAAGTAGGCGCCGCGCTGCTCGAACTCGGTGAAGTCCTCGACGGTCTTCAGCGCCCGCTGGGAGCCGAAGAGCCGCTGCACGTTGACCCCGCGCAGCGTCGGCGTGTCGATCCGATGGCGGAACTCCTGAGGCCGGATGTCGCCCACCAGGTGGGTCGCGCCGTTCGTGCTGCCGTTCTGGTGGCAGTCGAAGCAGGCGACGCCGAGGCTCGGCTGCTCGCTGCGCCGGTCGGCGGTGGCGTTGAACTGCTGCTGGGGGAACGGCGTGAGGAGTAGCCGGAGCCCCTCGAGCTGCTTGGGGTTCAAGATCCCGTTGAACAGGTCATAGAAGTTGCTCGTCGTCAGCAGCTGCCCCTTCGACACGTCGCCCAGGTCGGGGCGGGTCGTCAGGAAGACGGGGGCCGGGAATTCGGGCAGGAACCGGTCGGGGAGGTCGAAGTCGAGATCGAACCGCGTGAGGTCGCGCCCCGTCTGCTTCCGGGTCTCCTCGATGAGGAACTTCGGGAACACCATGCCGCCCTCCGGCTGATTCGGATGCGGCAGCGGCAGGAAGCCCGCGGGAAACGCGCCCTTCGCGAGGACGTCCTCGGGCGTCATCGTGGCCAGCGTGTCCCACGCGACGCCCGCCGGCAGCTTCACGCGCACCCCGCCCTGGACGGCCTTGCCGCGGCTCATCGTGACGCCCGCGACCGGCCGATCGCCGAGGTCGTAGCGCGCGGCCAGCAGCTCCTGGTGCCGCTTCTCGACGCCTGCCTTCGCGGCGCGCATGCGGTTGAGGACCGTCGGAAACGGCTCCTCCTTCACCGGCAGGTAGCTCGATGGTGGTGGCTCCGCCGCCCCGCGGGCTTGCATGGCGCGGGCCCCGGCCCCCGCCCCGACGACCACCAGTCCCGCTGCCACCACGATGGCCACCCACGGTCGACGCATCACGCGCTCCTCCTGTCAGGATCGGGCGATCTCGGCCGGGGTTCGTGGGCCACGACGCGATAGGCGCCCGGCGTCATCCCCGTGGTGCGCCGGAAGACCGTCGTGAAGTGGCCGGGCGTCCGAAACCCGACGCTACGCGCAACCAGTGCAATCGGCGCACCGTCGGACACGAGCAGCGCCTTGGCGTGCTCGATGCGCCGCCGGACGACGAAGCGATGCGGCGGCACCCCGGTGCTCTGCTTGAACAGCCGCGCGAAGTGGAAGGCGCTCATGTGGGCGAGCGCGCACAGCTCCGACAGGGGCGGATTGCGATGCAGGTTCGCCTCGATGTACTCGAGGACTCGCCGCAGCGCCGCCCCCGGAAGGCCCCCGATCGGGGCCTGGGTGTCCCCGTGGTCGGGAGGAGGGGTTGGCGCAGGGAGAGGCACGGGACGAACTGGGAGGGCAGCGGGTTCAGGCATTGACATCCCACCTTCGCGACCTTTTCGCTCGGTTTTGAGAGGGTCGACGGATGGCAGGCGGTTGCATCGAGGGCCATTTTTTCAGCCGGGCCGCCACTCCGGAGCCCGGCGAGCCCTCCAAAGAGTGGGAGACGACGCCATGAAGACACTCAGCGCGCTCGCGGTGGGGTTGACGATGGCCCTCTGGTCCCAGCCGGCGAGCGCCTACGTGATGCAAGTCGTCACGACGGCCCCGGTGGCGGCCTCGCTGGACGACGAGAACGCCTCATCGGTGGAGGACGCCGTCGAGTCGGCCATTCGCGATGTCCTGAGTCATGCCATCGCGTTCACGCCGACCGTCGTGAGGCTCGAGGACGCGCAGATCATCGGCGAGCGCCTCTACCTGGTCCTCCTCATCGCCGACGAGGAGGGCGAGGCCACGATGGACGGGCTCAGTCAGCGCTCGACGGGGTACTTGAGCACGACCCAGTGGAGGAAGCCGCCGATCAACACGCGGACGTCCGAGTAGCCTTCCTGCCGGAGCCGCTCGTACGCGCCGACCGCCTCTAGGGTCGTGGCGCCGTAGACGACCACCGGTCCCTCACGCGGCACCTCGGTCAGACGTCCGGGGAGCTCGGAGTCCGGGATCGAACGGGCGCCCGGCAGGTGCCCATCCTGGTACGAGGGAACGGGACGGACGTCGATCAGCACGGGCGACCGTCGCGTCGCGATCAGCTGCCTGACGTCCTCGGCCCGGATCGACAGCGCGAGCGCGCTCCCCTCGTGTCCGGCGTCGACCGCCGACGGCGGGACGGCGCACAGGGCAACGAGGAGGAGCCAGCGGCGAAGGGTGATGCGGGAAATCGGAGGGAAACTCGGGGGAGTTACCGCCCGACTCTGCCCGCCGCTGACCTGCGGAGCCGTCGCCCTCCGTGGGTGACGAGCGCGGCCACGCCCACCAAGAGCGCCCCACCCACGGCTCCCACCAGATGCGGCGCCCGCTCCGGGCCCTGGATCGCGAGAATCGCGCCGAGGACGACCTGGGAGCCTCCATAGATGGCCCACAGGACCCCAACGATCGACAGAAACCAGCCGGCCAGCCGTAGCGCCACGTGCACGCCTCCACAAACCGCCTGTCATGCCGGGCTGTTGTTGGCCCGATTCCGATTATGGGTGATCGACGCGCCGCGCCCAGCGGAATTCCACGGGGAAGGGCTACGCCACATGATGGGTCCCGGGCCGGTCCCCCCACAGCCGGCGCATGGTGCCGCCACGCCGCCAAGCCCTTCCCATCGCCGGCCGCACTTTGCACGACGCCTCGCGCGGAGTTACAGTGCGGCCGGACCGGCCGCTGCGCCGGTCGCGGAGCGCAACCCGCTGGACTCAGGGGGAAGTCATGACTGCCTCGACGACGTGGCGGAGACTCATGTTGGCCTTCGCGCTCTTCACCCTGGTGTCGGTGGCGTTGCCCGCCACGGCCCAGCAGCAGAGCACCCCGGCGCCGCCTCCGCCGGCCAAGGAGGAGGAGGTCCCGTTCTGGGCGGTCGGCAAGCCCAAGGCGGGGCCCGGCGCCGCGATGGCGCCGGTCCCGCCGTTCCCGATCGCGACGCCCGCCGACAAGCTGCCGATCGCGAAGATCAAGGTGCCGCCGGGCTTCAAGGTCGAGGTGTACGCGGCGAACGTACTCGACGCGCGCGGGCTGCGGCAGGGCGACAAGGGCACGGTGTTCGTGAGCACCAACTTCGTCGCGGGCAAGCTCTACGCGATCGTGGACAAGGGCGGCACCCGCGAGGTGAAGACGGTCCTCGAGAAGCTCCAGCTGGCCAACGGGATCGAGTTCCACAAGGGCGCGCTGTACCTGGCCACGCCCAAGGCGATCACCCGCTACGACGACATCGAGAACAAGCTCGACAGCCCGGGCGACCCCGTGATGGTGTACGACCAGCTCCCGGGCGACGTGCCCCACGGCTGGAAGTTCATCAAGATCGGACCCGACGGCAAGCTGTACGTGCCGGTTGGCGCGCCGTGCAACATCTGTGATCCGCCCTCCGACAAGTACGCGCACATCCGGCGGATCAACCTCGACGGCAGCGGCATGGAGATCGTCGCGCGCGGCGTGCGGAACACCGTCGGCTTCGACTTCCATCCCAAGACCGGCGAGCTGTGGTTCACCGACAACCAGCGCGACTGGCTGTCCGAGGACCTGCCGCAGGACGAGCTGAATCGGCTGACCAAGCCCGGCCAGGAGCACTTCGGCTACCCGTACTGCCACCAGGGCGACTTCACCGATCCCGAGCTCGGCTGGGGCAAGGCGTGCTCCGACTTCACCAAGCCGGCGGCGCTCCTCGGCCCTCACTCGGCCCCGCTCGGCATGCGCTTCTACACGGGGAAGATGTTCCCCGCCCAGTACCAGGGCGCCATCTTCATCGCGCGCCACGGGCCGTGGAACCGCACCAAGAAGTTCGCGGGCGACGTGGTCGTCGCGCACCTGGACCGGGGCGGCAAGGTCACCAAGATCGAGCCCTTCCTGACCGGCCTCGTCGAGAACAACGCTTATCTGGGGCGGCCGGTGGACGTGCTCGTGCTGAAGGACGGCTCGCTGCTGGTCTCCGACGACCACAACGGCGCTGTCTACCGCATCACCTATTCGAAGTAACGTCCGGGCCCTCGGCGCGGCGCTGGCAGCCCTTCTGCTGCTGGCGCCCGCCGGGGCGGCCCTCGCGGCCTCGTTCGAGGAGCGGGCGGCGACGTGTCTCGCCTGTCACGGGCCGAACGGCCAGTCGCAGATCCCGGAGACCCCGTCGATCGGCGGCCAGCCCTTCTTCTTCGTCGTCGCCCAGCTCTTCCTCTTCCGTCGCGGCGCTCGCACCAACCCGCAGATGACGGAGATCGCCAAGCCGCTCACCGACGATGACCTCCGCGCGTTCGGCACCTGGGTCGCCACGCTGCCGGCCCCGGCGCCGCCGCCGGCCGCCGGCGACGCGCAGCGCATGGCGCGCGGGCGCGCGCTCACCACGCAGCGGCCATGCGGCACCTGCCACAACCCCGACTTTTCCGGTCGCGAACAGATGCCGCGCCTGGCCAACCAGCGCGAGGAGTATCTGCTCCGCACCATGCGCGAGTACAAGAGCGGCGCCCGCATCGGCTACGGCGGCGCCATGGCCGAGGAGCTCCACGGGCTCAGCGACGAGGATCTGCAGGACCTCGCCCACTTCTTCGCGCACCTCCCGCGTCGCTGACGGCGCTCGACGCCTCTACTCGCGCTGTCCGACGGCGACAGGGACTCCGGAGGCGCGCCTCGTAACGGTCGGGATGCCCTCGGCGACCAGCTCGGCGAGCGCGAGATCCATGGCATCGGCGGTGGGCCGAGGCGACCGTGTCGACCCGACCCTGGCGGCGCTCAGCAACCTCTCGCGAAGCCGCCTCGTGCGCTCGCTCGACGATCGAAGGTCGGCCGCGTCGAGGATCCGGCCCGCTTCGGCGTAGGAGAGCCCGACTCGGTCGGCGGCCCTCACCCAGTCCCCGAGGCCGTGGTACAGGCCCGTCTGGTGGAGCACCACCCCAGTAATGGCGCACATCTCACCTCCGCGCCCACGCGCGCGCAGCTTTCCGCTCGGGCTCACGCACCACTGGTACGGAGTCTCGCCGAGCCACCCGATGAACCGCTCGATCGCCGGCGACGCTGGTCTCGAGCCGAACAGTCTGTGCCAGGCTCTCATCACGCGACTTTCTCCGATGACGGCCTGATCGGCGTCGGAAGCGTCTCCTTCACTTCGACGATCGAGACCGATGGCATGAGACGGATGAATCCGAGAAACAGCAGGAAGAAGAACCCGAAGCTCCCGATCGTGATCGTGCTGTCGACGATGGCCGGGAGGTAGACGCCCCACGTGTACGGATAGAAGTCGTGGGCCAGCGAGGGCACGATGATGTTGAATCGCTCCAGCCACATGCCCACCAGCACCGCCACCGAGACCCCGAAGAGCCACCCCGGGCGACGCCGCACGGCGCCCCAGAACAGCACCAGCGGCACGACCGAGTTGAAGAGGTACTGGGTGACGACGAGCGGAGAATAGGTGCCCGTCAGCCGCCAGACCAGCGAGGACTTCTCGAACGTGTCGCCGCTGTACCACGCCGTGAACGCGTCGCACACGTAGAAGTACGTCAGGATGAGACTGGTCACGAGCAGCAGCTGGGCCAGGGCGTCGAGGTGGCGGTCCGTGACGTAGGCGTACAACCGGAAGTAGTGGCGCATCGGCAACAGCAGCACGAGCACCATCGCGAAGCCGGACAGGATGGCGCCGTCGACGAAGAACGGCGCGAACAGCGTCGAGTGCCAGCCCGGAACGAGCGCCATGGCGAAGTCCCACGACACGACGCTGTGCACCGAGAGCACGAGCGGGGTCGCGAGCGCCGCCAGCAGCCCGTACCCGCGCCGATAGTGTCGCCACTGACGATCGGAGCCGGTCCAGCCGAGCGCGAGCCAGCCGTAGATCCGTCGGCGCCAGCCGTGGGTCGCATCGCGGACCGCCGCCAGGTCGGGGATCAAGCCGACGATGAAGAATACCGCGCTGATCGACAGGTACGTCGACACGGCGAAGACGTCCCACAGGAGCGGCGACTTGAAGTTCGGCCACAGTCCGCGCTGGTTCGGATAGGGGAACATGAAGTAGACGAACCACATGCGGCCGGTGTGCAGGAGCGGAAAGAGTGCCGCGGTCATGACCGCGAAGATCGTCATGGCCTCCGCGGCGCGGAAGATCGACGTCCGCCAGCGCGCCCGGAACAGGAAGAGGATGGCCGAGATCAGCGTGCCGGCGTGCCCGATGCCGATCCAGAAGACGAAGTCGGTGATGTAAAGCGCCCAGTACTGCGGCGTGCGTAACCCGGTCGACCCCAGCCCGAACGCGAGCTGCCACGTGAGGGCGAGCACCATGCACAGCAAGAGACCACCGGCGATCGTCAGCCAGGCGAAGTAGAGCGGCCCGGGAGCATCCAGCGTGCGGAGCACGTCGCGATCGACGTCGGCGTAGGTGGGCTGTGGCATTGCGGATCACCTTCAACTTCGACTTCAGCTTCGACTGTACGCTCGGTCCCTCACGCCCGTGGTCGCTGCCCGGGAGGGCATCCGGGCGAAGAGCGGCCCGAGTCCCTCGGTCATGGTCGGATGCGCGAGGATGGCGTCGCCGAGCCTCGTGTAGGGCAACTCGGCCAGCATCGCGGTCTGCACCGCGGCCATGACCTCGCCGGCCTCGGCCCCGATCATCGTGAACCCGAGAATGCGATCGTCGTCCGGCCCGACGAGGGCCTTCATGAAGCCCTGCTTCTCGCCGGTCGTCTCCGTGCGCAGCACCGCGCTCATCGGCAGCCGCGCGACGCGCGGGGTGATGCCGTGCCGCCGCGCGTCGCTCTCGCTCAGGCCGACGTGCGCGAGCGGCGGGTCCGTGAACATGCAGTAGGGAACCAGCCGGTCCCGCGTGCTGCGGCGCCCGCCCGCCAGGTTGTCCCTGACGATCCGGAAGTCGTCGATGGAGACGTGGGTGAACTGGGGGCTCCCGGCGCACTCCCCGATCGCCCAGACGCCGGGCGCGCTCGTCTCCAGCCGCTCGTTGACGCGGACGTAACCGCGAGGGTCCAGCTCGACACCGGCCTCCTCGAGCCCGATCCCGGCGGTATTCGGCGTGCGTCCCGTCGCGACCAGGATGTCGCTGCCCTCGATCTCCTGCTCACCCGCCGTCGTCCGCACCATGACGGTGACCCCCTCGCCGGAGCGGCCGTGCACACGGCGGACCTCGGCGCCCACGACACACCGCATGCCCTCGTCGCTGAGGATGCGCTGGACCTCGTCCGAGACGTCGGGGTCCTCGCGGGCCAACAGCTGAGGCCCATGCTCGAGCACGGTGACGCGGCTCCCGAAGCGACGGTACGCCTGGCCGAGCTCGAGGCCGACGTAGCCACCCCCGAGGACGATCAGGTGTCGCGGCTGGTAGTCGAGCTCGAGGGCCTCGATGTTCGTGAGCGGTCGGGCCTCCTGCAGTCCTGCGATGCTCGGGATCGCTGGGTGCGTGCCGACGTTGAGGAACACCCGCTCGCCGGCCAGCAGCCGCGTCCCGCCCTCGTTCAGGCGCACCTCGAGGGTCTTCGGGGCCACGAAGCGCCCGGAGCCCATGATGAGCTCGGCCCCGCTCTCCTCGTAGAGCCGCAGGTGCGCGGCGATCTGGTCCTCGACCATCTGGCGCTTGCGCTGGCGAACCACCGCCACGTCGACCGCGACGGGTCCGGTGATCGTCCCGAACCGTGCCGCGTGGTGCACCAGGTGCGCGACCCGGGCGCTCCAGATCTCGTTCTTGCTGGGCAGGCAGTTGATGTTGAGGCAGGAGCCCCCGATGTAGCGGCGCTCCACGACGGCGGTCCGTCGCCCCGCACGCGCCATGTCCCAGGCGAGCAGCTTCCCGCCGAAGCCGCTGCCCAGGACGACCGCGTCATACCGTTCCGGTCGAGCCATCTCGTCCTCCGTGTGCCGATCTCACGGGCATCTCGCTGCTGAATCAGTCGTGCGCCGGCGGTCCGTCGCCGGCCGCCGCGCGGTCGACGAGCCACACGAGCTCACCGACCGGGCGCACGCGGGCCGCCGGCACCCGGCTGTCGCCGGCGCGGATCGCTCGCAGGATTGGGGCCTTCTCGGGGCCCGTCACCAGGAAGGCGACGCGCCGGCTGCTCTCGATCGCGGGATAGGTCAGCGTGATCCGGGCCTCGGGGCGTCCGTGCGCAACCGCCGCGACCCAGCGCCGGCGCTCCTCCAGCACGGGTTCTCCCGGCAACAGGGAGGCCGTGTGGCCGTCGGCCCCGAGGCCGAGCAGCATGACGTCGAAGAGCGGACGGGCCGGATCGAGGCTCGTCGCGCCGTAGGCCTCCTGCAGGGTCCGCTCGTAGCGCCGGGCGGCGTCGTCGGGCGTGCCGTCGGTCGGGATGGGATGCACGTTGTCCGGCGGGACCGGCACCTTGGCGAGCATGGCGTCGCGGACCATCCGGTAGTTGCTGTCGGGGTCGTCGGGAGGCACGAAGCGCTCGTCGCCCCAGTACCACGAGACACGCCCCCACGGGACACGGCCCCGGAACTCGTCGGAGGCGAGGAGCGCGTACAGCGCCCTCGGCGTCGATCCGCCCGACAACGAGACGCGGAACGGGCCGTCCGCCGCCAGCGCCGCCGTCGTCAACCACTCGGCCGCGTACCGCGCCAGCGCAAGCGGGCTCGGCAGGATCTCGAGGCGCCCGAGTGCCTGGGACATCGGTCGCCCTACCCCGCCGCCCCGAGGACGAAGCGCTCCATCGCCTTGGCGAAGCCCTCGTCGTTGTAGGAATCCGTGACGACGGTGGCCTGTCGCTTCACCTCGTCCGAGGCATTGCCCATGGCGATGCTGAGGCCCGACCGCTTGAACATCAGCACGTCGTTCGGCTGATCCCCGATGGTCGCGAACTCGGCGGTGGGCACGGCCAGGTGCTGTGAGAGGTACTCCACCACCGCCCCCTTGTTCGCGTCCTTGTTGGTGACGTCGAGGTAGTAGGGCTGCGAGCGATTCGCCGTCGCCCGCTGGCCGAAGGCCGCCTGGGCGTCGGCCTCGCAGCGCCGGACCCGCTCGTGATCGTCGCTGACGCCGACGATCTTGGCCACCTGCCCCAGACGATCGTCGAAGGTCGCCACCACCTTCGGCTCGAACTTGACCGTCCACGCCTCCCGCGCGACGTGGGGAGCGCCGGGTTTGGTGATCAGCCAGTCGTTGCCGTCGTAGACCCAGACGTCGAGCCCGTGCTGGCGGATGAGGTCGACGGCCTGGCGCGCGACGTCGGGAGGGACCGTCCGCTGCGCCAGGATCGTGAGGTCCCGTTCGACGAAGAGCCCGCCGTTGAAGCCGGCGATCGGGGTGTCGAGCTCGAGCGGGTCGAAGAGCATGGCCATGCCGAGCGGCGGCCGGCCGCTGGTGATGGCGAACCGGATGCCGGCCTTGCGCAGCGCCCGCACGGCGTTCTGCGCGCGCTGGGTGAGGACCTTCGTCTCGGTGACCAGCGTCCCGTCCACGTCCGCCAGCACGAGAGAGATCTTGCGCGTGTTGGCCATGTGCTCCTCCGGTGCCGCCGCTCAGTCCAGCGGCCGCCAGGCGCGACCATCGCGCCCCAGCAACTCGTCCGCCGCGGCGGGCCCACCGCTGCCCGCAACGTAGTTCGGAAAATCCCGCGGCGGCATCTCGGCCCAGGCGTCGAGGATCGGCTGCACGACCTGCCACCCCGCCTCGACGTTGTCCGCGCGCTGGAACAGCGTCGCGTCGCCGATCATGCAGTCGTAGATGAGTGTTTCGTAGCCGGTGTTCGGCGCCATCTTGAAGTAGCTCTCGTAGGCGAAGTCCATGCAGACGGTGCTCAGCCGCATCGCCGGGCCGGGCCGCTTGGCCGCGAACTCGAGCGCGATCCCCTCATCGGGCTGGATGCGCAGTGTCATCCAGTTGGGATGCAGGCGCTCCACGTTGGTGCCGCGGAACAGCGCGTATGGTGCCTGGTGGAAGCGGATGGCGATCTCGGTCCACCGGCGCGTCAGGTACTTGCCGGTGCGCAGATAGAAGGGCACGCCGGCCCAGCGCCAGTTGTCGATCGTCAGCCGGCAGGCGACGAACGTCTCGGTCGTCGAGTCCGGGGCCACGTCGGGCTCCTGGCGATACGCCCGCACCGCCTTGCCCAGGACGGTGCCGGCGCCGTACTGGCCGCGCACGGCGTCCCTCAGGGCCTGCCCGGGCTTGAACGGCGCGATCGCCGCGATGACGTCCGCCTTCTTGCTCCGGACCGCGTCGGCGTCGAAGCACGTCGGCGGCTCCATGGCCGTCATCGCGAGCAGCTGAAAGACGTGGTTGGGTACCATGTCGCGCAGCGCCCCGGTCCGCTCGTAGAACTTGCCCCGGCGCTCGACGCCGACCGTCTCCGCCACCGTGATCTGCACGTGGTCGATGTGGTTCCGGTTCCACAGCGGCTCGAACAGGCCGTTGGCGAAGCGCAGCGCCAGGATGTTCTGGACGGTTTCCTTGCCGAGGAAGTGGTCGATGCGGTAGATCTGCGCCTCTCGCAGCGTCTTCACGATCTCGGCGTTGAGCGCCTTGGCCGACGGCAGGTCGTGGCCGAAAGGCTTCTCGATCACGACCCGGCGCCAGTGGCCGTCGCGCTCGGTCACGAGACCCCCGGCCCCGAGCCCAGCGACCGCCGCGGCGAAGAAGCGGTCCGCGACGGCGAGGTAGAAGAGATAGTTGCCGGCCGTGCCGGCCGTCTGGTCGAGCGTCGCCAGGTGGTCGCCGAGCCGGCGGTAGGTCGCGGGATCGTTGAGGTCGCCCTGCACGTAGCTCATGCGCTCGGCGAGCCATCCCCACGCGGTCGGGTCGACGTGGTCGGGGTGGAACTCGCCGCTCTCGCCGACGAACTCGCTCATCGTCTCGGTCAGCCCCTGGCGCCATGCCTCCGTGGTCTTGGCGGCCAGGTCGACCCCGACGAGCTGGAACGCGCTGGGCAGCCGCCTGGCGCTGACCAGGTTGTAGAGCGCCGGCACGACCAGGCGCTTCGTCAGGTCGCCGGCGGCGCCGAAGATCACCATGGCGCACGGGGGCGCGATCGCCGCGTCGTCGACGGGCGCCTCGACCTCGGCGCGTGTGGTCACTGCCATCCGAGGAGCTCCTTGGCAGCCGCGACCACCCGCTCGGGCTCGAAGCCGAACTTGCGCTGCAGCTCCTTGAGCGGCGCCGACGCACCGAAGGTCTTCATGCCGATGACCTGGCCGGCGGCCCCGACGTAGCGGTCCCATCCGAGCACCGACCCCTGCTCGACGGCGAGGCGCGCCGTCACCGTGGGCGGCAGGACGCTGTCGCGATAGGACCGCGGCTGGTGCTCGAAGATGTCCCAGGACGGCATGGAGACGACGCGAGACCGGATCCCCTGCGCCGTCAGCGTCTCGTGCGCCTCGACGACGAGCGCCACCTCGCTGCCCGAGGCGATGAGGATGATCTGGGGCGCGCCGTCGGCCGGGTCGGCCATGACGTAGGCGCCCCGCGCGACCCCGGCCGCCGACGCGTACGTGTGGCGATCGAAGGTCGGCAGGGGTTGGCGCGAGAGCGCGATCACCGCCGGCTGGTGGCGCAGCTGCATGACGTAGCGATAGGCCTCGACGACCTCGTTGGCATCCGCGGGCCGGAGGACGACGAGGCCGGGCATGGCGCGCAGCGAGATCAGCTGCTCGACCGGCTGATGCGTCGGGCCGTCCTCGCCGTCGCCCATCGCGTCGTGGGTGAAGACGAAGATCGTGGGCAGCTCCATGAGGGCGGAGAGCCGGATCGCGGGTCGGGCGTAATCGCTGAAGATGAAGAACGTCGCCCCGAACGCCCGCAGCTTGGAGAGCGACAGCCCGTTGACCACCGCCGCCATCGCGTGCTCGCGGATGCCGAAGTGCAGGTTCCGCCCGCCCGGGCTCTCGGGCTCGAAGTCCCCGGCGCCGGGGAATTTCAGGACCGTCTTGTTCGACGGCGCGAGGTCGGCCGACCCGCCGAGGAACCAGGGAATGTTCTGGGCGAGTACGTTCAGTACCTGGCCCGAGGCGTCGCGGCCGGCGATGCCCTTGGGATCGGGCGGGAAGCTCGGCAGGTCGCGGTCCCACCCCTGCGGCAGCTCGCGTCGCTGCATCTGGTCGATCTCGGTGGCGAGCGCCGGGAACTGCTCGCGGTAGGCGGCGAACATCGATTCCCAGTGGCGCCGCGCCTTGTCACCGCGCGCACCGATGCCGGCCTCGAAGTGCTCGATGACGCCGTCGGGCACGAAGAATCGAGCCTCCTCGGGCCAGCCGTAGACGCGCTTGGCGAGCCGGACCTCCTCCTCGCCCAGGGGCTCGCCGTGGGCCGCGGCGGTGTCGACCTTGTGGGGGGCGCCATAGCCGATATGGCTGTCGAGGACGATCAGCGTCGGCCGCCCGCGGGTGCCTCGGAACACCGTCAGCGCGTCCTCGATCTGCGGCAGATCGTTGGCATCGCCGACCCGGAGGACGTTCCAGCGGTACGCGAGGAAGCGCGCCGCGACGTCCTCGGTGAAGGTGATGCGGGTCGAGCCCTCGATGGTGATGTGGTTGTTGTCGTAGATCCAGCACAGGCCGTCGAGCTCGAGGTGGCCGGCCAGCGAGGCCGCCTCCGCGCCGACGCCCTCCATCAAGCAGCCGTCCCCGCACACCGCGTAGACGTCGTAGTCGAAGAGGTCGAAGCCGGGCCGGTTGTAGCGGCTGGCCAGCCACGTGCGGGCGATCGCCATGCCGACGCTCGTGGCAATTCCCTGCCCCAGCGGCCCCGTCGTCGTCTCGACCCCGGACACCCAGTGATACTCCGGGTGCCCCGGTGCCTTGCTGCCGAGCTGGCGGAAGTGGCGGATGGCGTCGAGCGTGACCGCCGGCTCGCCCAGGCGCTCGTACTCCGCATTCACCGCGCGGGTCCCCGTGAGGTACAGCACGGACCACAGCAGCATCGAGGCGTGGCCGTTCGACAGCACGAACCGGTCCCGATTGGGCCAGATCGGATCCTTCGGATCGAACTTCACGATTCGGTTCCACAGCGTGTAGACCAGTGGGGCCAGCGCCATCGGCGTGCCGGGGTGGCCCGACTTCGCCTGCTGCACGGCGTCGATGGAGAGCGTCCGGATCGTGTTGATCGCCAGCTGATCGAGCGCTTCCGTGCTCATACCCCTCGACTCCCATTCCTGCTCCCGCACCGCGCGTTCAGAGACGTACGACAAGTTTCCCCTTCGCCTCATTCGCTTCCATCACTCGGTGCGCCTCCCGGATGTCCTCGAAGCGGAACACTCTGGACGGCTTCGCCTTGTAGCGGCCCGCCGCCACCTTGTCGGCGATGGCCTGAAGCGGGACGTCCGAGAGGGGAAACCCCGGTGTGCCGAACACGAAGCTGCCGAAGAAGGTGAAGGAGACTCCGCTCGGCATTTGCAGGAGCGGGTTGAAGTTGGCGATCGGATCGAGACCCCCCAACCAGCCGGCCAAGCAGGCGCGACCACCCCGGCGGAGCATCCGGAGAGAATCGAGGATCGTGCTGTTGCCGACGAGATCGAGCACCGCATCGATCGTCTTCGCTTCGGGGATGCGCTTCGAGAGATCGGGGCCCTCGACCTCCACCCGGTGGGCGCCGAGCTCCTCGAGCTTTCCGGAGCGGTCCAGATTGCGCGTCGTTGCGATGACGTTGGCGCCCGCTTCGACGGCCAGGTTCAGCGCGGCCTGCCCAAAGGCCGACGTGGCACCTCGGACGACGAGCGTCTGACCTTTCGAGAGCTCCAGGTTGCGGAAGAGGCAGGTCCACGCGGTCGCGTAGGACTCGGGAATCGCGGCCAGTTCTTCCCACGGGAGATCGGACTCGATCGGCGCCACCGCCGTGACGGGTGGGCGAGTAAACTCGGCGTAGCTGCCGTCGATGGTTCTTCCCAAGCCGCCCATCAACGCCGCCACTTTGCTGCCGACCGCGAACTCCCCGCCCGGACAGGACTTCACCAGGCCGACGCACTCGATCCCACTGATCTTGGCCGCCTCCGCCCATTCGCCTCGGCGCATGTGCATTTCGGCGTGATTGATCCCGAACGCCTTTTCCTGGATGACGACGTAGCCCGGCTTCGGTTCGGGCCCGGGCACGTCCTCGATGACGAGGCTATCCAGACCACCGAAGTGATCGATCACGATGGCACGCATCTGGATGGCTCCTGTCGGATCCTGCATCCGCGCTTCGATCACGCGGCTCGCTTCTCGAGATGGCCGCCGAACTGGTACCGCATGGCCGAGAGCAGCTTGGCGGCAAAGTCGCCCTCCCCGCGGGAGCTGAACCGCTCGTAGAGGGCCGCCGACAGCACGTGGACCGGCACCGCCTCGTCGATGGCGGCCTTGATCGTCCAGCGGCCTTCGCCGGAGTCGGACACCCGCCCCGCGAATTTCGACAGTGCGGGGTCCTCGATCAGGGCGGCGGCCGAGAGGTCGAGGAGCCAGGACGCGATCACGCTGCCGCGGCGCCATACCTCGGCGATGTCCGCCAGGTTGAGATCGTATTGGTAGTGCTCGGGATCGCGCAGAGGCGTAGTCTCCGCATCGACCGCGCCGGACGTCTTGCCGATGTTGGCCGCCTCGAGAACCGCCAGTCCCTCGGCATAGGCCGCCATCACGCCGTATTCGATCCCGTTGTGCACCATCTTCACGAAGTGGCCGGCGCCACTCGGCCCGCAGTGCAGGAAGCCCTGTTCGGACGTGCCGCCGGCCCGTTCGCGGCCCGGCGTGCGCGGGATGTCCCCGCGGCCGGGCGCGAGGGTCGCGAAGATCGGGTCGAGACGCCGCACCACGTCCGCCTCGCCACCGATCATCATGCAGTAGCCGCGCTCGAGGCCCCAGACGCCGCCGCTGGTGCCGACGTCGACGTAGTGGATGCCCTTGGCCGTCAGCTCCCTGGCGCGGCGGATGTCGTCGACGTAGAAGGAGTTGCCGCCGTCGATGACGATGTCCCCGGGTGTGAGGTGGGGCAAGAGGTCGTTGATGGTCGTGTCCACCGCTGCCGCCGGGACCATGAGCCAGATGGCCCGGGGCGTCGCCAGCTTCTTCACGAGATCGGCGACCGAGGTGGCCCCGATGGCCCCGGCCTGGGTCAATGCTCTGACGGGGTCCGGCGACCGATTGAAGACCACACACTGGTGATGCCCGGCAAGCAGCCGACGGGTCATGTTGGCGCCCATACGGCCAAGTCCGATCATCCCGATTTGCATGGCAGGCTCCCTGGAAGCGCCGGGCTCACGTGTTGGACGCCTCGAAGATGCTCTGGATCGACGCATCCAGCTTGGCATTGAACTCGGCGTCGGATTGCTGGGCCGACAGCCCCTCGACCAGCGCCCGCGAGAAGCTCGCCACGACGCCGTGGTTCCTCCGCAAGCGCCGGTCGGCTTCTTCCCGCGTATAGCCGCCCGAGAGCGCCACCACCCTCACGACCTTGGGATCGCCGACGAACTCGGCGTAGAGGTCGTCCTTCTCCGGCAAGGTGAGCTTGAGCATGATCAGCTGACCCGCCGGCAATGCGTTGAGCCCCTCTCGGATGGCCGCCTTGAGCAACGCTTCGGCCGTGGCCTTCTCCGGGCAGTGAATATCCACTTCCGGCTCGAGGATCGGCACCAGGCCCGCGGCGATGATCGGCCGAGCTGCCTCGAACTGCTGGGTCACGATGTCCTTGATGCCCGCGCCGTTGGCCTGCTCGATGAACGAGCGCATCTTGGTTCCGAAGATGCCCTTGGCGTTGGCCTTGTCGAGGAGCGCGGGCAGTCCCGGCATCGGCTTCATCAACTGGACACCACGACTCTCCGCGACGAGCCCCTTGTCGACTTTCAGAAAGGGCACGACCCGCTTCACGCTCCACAGGTACTCCGCGGTGGGCTTGCCCTCGACCTCCCTGTCGATGGTGTTTTCGAACAGGATGGCGCCGAGAATCCGATCTCCGGTGAACGCCGGGCTGGTGATGATCCGCGTACGCATCTGATGCACGATCGCGAACATCTGCTCCTCGTTGGACCAGGCATCCTCCGGGATGCCGTACGCGCGCAGCGCCTTGGGCGTGCTCCCGCCGCTTTGATCCAGCGCCGCAATGAACCCGGATTGTCCCCTCATCTTCTCCAGCTGGTCCTTGAAGTCACGCATCTCGCGCCTCATCGGCTGCATCCTTGCGCACTCGATAGCGCCGGATCAGCGTGTTGGTGGAGCTGTCGTGCTCGAGCGTGGGCTCCGCCCTGCTCTCGAGCTGGGGAATGATCCGCTGGGCGAGGGCCTTGCCCAGCTCCACGCCCCACTGGTCGAAGGAGTCGATCTGCCAGATCGTGCCCTGGGTGAAGACGCTGTGCTCGTAGAGCGCGACCAGCTTGCCCAATGCTCCCGGCGTCAGCCGGTCGAGCAGCATGGTGGTGGACGGGCGGTTGCCCGCGAACAGCCGGTGCGGCACGAGCCAGTCCGGCGTGCCCTCGGCCTTGACCTCCTCGGCGGTCTTGCCGAAGGCCAGCGCCTCGGTCTGGGCGAAGACATTGGCCAGCAGCATGTCGTGATGCCGGCCGAGGGGGTTCAGGGACCGGGCGAACGCGATGAAATCACAGGGGATGAGCCGGGTCCCCTGGTGGATCAGCTGGTAGAAGGAGTGCTGGCCGTTGGTCCCCGGCTCGCCCCAGTAGATCGGCCCGGTGTCGTAGTCGACGGCGACGCCGTCGACGGTCACGTGCTTGCCGTTGCTCTCCATGGTGAGCTGCTGGAGATAGGCCGGAAAGCGCTTCAGGTACTGCTCGTACGGCAGCACGGCGACGGTCTGGGCGCCGAAGAAGTCGGCGTACCAGACGGCGAGCAGGCCCATCAGCACCGGCAGGTTCCGCTCGAACGGCGCCGAGCGGAAGTGCTCGTCCATCTCGTGGAAGCCCTCGAGCATGGCGCGGAACTCGTCCGGGCCGATGGCCAGCATGGTCGACAGACCGATGGCCGAATCCATGGAGTAGCGCCCGCCGACCCAGTCCCAGAAGACGAACATGTTGGCCGGGTCGATGCCGAACGTGGCCACCTCGCGGGCATTGGTCGAGACGGCGACGAAGTGCTTGGCGATGGCCGATCCTTCGCCCTTCAGGCCGCCCAGCAGCCAGTCGCGCGCGGTGTGCGCATTGGTCATCGTCTCCAGCGTGGTGAAGGTCTTGGAGCAGATGATGAACAACGTCTCCGCGGGATCGAGATCGCGCACCGCCTCGGCGAAGTCGGTGCCGTCGACGTTGGAGACGAAGCGGAAGGTCATCGTCCGGTCGCTGTAGTGCTTCAGCGCTTCGTAGGCCATGACCGGCCCGAGATCCGACCCACCGATGCCGATGTTGATCACGTTGCGGATGCGCCGGCCCGTGTGGCCCGTCCAGGCGCCACTGCGCAGCCGTTGGGTGAACTCCGCCATCTGGTCCAGCACGGCGTGGACGTCGGGCACCACGTTCCGGCCGTCGTGCATGATGCGAGCGCCCCGCGGCGCGCGCAGGGCGACGTGAAGTACCGCGCGGTCTTCCGAGACATTGATCCGCTCGCCGCGGAACATGGCGTCGATGCGCTCCCGCAGCCCCGACTCGGCGGCGAGCTCCAGCAAGAGCCTCAGGGTTTCGTCGGTGATCCGGTGCTTGGAGTAGTCGAGGTAGATCCCGACAGCCTCCACTGCCAGCCTCTCCCCGCGCGCGCGATCCCCCGCGAAGAGCTGCCGCAGGTGGACGTCCTTGATCGCCTGGTAGTGCTTCTCGAGCGACGTCCAGGCCGGCCGCCTCCGCAACGCCGGGACGCGCATCGCTGGATCCCTCCCGGGGTCACGGGGCATACGCGGGTCACGCTGCGGCGCGGATCGCGGCGCGCTTGGCATCGACGCAGGCCATCAGGTCGTTCCAGGATTTAACGAAGGACGCGGCGCCCTCCTCCTGGAGCCGGGCGGCCAGCGCGTCGACGTCGACACCCGCCCTGGCGAAGCTGGCCAGGACCGTCTCGCTGTCGCCGCCGTCCGAGGCGAGCGCCCCGACGACCTCGCCGTGGTCGCCGAAGGCCCGGAGGGTGGCCTCCGGCATGGTGTCGATCGTGAACGGCGCCGCGAGCGCCTTCACGTAGAGCGTGTCGGGCGCCCTCGGGTCCTTGGTACCGGTGCTGGCCCAGAGCAGGCGCTGAGCCCGGGCGCCCGCATTGGCGGCGCGCTGGAAGCGCGCGGAGGCGAGCATCTCCCGATAGGCCCGGTAGGCGCGCTGGGCGACGGCAATGCCGAGCCGGTTGCTCAGCTCGGCCGGGACCTTGCCCGACACCGCGACATCCCAGCGGCTGACGAAGAGCGAGGCGACGGAGGCCACCGCCGGGTTCAGGCCCGCCCCGATGCGCCGCTCGACGCCTCGCAGGTAGGCTGCCGCAGCCGCGACGTACTGTTCCCGCGAGAAGAGCAGCGTGACGTTGACCGGGACCCCGGCAAAGATTGCTGCCTCGATGGCGGGCAGTCCCTCGGGGGTGCCGGGAATCTTGATGAAGAGATTGGGCTTGCCGGCGCGCTCGTGGAGCTCGCGCGCGGCCGCCAGCGTGCGGTTGGTGTCATGGGCCAGGACGGGTGAGACCTCCAGCGAGACCCAGCCGTCCACCCCGTCGGTCCGGGCGAAGGTCGGCTGGAACAGCTCGGCGGCTCGGGTCAGATCCGCCAGGGCGAGCTCGAAGAACAGGCTCTCTGCCGACCTCGTCGAGGAAGCCAGCCGGGCGATGTCCTGGTCGTAGGTCGCGCTGTTCCTGATCGCATGGTCGAAGATCGTGGGGTTCGAGGTCAGCCCGGTCACCGACAGCTCGTCGATGTACCGTTGGAGCATGCCGCTCTTCAGCAGCTCCCGGGTGATGTTGTCGAGCCACAGGCTCTGGCCCAGATCGTGAAGCGCCGCGGTGGCCTTCATCGTTTCCCCTTTACGCTCAGGAGGGGCACGTCGCCCACCGCGGCCGGTAGAGCCATTCGGAGACCCCCGCGGACCCAGCCGCCTCCGCGGATGCCGAGCGCTCCTTGCATCATGACGGACCTCCCCATACCGTGGAAGCGAACGACGTCTGTAGTTCGTACAACGACGGTGAGGCCTCGCCTCCGACCGTCTCGTCGCCCGCCGTCCTTACGACGTAGGGCCAGACGGCCCGGTTACAGCGGTCCCGACCGCGATACGTGTCGGCGCCGGCGCATCGGAAGAGAACCGGTCACGAACGTGCGAGGACCATCTCGAACGACTGCAGGAAGGCAGGAGCACCAGACATGAGCACACTCACCGCCGCACGCGCCGTCGCCCCGAGCGCTCCCCTCGCCGCCGATGAGCTGCGCCGGATCGATGCCTACTGGCGCGCGGCCAACTACCTCTCCGTCGGGCAGATCTACCTCTACGACAACCCGCTCCTGAAGGTCCCGCTCACCAAGGAGCACATCAAGCCACGCCTGCTCGGTCACTGGGGCACGACGCCGGGGCTGAACTTCATCTACGTCCATCTGAATCGGGTCATCAAGAAGCACGACCTGAGCATGATCTACGTCACCGGGCCCGGGCACGGCGGGCCGGGCATCGTCGCCAACACCTACCTGGAGGGGACGTACAGCGAGGTCTATCCGAGCATCAGCCAGGACACCGAGGGCCTGCAGCGCTTGTTCAAGCAGTTCTCGTTTCCGGGGGGCATCCCCAGCCACGTGGCCCCGGAGACGCCCGGCTCCATTCACGAGGGCGGCGAGCTCGGCTATTCCCTCTCGCACGCGTACGGCGCCGTCTTCGACAATCCGGATCTCATCGCGGCGTGTGTCATCGGCGACGGCGAGGCGGAGACCGGGCCCCTGGCCACGAGCTGGCACTCCAACAAGTTCCTGAACCCCGCCCGCGACGGCGCGGTCCTGCCGATTCTCCACCTCAACGGCTACAAGATCGCCAACCCCACCGTGCTCGCCCGCATCAGCCACGAGGAGCTGGATCAGCTGTTGCGCGGGTACGGCTACACGCCCCACTACGTCGAAGGCCACGAGCCGGACCCCATGCACCAGCGGATGGCCGCCACCCTCGACGCGGTCATCGCCGAGATCGAGCAGATCAAGGCCGACGCGCGCCGGACGGGCGTCGGCGAACGACCACGCTGGCCGATGATCGTGCTTCGCTCACCCAAGGGCTGGACGTGCCCCAAGGAGGTCGACGGCAAGCGGCTCGAGGGCTCCTGGCGCTCGCACCAAGTCCCCATCAGCGGGCTGCACAAGAATCCCGCCCACGTCCACATCCTCGAGCAGTGGATGAGGAGCTATCGGCCCGAGGAGCTCTTCGACCGGACCGGGAGGCTCGTCCCCGAGCTGGCGGAGCTGGCCCCGCGGGGCGAGCGGCGCATGAGCGCGAACCCCCACGCCAACGGCGGGCTGCTGCTCAAGGACCTCCGGATGCCGGACTTCCGCACCTACGCAGTGGACGTGCTCAGACCGGGGGCAACCGACGCCGAGGCGACGCGAGTCATGGGCACCCTCCTCCGCGACGTCATGAAGCTCAACATGGACAGTCGAAACTTCCGCGTTTTTAGCCCGGACGAGAACAACTCGAACCGGTGGCAGGACATCCTGGAGGTCACCAACCGCGCGTGGGTCGCCGACCGCGAGCCTGACGACGACCATCTGGCCCCCGACGGCCGCGTCATGGAGATGCTGTCCGAGCACCAGTGTCAGGGCTGGCTGGAGGGGTACCTCCTCACGGGCCGCCATGGCTTCTTCTCGTGCTACGAGGCCTTCATCCACATCGTCGATTCGATGTTCAACCAGCACGCGAAGTGGCTGAAGGTCGCCCGGCAGATCCCGTGGCGTCGGCCCATCGCCTCGCTCAACTATCTCCTGTCGAGCCACGTGTGGCGCCAGGACCACAACGGCTTCAGCCACCAGGATCCCGGCTTCCTCGACCACGCCACCAACAAGAAGGCCGAGATCGTCCGGATCTATCTGCCGCCGGACGCCAACTGCCTGCTGTCCGTCACCGACCACTGCCTCCGCAGCCGCAACTACGTGAACATCGTGGTCGCCGGCAAGCAGCCAGCGCCCCAGTGGCTGTCCATGGAGGAGGCCATCGTCCACTGCACGGCCGGCATCGGCATCTGGCCGTGGGCCAGCAACGATCAGGGCGGTCAGCCCGACGTGGTGATGGCGTGCTGTGGCGACGTGCCCACGCTCGAGACGCTCGCCGCGGTCGACCTGATCCGCCGGTACCTTCCCGAGCTGAAAGTCCGCGTGATCAACGTGGTCGACCTCATGAAGCTCCAGCCGGCCGACGAGCACCCCCACGGCCTGAGCGACCGTGACTTCGACGTGCTGTTCACCACCGACCGGCCCGTCATCTTCGCCTTCCACGGCTACCCCTCGCTCATCCACCAGCTGACCTACCGGCGCCACAACCACGAGAACCTGCACGTGCACGGCTACCGGGAGGAGGGGACGACCACGACACCGTTCGACATGTGCGTGCTGAACAGCCTGGATCGCTACCACCTGGTCGGCGACGTCATCGACCGCGTCCCCGGGCTCGGGTCTCGGGCGGCGTACGTCAAGCAGCTCATCCAGGACGCCCTCATCGAGCACGAGCGCTACATCGTCGAGCACGGCGAGGACCGCCCCGAGATCAAGGACTGGCGATGGGGGCAGGCGGGCGCCTCCGGACCCGCGTCGAGCTCGACCGAGGCGCACAACGTGTGACGCGTCGCTCCCGGGTGTAACCGGCGACGCCTGCGTGGCGTCCAAAACGACGTGATCGAGGCGACGCGAGGGACCATCTGACTGGGAGGACAGAGGTGAGCAAGCACGACAGCCGAGCGGTCGTCGAACTGCACCCGGAGCACGTCAGGGCGGTGCAGCACTATGGGACCCTGGTGTGGATGCCGATTGCGCTCGACGCATCGGTCCGCGCCGTCAGCGTCGACAACCTCAACCAGCTGCTCGCGGACACCATGACCTTGCGCGACCTGTACAAGAAGCACCACTGGCAGGTGAGCGGCCCCACGTTCTACGCCCTGCACCTGCTCTTCGACAAGCACTTCACGGAGCAGAGCGAGCTGGTCGACTCGATTGCGGAGCGCATCCAGGCCCTCGGCGGCGTCAGTCTCGCCATGGCCCACGACGTCGCGGAGACGACGCTGATTCCGCGTCCGCCTCGCGACCGTGACGAGGTCCCGATCCAGCTGGCCCGGCTGCTCCACGCCCACGAGGTGATCCTGAAGGAGGCCCGCGCGATGGCCCGGCAGGCGACGGATGCCGGCGACGACGGCACGAACGACCTCCTCGTGAGCGAGGTCATCCGGACCAGCGAGCAGCAGGTCTGGTTCGTGGCGGCGCACCTCGTGAATGGTCCACGCGACCACGAGTAACGCGGTGTAGGCCTCGCCGCCGGGGCGCCCTGCGCCACGGCCGTGGTCACAGGGCCCCGGGCGGCGAGGATGTCGGCTCTCAGGCGCTGACGGCGTGGCTCAGGGGCCTCTCCGTCGTGCGTCTCCTCGACCGCGTCTGCGGCATCTCGCGCCTCAGCCCCGGACCCGACGGAGCCGGCGACGGCCCCGCCACGCGCGCGACGATTCGCCAGCGGTTGAGCCGCCCCACGTCGAGGCGGAACGTATCCCTCACCTGCAATCGCCAGACGCCCTGGACGGGCTTGTCGAGGAACCCTCGAAGCGCCGGCGTTTCCGAGACCGAGTACGTCCGGTTCAGGTCATTGGCGGAGCCGCCCGCGTTGTTGTGCAAGACGACTCCCGTACCGTCGGGGGCGATCAGATCGACCCGGAGATCCCCGATGAAGGTGTGACTGATGTCGACACGGACGCGGAGATCCGTGAGCGTTCCGGACTCCTGGACCTCGATCGTTCCCGTCACGGTGTCGCCGACGTCCGGGATGTCGATGTTGGCCTCCTGCTCGAGATCCACGATCCGCTCGGCGTCCACGGCCGTCGAGGCCGCTTGGACGGCGTGGGCGGCGTTGACCTTGCCGTGGCCGAACCACAGACTGAACCCATCACCGTTGAACGCACCGTCCTCGTTCACGGGTGTGTCGGTGACCGGCGACAGGTCCTTGTCCGCCGTCTGCTGGAGCAGCTGCCTGACCTCGAGACCGGCCAGCGACGGGTTCGCCGACAGCACCAGGGCGCAGACGCCGGCGACCGTGGGCGTCGCGCTCGACGTGCCGCCGAACCGGTCGGTGAAGCGTGACCCCGCGGTGAAGTCGGAGTGCAGACCGAAGCCCTCGTTGTCCGTCGTGGTGATCCCGAGTCCAGCCGGTGAGGAGAACCCGAGGTCGTCCCAGTTGTCCGACGGAGCACACACGCTGATCTGGCGCCCCCACGAGGAGTACGCGGAGCGGGTCTTGCGCGAGGTGGTCGCGCTGACCGTGATGACGTCGGGGTGGGCGGCGACCCACCGGTCGATCGGGCCGCTGTAGCTGCGGATCATGTTGTTCTGGTCGCGGTACCGGTAGGTGCGCGTGTTCGACAGGTCCTGCACGGGGCAGTTGTTGTTGCCGGCGGCGATGCAGAAGATCAGGCCCTTGCCCCGGCGCCCGCCCGTCCGCGCCAGGGTGGCCATGGCGCTCTTCAACGCCATGCTCATGGGGGCATCGGCGGGCCCGAAGCCCCAGGAACAGGAGACGACGTCGGCCAGGGACGAGATCTTGTTGAACATGACGATGAAGTGAGCGTCGCTCATGCTGAGCGGGAAACGAACCGCGACGAGGGCGCAGGCCGGCGCCACACCGACGACGCCGGACCCGTTGCCCTCCGCGACGGCGACGCCCAGACACGGCGTGCCGTGGTAGTCCCCAGGCCGCGGGCTCACGTCGGTATCCCAGTCGATGCCGGCGTTGATCTCGCCGCCCCGGATGCTGGCGTTGAGGGCGGCCACCACCTTGCCGTCGCCCTGGAAGTCGGGATGCGTGAGGTCGAAGGCATCGTCGGCCACGGCCACCACGATGTCGCGCCGTCCCCGCGTCACGTCCCAGGCGTCAGCCGCGAAGATGCCCGCCCCGGCCACGAGGTCCGGCGCCACGCTCGCCGGCGTGTGCAGGTGCCACTGCTCCGAGAACAGCGTGTCGGGCGGGATGAAGGCGAAGCGGGTCAAGCGGCGGACCAGGTTGGGCTCGGCGTACTCGACGTCGTCGCGGGTGGCCGCGGCGTTGGCCGTGCGGATCGGGTTGCGCCCCGTCGCGTCCGTCACCCGCACCAGGTACGTCTTGTCGCCCAGCGATTGCTCGACGACCAGGTGCTCCGTGGCGAAGTAGGCCAGGATCCGGTCCTCCGGGGTCCCGGGCTTGAACTTGATGAAGAACGTCTCGGTGATCAGGTACTCGTTGTCCGACACCGCGCGGTCGCGATAGACGTGGTGGACGACGTTCCGGTCCGCCCGGAGCCGGTCGACGGACGCGTCGCGCTCGCCCCCGACCTCGGCCTGGATGAGCCCCGGCGCGGCGGCCGCCGCCCCGCGGAGCTCCACCCCCGCGCGCGTCGCGGCGCTGCGCGCCTCCGCCTCGCTCCCGGCGTGGATGGTGACCGCCGAGTCGTCTTTCTTGACCTCGATCTTGCGTCCCCCCTGCCAGAAGTACGTCGTCTCCGACATGGTGTTCACCTCTCGCCGAGGCGGCCTCGGCCTCGATCAGGTTTCGGAGCGCTCGGGGCCTTGCTCACTCATCTCCTCGACGTCGCGCAGGGCAAACGGAGTGCCGGGACCTAACCAACGGAAATGTCGCGATGATCCGAAACGCCACTCGGGCACGTTGTCGGACATGGCCGCAATCGTCGGGCATGGCGCCCGGCGAGGACGCGGCCGCCGCTACGCTGCACGGACGCCTTCTCCGCCGGGTCGATTCGTCGCAGCGTCCTGGGCCGGTCGGCCTTGGACGAGCGTCTGAAGCTTGCCTCGGATGATCTCGGGTACGAGACCTGCGATCACACCGATGGCCAAGATGCCACGCAGGGTCGTCAGGTCGAGCTGAAAGAGGCCGACCGGCTCGATCCTCGCGCGCAACACGAGTCCAATGACGCACAACACGCCGGCCAGCAGCAGGGAGTATCCCCACGTCTTAGCTCCGGTATTCCAGTTGCCGACGGTGAACCCGGCCACGACACGGCCGATCGCACCCGCAAGCGTCGCGACCCCCAGAAGCAATACGTAGTAGAGGCCCACGCCCCACGGAGGAAGCTGGTACTCGAACTTGATGGGCGCGGACTGCGACCGCCATTCTCTTTCGTGGCCATCCCTGTACGAGAACGTCAACGGCAGCAGGGGTGAGTGACCGCGCCAGTCGGAGGCCAGGTAGCTCCAGGCCGTCGCCATGCCGCCGGCTCGATTGACCCGCACCACTCCATGAAAGGACCGTCCGGCGGGCACCATCTCGATCGCTTCATGGGCCGTAAACGCCGCGTCGCCGTTCGAGCCAGCCCTACCGAGCTGCAAGGAGCGGATGCCTGCCGCCTCGTGCATGCCGGGATCCAGTCGTACTCCGTAGATCGGCTTCCTCGCGACGAGTTCGACCGCAAAGTCGTGGCTCCCCGGCAGCACCGGGATGTGGAAGGGCCCAGGTCCCGGCTTGATCAGCAGAGGTTGGTCCTCGTTGTTCCTCACCGGCACATAGAAGATCCCGGTCGCACATGTCTTCTGCGGATTCGAACGTCGGCAGGCGAGCTCGACGCGATAGGGGTAGTCGCCGGTTGGCAGGCCCTTGGGCATCGTCACATAGAACCCTTGCCACTCTGGGGCGATGTGCTGCTTCTTCAGCCCCGCCTCCGGCTGCAGAAATGCACTCTTCTCGAAGTCGATACCAGGCTGGTCGTTCGTGACGCCCCTGACCCTCACGTACGCCGGTTCACCCCCGGCGACGAAGTCGTCCGGGTTGTAGATGAATCTGATCTCCTGTGCGACGACCCACTGTTCCCAATATCCCTTGTCGATCGTGCTCCACTGAGCGCTGTACGGCTTGATGGCCGAGGCGTTCGGGGCGTTGGCGAGAGTAATGATTAGCCCGGTGACCCCGACTGCGAGCATACGAACCCAAGCCCGATTCATGACAACCTCCCTGAAGCGGGTGGGAGACTCGCGACAAGCGACGAGACTGACCCCTAAGTCATCTCCTTCCTGCTGTGTGTCGTGACGCGTGGGGCTGACGAGCGAACCGATTGCGCAGATACGCGCGGCGAGGCTGGATGAAAGGACTCGTGCCGCTGTGTGCCACGACCCCCCGCGACCTCCGTACTGCTCGGACGCGGTGAACCTCGATCGTTTTGCCCGCCAGCAGCTTGCGCCTCACTACCGCTGCAAGTGTCGAACCAGAGCCGCTACGACGCCCTCAGCGCGTGACCTCTATAAAGTCGGACCCGCGCTGGCCGCCTACAGTCGGGCACTTCGCCTGGATCGTCGGGCTAAGTTCGCTGCGGCCCTTCGACCCAGCTCGGTCACTCGATACTCAAGACGCGCCAGCCGCGGGGACCTTTCACTCAGCCACTTGCCAGAGACCACGGCAGGCCTTGGTGCGGTGACCGTCTCTCGACTAGAGTGGGCAGCGACTCCTCGACATGTCGGGAGGCCTCGTCATGGCACGTAGACGTTCCGATCGGTCCCCAGCAAGAGGCAGGGCGAGGCGCGACACCTCCTATCCCAAGACAACGCGGCCACCCGCCATGGCTCGGCGCGAGCCGGAGCAACCGGCTACAGCCTCCGCCAAGATTGGGCGCCGGCTGGACGCCTACCCGGATCGGGTCGACATCCGGGACTGGTTCTATCAACCCGCTCTGGCGCCTCTCCCGGATCAGGTCGTCAATTGCGACCTCGTGCCAGCCATCCTCGACCAAGGTCGAGAGGGTGCCTGTACAGGCTTTGCACTGGCCGCCGTCGTGAACTTCCATCTCAACCGCCGCAATCTCAATCGCTTGGTCAGCCCTCGCATGCTCTACGACATGGCGCGGCGGTACGACGAATGGCCCGGCGAGCAATACGAGGGATCGTCGGCACGCGGCGCCATGAAGGCGTGGGCGGCCCACGGGGTGTGCTCGCAGACGTCCTGGCCGTCCGAGCGGCACGGAGCACAACATTTGACGCCGGAGATCGCACTCGAGGCAACCGATACGCCCGGGGGCGCCTACTATCGCGTGATGCATCGCGAGATCCGCGACATGCATGCGGCGCTCGCCGAGTGCGGCGTCTTGTACATCACCCTCATGGTTCACGCGGGCTGGGACAATCCCGGCCCACTCACCGTCGACGTCAGCTATGTCGAGTCGGGCAACCTTCGCAAGATCAGCCTGCCCGTTCTGAAGCGCCAGGGACGCGCCGACTCGGGGCATGCCGTCGCCCTGGTGGGCTATACGCGGGACGGATTCATCGCGCAGAACTCGTGGGGGAGCAGCTGGGGTGCCGGCGGTTTCGCGCTCTTGCCCTACGAGGACTACATGCTGCACGCCACCGACGTCTGGGTGGCCCAGTTGGGTGTCCCGGTAAAGATGACCGGGTGGACCGAGCGGGACGGGGCCGACAGTACCGCGGGTCTGCAGCGCGCCGCCCGAGCGATTCCCCTCGCCGAGATCCGTCCCTTCGTGGTCGACGTGGGGAACAACGGCGAGCTGTCAGGTACCGGCGAGTACTGGACGACGGAGACGGATGTCGTCCGCCTGTTCAACGAGATCATTCCGGAGCGGACCCGTGACTGGGCTCGACGCCGCGTGATGCTGTACCTGCACGGCGGTCTCAACGACGAGCGAGCCGTCGCCCAGCGCATCATCGCCTTCCGTGACGTGTTCCTCCAGAACGAGATCTACCCTCTCCACATCATGTGGGAATCGGGGGTCTGGGAATCCCTGAGCGGGCTCGTTCAAGACCTCTTCACCGATGTCGACGAGCGGGCCGGCGCCGTTGGCGATTGGCTGAGAAAGGTCCGCGAGGGGCTCATCGAGGCGAAGGATCGGTCGCTCGAGCTGACGGCGGCGCTGCCCGGTGGCGCCCTGTGGCGCGAGATGAAGGAGAATGCGCGCCTCGCGTCTGCGCATCCCGACCGCAAGGGGGGCATGCAGCTCATCATGCAGCACGCGCGGAAGGCCTTGACGAAGGCCGGCGCTGCCGACCGCGGCAAGTGGGAGCTGCACGTGGTGGCGCACAGTGCCGGCAGCATCTTCGTCGCCCACGCCATACGCCATCTGATCGAGCTCGGCTCGACCTTCAAGTCCCTGCAGTTCATGGCGCCGGCGATCACCGTGGCCGACTTCAAGACACTCTTGCTCCCATCCATCCAGTCCGGCAAGTGCCCACTTCCGACGCTCTACGTGCTGAGTGACACGGGCGAGCGAGACGATGACGTCGGCCCCTACGGCAAGTCGCTGCTCTATCTCGTCAGCAATGCGTTCGAGCAGGCGCGTGAGACGCCCCTGCTCGGGATGGAGCGGTTCGTCGTGGGGCCCGACGCCGACGGCGACGTCGCGAAGCTACTCGGCCGCCGGGTGAACGGCCGTCCGAGCCTGGTCGTGGCCGGTACCAGTGCCGGCGCCGGGAGCGAGAGTGAGAGCGACACACACGGCGGCTTCGACAACGACCCCACGACGCTCAACTCGGTGATGTTCCGAGTGCTCGATCGAGCGCCATCCCCTCAGTTCGAGCTCCGTCATCTGCAGTTCGAGACCGGCAAGGATGTCGTGAGCAGCCGTCAGCGACGACGGGCCGCCGCCATCAGCGGATGGGCCACGTATCCGGCGACGAGGTAAGGCAGACGCGTATCGGTCATATCGGTCACCTCACCCCCGCCCCCACAACTGGCGGGTGGCGAGGCGGGCCCCTTCGGCTAGGGCGGCGAATTTCAGCCAGACCGCCGTTGGGTGGACGTCGTTGAACCGGATGCCCGAGGCGGCGAAGCCGCAGTCGGCGCCGGCGATAACGTTCTCCCGTCCGACGATCCGGGCGAAGCGGACGATGCGCTCGGCGATCAGCTCGGGGTGCTCCACCAGGTTGGTGGTGTGGCTGATGACCCCCGGGATTAGCACCATCCCTGCCGGCGGCTTGAACTGCTCGAAGACGTGGTACTCGTGCTCGTGCCGCGGATTGGCCGCCTCGAACGAGAAAGCGCCGGCGTTGATCGTGAAGAGAACGTCGACGATGTGCTTCAGCTCCATGTCGTGCACCCGCGGGCCAACGTCGATGCTGTAGCAGGTGTGGAAACGCACGCGCTCGGGCGGGATGCCTCGGAGCGCATGGTTGATCGCTTCCACGCGCCGGGCCGCCCAGGCGCGACAGTCCGCCGCGCTGACGCCGGGATTCATCATGTAGTAGGTCACGAGCCGCGGGTCGTCGACCTGGAGGACGAAGCCCGCGTCGACGATCGCCTTGTACTCCTCGTGGAGCGCGTCGGCCAGCGCCTGCTCGTACTCCTCGTCCGTCCGGTAGAAGCGGTTCGCGAGCGTGGCGAAGATGTAGGAGGGGGCGATGGCCGGCAGGAACACCTCTTCGTGCGGGCGGCCTTGCAGCGCGGCCTTCAGCGTCGCGATGTCCTCCCGCACCGCTGCCTGGCCCCGATAAGTGACGGGGCCCGTGCAGACGTCGACGCCGTACCGGCGGGTGTTGCCACGCCCCCCGAGCCCCTCCGCGATGCGATCGGACCACGCGTAGTACTCCGGGAAGTCCAGGTACTCACGGCTCGCCGCGCGCGTGCTGCCATCCTGACCGGTGGGCGCCGGCTGGCGCTCGAAGCCCGTGAAGCGCTCGACCACGTAGCCGAAGAAGCTCGCCTTCCCCTGCTCGCCGTCCGTCACGACGTCGACCCCGGCGTCGGTCTGCCGGCGGACGACGTCGGCGACCGCCTCCCGCACCAGGCGGTTGTAGGCCTCCCGGTCGAACGGCTGCCCGCGGTCCTTCGCCGTCAAGACCGAGACGAGAGAGTCGGGGCGCGACAGGCTGCCCACATGCGTCGTGAGGATCCGGTCCGTACTGCGCTTCATCGGGTCATACCCCTCCAGCGGGCGCCCAATCCTCGCCGTGCCAGGAGCGAGAGTCAACCTGCGGCGCGGTGCTGCGGCGGGGGCGAGGATGGCCTCACCCCGCACCGCCGCGGACGCTACGGCTTGATCTTGAACTCGCCGGACTCGGCGTACATGCTCGGGGCCAGGTCACTCACGACCCGTACGCGGGCCTTGGGGGACGGCTGGTTCGGCACGACGACCATGCACTTGCCGTCGCTCGTCACACTGGTGCCGATCTGGTTGAACGGCCCGTTGTTTTGCGAGAGCAGCACCTTCACGTTGGGACAGGCAGGGGTCAAGTAGCTCTGGGTCCACGTGACGTCTTCGACGTCGCCGGTCTTCCATACGTCGCCGGCCCGAGGTTTCGTGAGCTGGACCGGCCCCCGGACAGCCCTGTCCACGTTGAGACGACCGCCCGAAGCGCAGGACAGCCACGGGAAGTGGTCGACGGAGGCCTTGAGGTGGGCCTTGACCTCGGCGGGCTTGAGCCCGTGGTTGAGGGAGAGGAGCAGCGCGGCGGCGCTCGTGACGAGCGCGCAGGCGGCCGAGGTGCCCGAGTATTCGCGGTAGGCCGGCGTGGCGAGGTAGAAGTGGGTGCTCAGGAGATTGACCCCAGGGGCAGCAAGGTCCACGCTCACGTCGCCGTAGTTCGAGAACCCCGGCTTGTCGTCGTGGCGGTTGCTGGCCATGACCGAGATCATGTTGGCGAGGGCGTAGGAGGCCGGCCAGGTCGGGAGTACGTCGTTGTCGGTGCCGTCGTTGCCGGCGGCGACGACGACGAGCCGGTCGTTCGCGAGAGCATCGTCCAGGGCGTCGCGAAGCACGGCGAACGGCATGCCCACGTCCCAGCTCAGGTTGATGATGTGGGCTCCGGCGGCGACCGCCTCGCTGATGGCGGCAGCCGCCCCGTACGACGTGAGCGGGGTCAGCGGGCCGAAGAACTTGATGGGACGGAGCTTGATCAATCCGGACACCGGCCAAACGAGGCTCGCCACGCCTTTCATATTGTTGGTGACCGCGGCCACGGTGCCCGCCAGCAGCGTGCCGTGGCCGTCCTCGTCCTGTTCCTGGCTCAGATCGACGCCCAGGGCCAAGGTGTTGACCAGATCCGGATGCGTCACCCACTGCCCGCCATTCGGTCGGGCCTGGATGCCGGAGTCGACGATGGCCACGACGACCGGTGAAGGGTTCGGAACCTCGGTGGCTCGCTCCCAGGCCGCCTCGGCGGCGACGCGGTCGAGCTCCCATTGATAGTCGTACTGCGGGTCGTCCGGCGGTGGCGCGACCAGGCTGCGCAGCGTGCCGTTCCGCTCCGCGAACCGCACGCTTGGATCGGCTCGCAGCTCATCGAACAGTTCCGGTGGAGGCGTGGCCGACAGTTCGAGGAGGTCCGTCGGCTTGCCCGCGACGGTACCCTCGATCCACACGCGAGGAGTCAGATCGTGGTGCTCGAGGATCTCCTGGACGGCCGCCCTCGTGGCCTCCGTCCGGTTCGTCAAGCCCACGACCAGGTGACGCGACATGTCGCTGAAGTCCGGTTTGGGCGACGGCGGGGAGAGTGGGTGGTCGTGATAGCGCATGATTCGCCCCCCTGGCTCAGGCCTTCAGCTCATTGTTCGCGTTGGTCACCAACGTCGTGAAGTTCCCTATGCGCATCAGACGCCCGAAGATGTTGTCAGCGGCGGCGATGCCGGCCTCGTTGTCTCGGGGGAAGTGCACGCCCGCGATGACGCGGTTCTCGGCGATTCGGGCGCCGAGCTCCCGGAGCGGCGTCCCGGTCACCCCTGCCCCTGGGATGTTGGCCGGATCCAGGACGGCCTCGAGGCATCGCGTGATGAGCCGCGCCTGCAGCGCATGCCCGCTCGGAAACGACGGGGTGGCGGGCGGATCGATCATGGGCACGATGGCGGACGAGATCTGGGACGGTCTCGGATGGCGGAACTGGTCCTTGAGGCACATGACGGCCATTTCCCCGACGCGCCGAGCCACACGAACCACGAGATACGTGAGCGGATACCGGCCCGGATCGATCATCAGCATGCCGAGGTAGTAGCTGAGCGCCCCCTCAGCGTCGTTTTGGTGGATGATCTCGGCGAAGCGATCGTCTCGGTCCGCCGCCTTGTCCAGGATGTCGACGATCTGTGGGGCCATGTTGAAGAGGATCGGCCGGAGGTTCTGGATGGTTCCCCTCGCCTCGGTATACCAGTCGGGCGCGGGCTGGTTGTTCTGGAGTGGGACATCGCCCACGAAATCCCTCAGGTACACGTACGAGCGCAGCTCGGCGTCCCAGTTCGCCGGGTAGTTCGGGGGGGCGGTAAAGGTGACGGGCGGCTGACCCGTGACCAGCTTGCGGAAGTCCGCGGTGTTGAAGCGGACGCGTGAGAACGTGCCGTCGTGCGCCACGCTCCCCATGTTCATGTTCATATTCATGTTCATGTTCATATTCATGTTGCTCGTGCCGAGTCCTGGCATGGCTCCCTCCGTGGTTTAGAAGTGAACTGCCTCGCGCGCTGTGCCACCGCCCGCGTCCTTCACGCCATCACCACGCGTGGCTCTCGGCGTCGGGCTGCCGCAGGGCGGCGTTCAGCCGTGACTCCAGGGCTTCCAGCTTGGATCGCTGTCCGTCGCGGGATGCTGACGTGGCGAGGCGGCGGGCAAGCCGCACGCACCGTTCCGCCTCGTCCAGGTCGCCCAGATCGCTCAGCGCGTTGCCAATGACGATGACGCCGTCGATGTCGGCCCAGTCCACCGCCCTAGCCAGCGCGGTGAGGTAGAGCTTCCGGACGCCCCAGGAGCCGTTCGCGCCGTTGCCCGCCCGCCGCACGAGTTCTTGCCAGGCCTCGGCAACGGCAACCGGCCCGCGCCAGTCGCGATCGGCATCCATGGCGCTGCGATAGGCGTCCGCCCAGGCCTCGGCGGCAGCATCCAGATTCATGTTGGACAACGCGAGACTGAACCGGCCTAGATCCGCCTGCCATGACAGAGCGACCCAGGCCCGACGCGAGGCCTGCCATTCGGCGACCGCGAGGGCGGTCACGGTCACCAGGGCGACGGCCAGCACCAGCCGGGACGCGCCGCGCCCACGATCCGGGCCAACGAGCAGACGAGCCTGCTGAAAAGATTTCGTTTCCAGGCGCGGAAGAACCCCTAGCGCTGACCGATCGCGCAGTTCGCTCCGAAGCCCCATCCAGCCTCTGATCTCCGCTGCCGTCGCTCTCATGGCAACCTCCGTCAAGCTCTGGTCGCCCGTCGGGCCTGCGCGCCACTCTCCTCGCGTATCGATGAGTACCGCGGGGCCGTCACGATTCCGTCTCGGCCCGCGTCACGTTGGTTGTGGGCCTCGAGGCGGGGTGTTAACGTCCGGGCGAAAAGGGCAACGATGGTGGGCCTTAGCATCGCCCTGCTCGGCGGATTCCAGGCCCGGCTCGACACCGGGGTGCTGGACATACGAGCACGTAAGGCCCACGCCCTCCTGGCCTACCTCGCTCTCCCGCCGGGTCGGGCGCACTCTCGTGACGCCCTGGCAGCCCTTCTGTGGGGCGACGAATCCCAGACCGACGCCAGGCACCGGCTCCGTCAGGCCCTTCTGGTCCTCCGGCACACCCTGGAGCCGGTGAAGGACACACTGTTGATCGAGGGCGACAGCATCTGGCTCGATCCGTCTCGCGTCGAGGTGGACGTTGCGATCTTCGAGCGGCTCGTCGAGACAGGGACGCCTGACGCGCTGCGGCAGGCGGGGGAGCGTTACCAGGGGCACCTGCTGGAGGGGATCACCGTGCAGGCGCCGGCCTTCGAGGAATGGCTCCTCGGCGAGCGCGAGCGCCTCCGTGAGCTGGCCATCCAGGCCATGGCCAAGCTCCTCGCGCACCAGCGCACGGCCGGCGCCCTCGAGCCCGCGATTCAGAGCGCCGTCCATCTGCTCACGCTGGATCCGCTCCAAGAGGCCGTGCACCGCGCCCTCATGCTGCTGTACGCCAAGGTGGGACGCCGGGGGGCGGCGCTTCGTCAGTACCAGCTATGCCGGGACATCATGCGACGCGAGCTCGGCGCGGAGCCGGAGCCGGAAACGCGCGAGCTCTACGAGGGGCTGTCGCGCGAGCGGTCCGAGCCTGCGGTGGCCAAGGTCGCGGATCGCGACGAGGACGCAGCGACGTCAGGCTGGAGGCCGGGTGAGTCCAGACACGGGCCGTCCATCGCGGCGCTCCCGTTCCTCGAGTACGGGGACGCCGAAGAGCAGGGATACTTCGGCGCCGGCTTCATCGAGGACGTCGTGGGAGCCCTGGCCACCTTCCCGGACCTCTTCGTCGTCTCGCGAAACTCGACGGCCCGGTTCCAGTCCGGCGGGCGCGACACGCGGAGCATCGCCCTCGAGCTCGGCGTTCGCTATCTGCTGACCGGCAGCATCCGCCGCTCGCAGACGAAGCTCCGCATCGTGGCCGAGCTGTCCGACGCCGAGACCGGGGTGGTGCTCTGGGACCATTCGATCACCGGGAGCACCGACGACCTCTTCACCCTCCAGGACCAGCTGTCCGAGAAGATCATCACCACGATCGCGCCCTACATCCGCAACGCGGAGATTCGGCGGGCCTTTCAGAAGCGCCCTGAGAGTCTCGGCGCCTACGACTTCATGCTGCGCGGCCTCCACCTCCTGTACCGCCTCACGCCGGCACCGTTCGCGCAGGCCCGGGAGATGTTCCGGCGGTCCATCGAGCTGGATCCCAGCTACGCGGCGCCGTATGCGCTCTCGGCCCTGTGGCACAGCATCCGGCTCGGCCAGGGTTGGTCCGAGAGTCGAGCCGACGATCAGGCCAGCGTGGCCCGGCTCGCCGAGGCGGCGATCGAGCGAGATCCGTTCGACGCGCGCGGCCTGGCCCTGGCTGGCCACGTTCGGGGCTTCATCCTCCACGACTACGACGGGGCGTTCGCCCTCTTCGAGCGGGCGATCGCCGCCAGCCCGAACTCCGCCCTGGCGTGGGCGCGCAGCAGCCCGACCTTCAGCTTCATCGGGGAGCCCGAGGAGGCTCGTCGGCGCGCGGTCCTGGCCCTGCGTCTGTCGCCGCTCGATCCGCACCTGTTCTTCACGCTGAGCGCCCTTGGGCTGGCTTGCTATACGTCCGGTAACTTCGAGGAGGCGGTGACGTGGGGGCGGAAGAGCGCCGCCGAGAATCCGAACTTCGCGGCCAACCTCCGCACATTGACCGCGAGCCTTGCTGCCGCGGGCCACGTTGCCGAGTCGCGGCAGAGCGCGCAAGCGCTGCTGGAGGTTGCCCCTGCCTTCCGGGTGGGCCCGTTCTGCGAGAGCTACGCGTACCGCGACCCGATGAGGCGCGCAGCACTAGCCGAGCACCTGCGCCTGGCCGGTCTTCCGGGCTAAGCGCTCAAGGATCGTCGGGCCTGGTCCCATGAACCCCGCGGCCTTTCTGTTCGACCTGGACGGCACGCTCGTGGACAGCGTCTACCAGCACGTGGTGGCCTGGCGCGAGGCCCTCACCGAGGCCGGCCTCGACGTTGCGGTGTGGCGGATCCACCGGCGGATCGGGATGAGCGGCGGTTTGTTCGTCCACGCCCTGGCGCGGGAGATCGGCCACCGCGTGACCGCCGAGCAGGCGGCCCGTCTGCAGGCCGACCACGCGCGTGCCTATGCGCGGCAGATCGCGCAGGTGCGTCCGCTGCCGGGCGCCCTCGAGCTGCTCGCGACGCTGTCCCGGGCCGCCGTACCGTGGGCGATCGCCACCAGCGGACGACTCGAGAGCGCCGGCCCCACCCTCGCCTTGCTGCGACTGGCGCCCGAGGTGCCGGTTGTCACGAGAGACCAGGTGCAACACGCCAAGCCGGATCCCGATCTGTTCGTCGCCGCGGCCGATCGCCTCGGCGTGAGCGTCGCCGACTCGGTGGTGGTCGGCGACAGCGTGTGGGACCTCCTGGCCGCCCGTCGAGCCCGGGCCCTCGGCGTGGGGCTGCTGTCCGGCGGCTATGGGCGGGACGAGCTCGAGCGGGCGGGCGCGTACCGCGTCTACCAGGATCCGGCCGACCTGCTACGACATCTGGACGAGGTCGGCGTCCGCATCACCGATTGATCGTCGGGACTCGGGGAGACTCCTTCCGGACCGTGGGACACGGCCGGCCATCGATACTCGCCCTCATGAGTGACCCCAGGACGCCAACACCGCGTGACTATTCGTGGTCGACCGCCGGCCCCGACCGGCCCCTCGAGGCCGGCACGCCGGCGCCGGCGTTCACGCTCCACTCGACGCCCGACCAGAACGTGTCGCTGTCCGAGTTTCGTGGCCAGCCGGTGATCCTCGCCTTCTATCCGGCCGACGGAGTCCGGTCTGCGGCGACCAGATGGCGCTCTACAACCAGGTGCTCCCGGAGTTCCGGCGCCACAAGGCCGAGATCTTCGGGATCTCGGTCGACGGTGTCTGGTTCCACCGGGCGTTCGCGGAGGACCGGAACCTGCACTTCCCCCTGCTCGCGGACTTCGAGCCCAAGGGTGCGGTAGCGCGGGCCTATGGCGTCTACCGGTCCCAGGACGGCGTCGCGGCGCGGGCGCTGTTCGTGATCGACGGCGAGGGCGTCATCCGCTGGAGCCATCTGTCGCCGCTCGGGGTCAACCCGGGCGCGGACGGGATCCTCGAGGCGCTGGAATCGATGAGGCCGGCGACCCGGGCCGCCTGAGGGGAGGCAGATCATGGCCAGCGGACAATCTCGCGTCGCCCGCCTGGTGATGTCGGTGAGCGCGCGCGATCACGTGCAGGGGCCCCCGACCGCGCCGGCCACGCTGGTGGAGTACGGCGACTACGAGTGTCCGTTCTGCGGGCAGGCGTATCCCATCGTGAAGGCGGTGCAGGCGCGGCTCGGTCCACGGATGCGCTACGTGTTCCGCCACTTCCCGCTCAGCGAGATCCACCCCCGGGCCTTGCAGGCGGCCGAGGTGGCCGAGGCGGCCGGCGCACAGGGTCGGTTCTGGCAGATGCACGATCTGCTCTTCGAGAACCAGCCGGAGCTCAGCGACCCCGACCTCGTCCGCTACGCCACCGCGCTGGGCCTCGATGTGCCACGGGTGGTCACCGATGTCGGCGAGCACGTCTACGAGCCGCGGATCCGCGAAGATTTCATGAGCGGGGTGCGCAGCGGCGTGAACGGCACCCCGACGTTCTTCATCAACGGGATCCGCCATGACGGGCCGTGGGATGTGGTCACGTTGACCAACGCGCTGCTCGCGGTGGCTCGCGTCCCCGCCTGACCGCCGGCTCACTGGGGGGTTATCACCGCCGCGCACTCAGGCCGCGGACACGCATGCTCCGCTCGCTCCTGCTGACGTTCATCCCGTTGTTCGTCGCGGTCGACGTCGTCGGCGTCGTCGTGATCTACCTCGGGATCGTCCTGCCGTTCGACGAGCCCACGCGACGCCGGCTGGCCCTGGAGGCGACGCTCACGGCCGGCGCCGTGGGCGTCGCCTTCCTCTTCGCGGGCGACGCCGTGCTGTCCTTCCTCGGCGTGACCGTGGGCGACTTTCAGATCGCGGGCGGCCTCCTCCTACTCGTGATCGCCCTCCACGACCTCCTGCATCCCGACCTTCCCCTGCGCCAGCCCGGCGCGCGGCCCAGCGTCGTCCCGCTCGGGATCCCCATGATCGTGGGGCCGGCGGTCCTCACGACGCTCCTGACGCTCGCGCGAACCCATGGCTACCTTCAGACGTTGCTCGGCTTCGCGCTGAACCTCGTCCTCGTGTGGATTGCGTTGCGGTGGGCTCCGCTCGTGGCGCGGTGGCTCGGCGAGGGCGCAGCGCGCGCGATCAGCAAGGTGCTGCACATCCTCCTCGCCGCGATCGGCGTCACCTTCATCCGGCGCGGCGTGCTCGCCGCGTGGACGAACTGAGGGTCAGCTCGTCGAGGACTGCATCGGCGGTGGCGGCGGCGGTGGTGAGCCAGCGCGCCGTCTCGCCGCCGTGGCCCCTCACCACGTCGAGCGCCGTCAGGCACACGATGTCGACGAGATCCTGGGGCGCGTCCGCCTCACGCACCACGCGATACGCCGCCCGCACGGTCGCCTCCATCGCGCCGGTCACCTCACGAGGTCCGAGCGGGCCCCGGCCGAGTTGGACGACGAGCCGATCGCGCACGGTAAGGCGGATGGCACGCACCGGCATTCCAGCGCGCAGCAGCCACGACATCTCCTCGCGCAACGTCTCCTCGAACGGATTCACGCTGCCGCCTCCATCCGCGCGGGGTCCGTGACCGCGTCCACGCGCAGCTCGTTGCCGACCACGTCGATCCGCACGGTGCCGCCGTCGCGCAGCTTGCCCGCCACGATCAGCCGCGCCACTGGCGTCTCGACCTCGCGCTGGATGGCTCGTTTCAGC